>Ga0209415_10014883_pt1 | contig 12669 bp, 13 predicted proteins | sample PeaSoiSIISIP2007_FD_187696 | JGI IMG/M metagenome (GOLD analysis project Ga0209415, IMG submission 187696) | Peat soil microbial communities from Weissenstadt, Germany - SII-SIP-2007 (SPAdes) (version 2) | ecosystem: Environmental > Terrestrial > Soil > Wetlands > Peat | place: Germany...
CCCCAACGTGCCCTTCAGGTTGCCGCCGATCATGTTGGCCAGTTCGCCGAGCACGTCGCGCACGTCATCGTCCACTGTCTCCCGTATATCCATGGCCGGCGTACCCGCAGTAGCGGGTGTACCCATGGAAAGAAAGCGGCCCGCGAAGCGGCAAGCCTGGCTGCGGTCGCACTCCAGCAGCACTGCCCCGTTCCAATCTCCCGCGAGGTGGACGGCGGAAGTCAACCGATCCCCGCCGGCGAACCACGGCGTCCCCGACTCCTCCACATGCAGGCTCATCATGGTCCCGAATACCGCCTCCACGATTTGCGCCAGTTCTTTCGGCGCTATCCGTATACTCAATTCGGCCGGCATATTGTCCTCTCAGCGGGCGACATAGACGGTCGCGTTTCCCACACTCTGCTTTTCAAACCATTCCTCAACACCGAACGCCGTCTCGGCGCCGCCCAGCAACAGCCAACCACCTCGAAACAACGTGCTGTGGAGTTCCTTCATAATGTTCATCTTTGTCTCGGCGTCGAAATAGATCATGACGTTGCGGCAAAACACCAGGTCGAACGGCCCGACGGTGCGCATGCTCCGGCGCAGGTCAATGGTCTCGAAACAAACCATCCGGCACGCCGCGTCGCTTAATTGCCAGTCCACGCCGGAACGGCGAAAATACTTCACCAGCAGGGTCGCCGGTAACCCCCGGTTCACCTCAATCTGCTGGTACTTGCCGGATCGCGCTCGTTCCACCACCTTTGAGGAATAATCGGTGCCCAGGATTTGAATGTTCCAGTCGTCCAGGGCGGCTTCCAGGAGAAGCATAGCCAGGCTGTAAGCTTCCTGCCCTGTCGAGGCCGCGGCCGACCAGAACCGCAACCTCTTCGTATCCCGCCGCTCTTCCCTCAGCCGGGGCAACAAGACGGTACGTATGGCCTCATAGTGGGCGGGGTCCCGGAAGAAGTAGGTTTCGTTGGTCGTCATCGCTTCGACCACCTGGTGGCTGGCGTCTGTCTCGCCCGTGGCGCGGAGGAGCGCGCACAGGTCGTTAATGGAAGTGAGGCCAAGTTCCCTGACGATAGGATCGAGACGGCTTTCGAACAGGTAATGCTTATCTTCTCCAAGCACGATGCCGGCCTCGGAATAGACATGCTCCTGCAGGAACCGGTAGTTTTCCGAGTGGATCTCCGTGTTTGACATTCGACTCTGCACCCGGCCCTGGTTGATCCCCTAAGCTCCGCCTGTCCTCAGCAGGATCTCCGGCACTACCTGATCGAGGGGCAGCACGCGGTCGGCCAGGCCCGCATTCACCACCGCGCCGGGCATCCCCCAAACGACACTGGAAGCCTCATCCTGCGCGAGAACGCTCGCCCCCTGCGCCTTGAGAATCTCCGCGCCGCGCAAACCATCCTGCCCCATGCCCGTCAGAATGACTGCGATGGCCGCGCCGCCGTACACCTCCCCGATCGAGCTGAACAGCGCGTCGACAGCCGGACGGCAGGAGTTCTGCGGTGGCGTCCGATCCAGACACACGCGCGCTTCGCCGCCCTGGAACGCCACCTTCAAATGGAAATCTCCAGGCGCAATCAGGATTTTGCCGGGTTTCACAAGATCGCCCTCGACGGCTTCCGCGACCGGCAGGCAGCAGGTGGCGTTAAGACGCTCGGCGAGCAAGCGGGTGAAGAGAGGCGGCATGTGCTGCACTACCAGGACAGGTAATCGGAACCCGGAAGGCAGCTGAGGCAGAATCGCGCCCAACGCGGTCGGCCCTCCCGTGGAGACTCCGATCACCAACACTTTGGGCCGCACCTTCATGCTTTGGAAGGCGGGCATACTTTGGAAGATGGGAATTCTCTCTAAGACTGGAGTGGCCAGCCGGGCCGCCGTCGTCGCTCCGACCTCCGCGGCTTGCGGCCGGGCTGTGGCGCTCTTTTGTCCGGGCAGGTGGAAGAACTGTTTGATCTTCGGGATCAGTTCCTCCCGCAGGCGCGCCATCGAGCGATCCAGCGACCCTTCGCCCGAAGCCCTTATCTCGTTGGAAGCTTTGGCGACGTAGTCGTCAGCCCCGAGGGTCAGTGCCTCCAGCGTTACCGCCGCGCCGCGCTCGGTGAGTGTACTGAACATGATGACCCGCAACTGCGGAAAGTCGCGCCGGATGTGCCGCAGGGTTTCGAGTCCGTCCATCTCCGGCATCTCGATATCGAGCGTGAGAACGTCGGGATTGAACTGCGGGATCCGTTGCAGTGCGATGGCTCCGTTGGACGCGGACCCGACAACTTCCAGCGCCGGATCCTCCTCCAGTGCGTGCGTGACCAGGCGCCGGATGACCACCGAGTCGTCCACCACCAGCACGCGAATCCGCTCTCCGGGTTGAAGCCATCGTTTGTTCACGTGGGACACGTCTTACTCTTCAAAGCTCAGCCCCTCAACACTTTCTTGTGCCTCAACAGTGGATTCCCACGAGCTCGAGTTTCTCCACGAGAATGTCTTTGGTAAACGGCTTCATGATGTATTCGTTGGCCCCGGCCTCGAGAGCCGCCACCATCTGCTCCGAATCGGTCTCGGTGGTGACCATCACCACCACCAGCGAAGAAAGCTCGGGATTGCCGCGCAACCGCTTGAGCAGATCCAGACCATTCATCTCGGGCATATTCCAGTCGGCCAGAACCAGCGTTACGGCGGACTTCTCGACTTCGATCACCTCCAGCGCTTCCCTTCCGTTGGCTGCTTCGCGAACCTCGAACCCGAGTTCCTTCAGGGTCTTTGCGAGGATCATCCGAACCGCCCTCGAGTCGTCCACAACCAGTGCTTTGGGCATTATCTTCACCTGTAGCCGTTCGTAAAGTGGAAGGACGCAGCCCGGCGGATGATTTCAAGCGCCGGGCCACGTCCAACCTGATCCGGTCAGAACGTGAACTTCGCGACGACCTTCTGCAGCCGGGCCGCCATCTGACTCAACTCCTGCGACGCCTTCTGCATATCGTTGGCGCCCTGCGTGGTGTTCTTCGCCGCCACCGCCACTCCGCCGATGTTTTTGGCGATATCGCCGACCCCTTTGGCTGCTTCCGTAACGCTGCGGCCAATCTCATTGGTGGTTACTGTCTGTTCTTCCACCGCCGACGCGATGCTGTTGGAGATGTCATTGATCTGGTTGATGATGGTCCCGATCTCCTCGATCGCCTTTACGGCGCCCTTGGTATCGCCTTGGATCGCATCGATCTTCTGGCCGATGTCTTCGGTGGCCTTGGCCGTCTGCTTGGCCAGTTCCTTGACTTCGTTGGCCACCACCGCGAAGCCCTTGCCCGCTTCACCGGCGCGCGCCGCCTCGATAGTGGCGTTGAGGGCCAGCAGGTTTGTCTGCTGCGCGATCGAGGTAATCACCTTGATCACATTGCCGATCTCCTGGCTGGACTCGCCCAGCTTCTTCACTGTGTCATTGGCCGAATGCGCCACGCTGACGGCATTCTTGGCCACCCGGGCCGATTCGTTGGCGCTCTTGGAGATCTCCCGGATCGAAGCCTGCATCTCCTCGGAGGCCGAAGCGACCGAGGCGACGTTTCTGGAAACCTGCTCGCTGGCCGCCGACACCACGTTGGCCTGCGTCGCGGTTTCCTCGGCGTTGCCCGCCATCTGCTGGTTGACCGCCATAAGTTCCTCGGAGGAGGATGCCAGCATAGTGGCGTTTTGCGCCGTGACCTTAAGCGGCTCGGCTATCGCCTCCAGCGTCTGGTTCACACTCTCCACGATCCGGCGATACTCGCCGTGGTGCTTCGAGGCGTCGGCGCGCGTACCTACCTGGCCGTCGGCCGCCGCTTTGGCGAGCAGGCCCGTGTCCGCCACCAGCGCGTTAATGTTAGTCTTCAACAGCGTCAGCCATTCGTGAATCTGGTCCTGATCGGAAGCCTTGGCCATCGATGCGGTCATGTCCCCGTTGGCCATCTTCGTTACATAGGCGATCAGATCGGTCAGCCAAAGATATACGCCGTTGATGGCATTCTTCATCTTTTCGTGATCGCCCTTGCAGGCAATCTCGACCTTTTCCCGCAGGTTGCCGCCGCGGATTAGGGCCAGAATGCGGTTCCCTTCGCCGATCGGCAGCAGAATGGCGTCCAGCATTTCGTTAACGCCCTGCACAATTCCCGCGTAAGCGCCCTGGAACTGTTCGGGTTTGCCACGTTCCAAGAGTTGCCCTTCCCTGGACGCAACGGTGAGCCGCCCCAACTCTTTTTGCAACCCCTGCATCACTACGGCCATGTTGTTGACCGCCTGCTTCATCTTCTCGTGATCGCCCTTGTAGGTTTGCGCGATCAGTTCGTCGATCTTGCCGCTGGAGATCTGCGCCAGAATGCGGTTGCCTTCGCCGATCGGCAGCAGGATCGCGTCCAACATGTCGTTGACGCCTTTCACGATGCCGGCGTACGCGCCCTGGAACTGTTCCGGTTTGCCACGATCCGAAAGCTGCCCTTCACGCGATGCCTCCGTCAGCCGCCCCATCTCCTTCTGCAAGCCTTGCAACACCACGGCCAGATTATTGACGGCCTGCTTCATCTTTTCGTGGTCGCCACTATAGGTCTGCGTGATCAATTCATCGACCTTGCCTGCGCTGATCTGGGCCAGGACGCGGTTGCCCTCGCCGATCGGCAACAGGATCGCGTCGAGTATCAGGTTCACGCCCTCGATCAGCTTGCGGTTGTTCCCTTCGAAACGTTCGGGTCTCCCGCGTTCGCTCAAGCGCCCCGCGCGCGAAGCTTCCACCAACCGGAGCATTTCCTCCTGAAGGCGATCGTCGGTTTGCGTCAACGACGCATCCGCTGCCGGGCGCTCCAAAACGGCGGCGCCCGTGGACCCATTTCCGCCGCGTTCCCGCCGGCCATTGCTAGCTTGTCTTGCCATGTCTTTTCTGCTCCCTTGTGTTTCTGTTGCGTAACTGCGCCGTGACGGGCGCCTGATTCTTCTGCCGTATTCAGGCTTTCATCTCGAAAGCCAGATCAACCGTTCGATCCGTATCGAGAACCAGCAGTAGCCGATCTTTCAACTTGTAGACGCCGCGGATGAGCTCTCGCGCGGCGGGATCCAGGTTCTCCGGTGGACGCTCATACGTCGCCTCATCCACGTCCACCACGTCTCCGATCTCGTCCACCAGCAAACTCACCGCGCCGTCGTCTGTGCGGACCACCATGTTCATAGGCGTCTGGTCCCCCGTGCGTGGCGGCAACCGGAGCCGCCGCCGCATGTCGATGGCGGTGACGATCTGGCCGCGCAGGTTGATCAATCCCTCGATGACTTCCGGGGCTTGCGGCACGCGCGTCATCTGCTGGAAGCGCAACAGCTCCTGGACGCGGAGAACATCCACGCCGAAAAACAGCTCCGCCACGAAGAAAGTGGAGAATTGTCCGCTGGTCTGCGCCCGTTCGGATTTCACGGTAACGGTATCGGTCGCCATGCGATTACCACTCCTTTTCCATGCCCACCAGTTCCTCGTCCATCAGTGCCTCACCCACGCTCACCGGCGACGTTGCTGAAGAAGTCAGCGCCAAGGCCAGCCGCGCCAACGACGCGAGCATTGCCTCCCGATCGAATTTCGCCAGGCAATCCTGAAAGCCCGTCTCCTGGCCGGCGCGCGCGCGGGCCTGCTCCGCCGAGTCCGCCAGCGCCAGCACCGGGATTGCCCCCCACTCCGGCCGCAGCCGCATGGCGGCGATCAAAGCGGCGGTTCCCGTGGGGGGAAGATCCAGCGCGGCGACAACGGTATCGACCCGTTGCTGCTCCAATCCGCGAATCGCCTCGCTCAGGTTGGCGGCTTCGATCACCCGGTAGCCCGCCATGTCCAGAACGCTCCGGATCAGGCCGCGCGAAAAAGCCGAGGCTTCGGCGACCAGTATTGTCTTGCCGTTAGCCAGTCCGCTTGTGCCCTGAAACCAAGTCTCCGCGGCCCCCTGAATGACATCGTTGAGATCGACAAAATCGGTGACGAACTTGCCTACCACGGCCGATCCGAGCAGGCCCTTGCGGCTCGACTTCTGGCGCACCGTGACCGCCTCTTCCGCGACATCCAGGATCTCGTCGACCACCATGCCTATACTGCGGTCGCCGTCGTTGAGAACCACCACCTGCACCGGATCCGGCGGCTGGGCGGGGCCCGGCGCACCAGGCTCCAGCACGCTCCGGAGCGGCACCAGGTGGAGGATGCGGTTCCGGTATTGCACCACCGGCCCCCCGCCCGCGTGTTCTATGGCCGATTGGGGAAACTCTTCGAGCCTGGCGACAAGAGATAGCGGAACCGCCAACCGCTCGAAGGAGCCGGCCCGGAAAAGGAGCAAACGCTGCTGCTCGATCCCCTTTCGCGTCTTCTTTTGGCCCGCTGCGCGCGTCTGCTCGCGGAATTCGGCTATCACACCGGATCGCTGACCGATACCGAGCACATCGAGGATGAGGGCGACTCGGCCATCCCCCATGATCGTGGCGCCGGCATAGACGGTGAGTCCCTTCAATTGCTTGCCGAGGGGCTTGACGACGATTTCCTGGGTGTCGTTGATGCCGTCCACCACCAACCCGAACTGCCGGTCTTCCGCCTGCAGAACCACGATGCTGACTGCCTCGGCCCCCTCGGCCGATTTCAGCCCGAGCACCTGATTCAGGTAGGCGATGGGCAGGAGACTTCCCCGCCGCCGGTATACCGGTGTGCCCTGCACGTGCTCGATATGCTTTTCCGCCGAATCGCCCTCCAGCCGGATCAGTTCCAGCAGACTGACCTGGGGGATAACGAATCGTTCGCCACCGCTGGTGATCACGAGGCCCGGGATGATGGCCAGCGTCAGCGGAATCTTGATCTTGATGGTGGTGCCCTCGCCCGGCCGGCTGAAGGCGTCGACAACGCCGCCGATCTTCTCGATGTGTGACTTCACCACGTCCATGCCGACGCCGCGGCCCGAAACGTTGGTCACGATTTGCGCCGTCGAGAACCCGGGAAGGAAGATCAAATTCAGCGCTTCGCGATCGCTGAGCTTTTCAGCCTGCTCGGGCCGCAGCAGGCCCTTTTCGATGGCCTTCTGTTTCACGCGCGCGAGGTCGACCCCCGCCCCGTCATCGCCGATTTCGATGTTTACCTGCCCGCCTTCGTGATAGGCGCGGAGGGTCAGCCGGCCCAGCGGCTGCTTACCCGCGCGAACGCGCGCCTCGGGTGACTCGATGCCGTGGTCGCACGAGTTTCGCACCAGGTGGACCAGCGGATCCTTAATCGCCTCGATAATGGTCCGGTCGAGCTCCGTCTCCGCGCCGTCCATTTCCAGCCGGATCTGCTTGCCGAGGGACACCGCGATGTCCCGCACCACGCGCGGCAGTTTGTTCCACACCATCCCGATCGGCTGCATGCGCGTCTTCATAACGCCCTCCTGCAGCTCGGTGGTGATCAGGTTCAGCCGCTGGGAGGTTGCGTTGAGCGCGGCGTCCTCGCGATCCGCGTTGAACTGGAGGATCTGATTCCGCGTCAGTACCAGTTCCCCCACCAGATCCATGAGCTTGTCCAGCAGGCCCACGCCGACCCGGATGTTCGCATCCGCCACCGCCGAAGACTTCGCTTCTTCCTCTTCGGGCTTAAGTCCGGAAACGGCGTCGACTGGGTTTGAGCAGTCCTGTTTGGAACCGGACTTGCTTTCGGGACGCGCTGTCAATTGGGCCGCGACGCGCAGACGTTCAGTCAGGTTCTCGAAGCGATCCGGACCTTCTTTCCCGCTGGCTTCGATCGAAGCCAACACCTTTCGAATCGCGTCGACGGTCTCAAAAATCAACGACACCAGGGGACGGCTGAGCTCCCGTTGGCCATCGCGCAACTGGCTCAGGATGCTCTCGGCCTGGTGGGTGATTTTTTCCAGCGTGGAAAACGCCAGAAACCCGCATGTGCCCTTGATCGTGTGAATCGTGCGGAAGATGCTGGCCAGCAGCGCCGCATCCTTCGGATGTTTCTCCAGTTCGACGAATTTCTGGTCGAGAGACGCGAGGTTCTCGTGACTCTCGACCAGAAATTCGCGAATCACTTCCTGATCTTCCATGCGATTTCGTCTCCACGGATCCCAAGGCGGTTCCTGTCAGACTCAGTAGTGCGTCAGTGCCGCGCAATTCTCTCGGGTCATCCCGGGATTTTTGCGGCAGCAAAACTCTATCGGCGGAAATCCGCAAAACTTTAAAGTGGTAACCCCGCTGTGCGGGATTGCGCATATCGCGGCTTACTGGCGCTTTCGCCGCGCGGATGTTCTTCAATCGTGACGGCCGCCCGGGATTAACAAGAAAAGGTTTCTTTACCTCAGTTCTTTGCTCAAAACGGAACAGCTCAAACAACGGCAATCGTGACCGATAAGTCATTGGGCGCGGAACGTCCGATCACCGGCGATACATCGGCCACCAATCGTGAACCTGAAGAATGACAGTAATACCGGAGAGCTGAAGATTTCGGGAACGCTCGATATCGATGCCGCAAACTCACTGCGCGAGGCTCTGCTCGAGTGTCTCCTTCTCCGTCCGGCAGTCACGCCGCCTGTGATTGAGGTGGATCTGAGTGAGGTGAATGGGTGCGATGCGGCGGCATTGCAGGTATTGCTGGCAGGCCGGAGAGACGCAGCGGCAGCCGGTAAAGCTTTTCGCGTCCATGCGTCACTTGCCGTAACCGCGACGGCAGCGGCCCTCGGGTTCTCGATCGATCAGTCCCGCACCGGCCCGGAGAAGGAGCGCGATGATGCAGGCTAACCCGGTCGATACGTTTCTCCAGGAGGCCGACGATTCGCTCGCCGAAATCGAGGCGACCGCGCTTTCCCTGATCGGGTTTCGCGCCTTTCACACCATCAAAGGCTCCGGCTCAATGTTTGGGTTCGACGACGTAGCAGCTTTCACTCATCACGTGGAAACCCTGCTCGACCAGGTCAGAGAAGGCACGGTCAGGGTATCGGTTGAGCTCACCAACGTAATTCTCGCCGCAGCCGACCAAATCAAGCTGTTGCTCCAGGCCGCGCAAGGGGGCAGCCCGGTGAACGCCCCTTCGCAGGAGGCGCTGCTGGCGAGAGTGCGTCAACTTTCCAAACCGGCACGAGAATTCGTTATCGTTGCCGAAGAATCGCCTGCATCGGAGGATCACACACCAGAGGATCGCATTAAGGTCTGGAACATCCACTTTCGGCCGGACCCGTCGATGTTGTCCCGAGGCGGTAATCCGGTCCTTCTCTTCCGGGATTTGAGGAAACTCGGGGAATGCGTCATCGAGGGGCATGCCGACGATTTGCCGGCGCTCGCGGAAATGCAGACTGACGTCTGCTAGCGCAAGCTCGCCGAGCGCAGCCAGACCGCGGCCGCCGAGATCAGCCGCCTCACCACCGACGGCGTGAGAACCGCCGAGAGCGCGGGCCAGTTGCTGGCAAAGCTGGTCCCGGATATCCGCAAGACGGCCGAACTGGTGCGTGAAGTCACGGCGGCCAGCAGCGAGCAAAGCACGGGAGCCACGCAGGTCAATAAAGCCATCCAACAACTCGACCAGGTGATCCAGCAGAACGCTTCCGCATCCGAAGAGATGGCCGCCACCGCCGAGGAACTGGCCAGCCAGGCGGATCTTCTGAAGTCGGCGATCGGCTTCTTCAAACTGGAAAGCGCTCCGGGAGCGGCAAGAGCAACTTCGCCGCCACGCCGGAAACCGGCGGGCAAACACACCGCGAACTCGCACGCGTCCGCGGATCTCGCCCATATGCGGCGCGCCATCCAATCTGCGGGACCCAGAATCGAGTTGGGATCCAATACCGGAGAGGCCGATTCGCGCGACCGGGAATTCGCCGCCTATGAGCACTAGAGAGACGCACCCGAGATAAACAAATGGAGCAGATCATGAACCTGGAAATCAGTCAATACATGACGTTCAAAGCTGGGAAACGAGTTGTTCGCCATCAACGTAGCCCAGGTACGGGAGGTGCTCGAGGTGTCGACGATTACGAAGGTCCCCACAGCCCCTGATTACATGCGCGGAGTGGTAAACGTTCGCGGCAAGGCGATTCCGGTGGTGGATCTGCGGCTCAGATTCGGCCTGCCTCCGGCTCCCGATACCGTGAGCATGCGTGTCATCGTGATGGAACTCCAGCTCGATGGCGAAACCACCGTGTTGGGAGGTATTGCCGACAGCGTGCATGAAGTGATCGAACTCGATCCGTCCAGCATAAATCCTCCCCCGCGCATCGCCATGCGATGGAGGACCGAATTCATCAAGGGACTGGGCCAGCGCGGCGACGACTTCATTATCATCCTCGACGTAAATGCCGTTTTTGCCTCCGGCGAATTGGCTCTGGTGGATAAATTGTCACGCGAACAGCCCGTAATGAGTGCCGTCTGAACGGGGATGCCCGAAAAGCCCGATACTTACGAATGCACTGGCCCGCGGCTGCGGATCTCATCGCGCAGCTTTGACCAGCTCGCGGAGTTCGTCACCTCGAAGCTCGGCATCAAGATGCCCGAATCCAAGGTGACGATGATCCAAAGCCGCCTCATGCGGCGGATCGGCGAACTCGGGCTCGAATCCATTGAAGAGTACTGCGAGCATCTTTTCTCATCCGCCGAGGCTGAGGGCGAACGCGTCCACTTCATCAACGCAATCACCACCAACAAGACAGATTTCTTTCGCGAACCGCAACACTTCGAGTATTTGACGCGAACCGCGCTGCCAGGCCTCACAGGCTCCGGTGGCGCCGCGCGGGAGAGGAGGATCGTTGTCTGGTCGGCGGGGTGCTCCTCGGGTGAAGAGCCCTATACGCTCGCCATGGTCCTGAGCGAGTACGCCTTCACCCATCCGCCGTTTGAGTTCGGCATTCTCGCCACCGATGTTTCCACCAAGGTCCTGCAGATGGGCAAAGAAGGTATTTATGCCCGGCAATCGATAGACCCGGTGCCTCCCGAACTTCGCCGGAAATACTTCCTGCAGGGTAAGGCCGAGGCGCAGTCGGTACGAATCAAGGCCGCCCTGCGCCGGAGCGTCAGCTTTCACCGGCTGAATTTCATGGACGCCGACTATTGCGTGCGCGAAATGTTCGACGTCATCTTCTGCCGGAACGTGCTGATCTATTTCGACCGGCCCACTCAGCAGGCGGTGATCACAAAACTGTGCCGGAACCTCAAACCTGGCGGATACCTGTTCGTCAGCCTCTCGGAGTCCCTCACGGGCCTGGACCTGCCTCTGGTTTCCCTGGGGTCGTCCTCATTCCGAAAGCACCAGGAATGAGATGAGCTCATCAGGATGAACTCATCGAGAAAGATACGCGTTCTGATCGTCGACGATTCGGCGTCGGTGCGCCAGATGCTGACTCAGATCCTGGAATCGGATCCCGGGATTGAGGTGGTGGGCGTGCGCTCCGGCGAGGCTAAAGCGGCTCTCGATTCGATCGGCGAGGCCATCGGTTCTCTTGCCGCCAGTTACGGTTCCGCGGGCAGCCAGGCGTCGAGCGCGACACTTCTTGCGGATTTCAACGCCCGCGTGGCGGACCTTCAATCGGCCAGCCGGTCCGGGGCCGCTTCAGCCGCAAACATCTCCGCTCACGCGGGCAGTCTCCGGGGCGATATCCAAAGCGCGCGCGAACACTTCAGTATCGGCGGCGTTTTCGCCGAGACCGTAAATCGTTGTTGCAGTTTGCTGGATGGCATCGCCGCTCGAGCGCGCCAACCGGACTCTTCCGATGTGACCTTTCCGGAGGGGAGGACGGAGGAGCGTTACATCCATGATCGTTACACCATGCAGGCGGAGCGTAATGTCCATCTGGCCGTGACCGGCGGCCTGCCGAACGTGCCCCAGGAAGAAGAGCAGGATGTGGAGTTCTTTTGAGGAACACGCGTGACCACTGGCGCAGCCATGCTGGGCAAATTATCCTGGATAAGTTGTGCATCCGGCTGCGTCCCGGGTCAAGGGTCGCGTCCGCGCCCTTTGCGCTTTTGAGGAGAGGTTGAAATGGCAAAAATGATTCTTATAGTGGACGATTCGACCAGCGTGCGCCAGGTAGTGTCGTTCGCCCTGCTTGCCGCCGGTTATGACGTTATGGAGGCGAGCGACGGCGTCGACGCCGTGGCTAAATTAGCGGGACCCATCGACATGGTAATCACCGATCTGAACATGCCCCGGATGGATGGAATCGATCTGATCAAACACATCCGGACCCAATCCATTCATAAACACATTCCCATCCTCATGCTCACCACGGAGTCCCAGCCGGCCAAAAAAGAAGCGGCCAAGGCGGCCGGAGCTACCTGCTGGATGGTGAAACCTTTTCGGCCCGAGCAGCTGCTTGCCGTGTTGAGCCGTGTACTCGCATGACGCGACGTTGACGATGTCTAATGGCCGCCGCCGGAGAGCTTGCGGTAATACTCCGCGACCGAGGCCTGATAGCCCGCGGGGACCCTGGCGGGGTCGGCGTTGCGGATCGTGCCTCCCTGGTTTTCCTCGAGTTGGCGGCGCAGTTGCAACTCCAGCGCGTCCACGGTGCTGACAAGCTGCTGGTGCATCTGCTCAACCAGAGCGGGATTCCCGGGGAATCGGCGCGGATCCAGATTGCGCATCTGATCGATCAGGGCCTGCAACTGCTGTCGCGCCTCGGGGCTGTCCTGCACTACCGGACGAACCTGGTTGAGAAGGTTCAATCCCTGGTCAATCTCGCGCTGGGTATCGGCCGGATT
>Ga0209415_10014884_pt1 | contig 12669 bp, 12 predicted proteins | sample PeaSoiSIISIP2007_FD_187696 | JGI IMG/M metagenome (GOLD analysis project Ga0209415, IMG submission 187696) | Peat soil microbial communities from Weissenstadt, Germany - SII-SIP-2007 (SPAdes) (version 2) | ecosystem: Environmental > Terrestrial > Soil > Wetlands > Peat | place: Germany...
GGCGCGGACGACGCGGCGATCTCAGGGTTTGTCGCCGGGATCTGGCGCGCGCGCTCGGACCGCTACAGCGACGAGAGGAAAAGCGTCCTCGCAGCCGGAATGGAGCGCAAGAAGGTCGAGATGAGCTACATCGGCGGATAGCTGACGCGGAGGATCCGGCCGTTCCCGCCTCGCCGGGCCTCAGGCGCCGACCGTCTTCAGGATCGCGAGGAGCGCCGCAAAGTCCTCGTCCCGAGTCCTGCTCACGATGATGTGGTCGAACTTCGGGGCCTCGCGCAGCTCGGCCTGCGCCGTGGCCATCCGCCGGGCGATCTCGGCCTCGTCGTCCTTGCCCCTCTCACGCATGCGCGCGAGCAGCCGGCCGTGGTCGACCACGATGAACACCGTCGTCATCACCCTCTTGAGGAAGGGATTCTTGGCGGCGATCCGGCGGAGGCTCTCGACGCCCTGGACATCCACGCTCATCACGAGATTCCTTCCCAGCAGCAGGGGCCCAAGCACGCTTGCCGAAAGGGTGCCGTAGCGGCGCTCGCCATGGACCCAGGCCCATTCGAGGAATTCCCCGGCGGCCACCCTGGCGTCGAACTCCCGCGGCGTGAAGAAGTGGTAGTGGACGCCGTCCACCTCGCCCGCGCGGGGCGCGCGGGTCGTGCTCGTCACGACCCGCGAGAAACCCATGTCCGCCGCGACCAGCCGGTCGCACAGCGTGCTCTTCCCTGAACCCGCCGGCCCGGCCAGGACGAGCAGGACGGGGTCCCTCGCGCCGGTCCGTGGAGCGGGCTTTGGCATCATCGGAGCGTGAACGCCACTCCGCAGAGCAGGAAGCCGTAGGCCACGAGGAGCCCGCCAAGCCCCCGGGACCTTGCGGGCCGCGCAAAGAGCCAGTTGAAGAAGTCGCGCAGCCTCCAAGGCTGGGCCCCGAGCCAGATCGCAAGCGTGAGGGCCGCATAGACGAAGGCCACCATGAAGAGGCGCTGCGGGCGGTCGTACTCCATGAAGGCCGCGTTGAGGAACGGCATGGCCCCGATCAGGACGAGCGCGCAGGCGCCGCGAACGCCGAGGAAGTCGGGCACGCACTTGAACGCGAGCACGGCGATCGCGGCAAAGCCTATGAACAGGATCGTCCGGTATTCGCCGAAATCCGCCCTGGACAGGTTCCAGACGTTGTAGAGGAACCAGGCCGCTCCGGCGCTGAAGACAACGTATCCGGCGGATGTCGATCTCGGGAAGGCCCTTATCGCGGCCTTGATTGCGGAATGGTCGGTCAATAGCGGCAGCCCCAGTGCGACCAGAATCAATCCTGCGACAAACGTGGCGGTAAAGAGCGACATGGGTAGTGGAGGACTCGGGCTGGGATCGGCGACGGTCAGAGTGACGCGGGGACGCGCGCGGTTTGCAAGCCGGCGTCCGCGGGGGCGAGGCTTCCGTAGAGCGTGCTCACGGTCGCCCTCGTGATTTCAACGGGGACGAGCGAGCCCGCCAGCCGCGCGGCGGCGTCGAACACCACCACCCGGTTGCCCCTCGTCCTTCCCGTGAACAGGAGCCCGGTCTTGTCGGGGCCCTCGACGAGGACCTCCTGCACGGTTCCCACAAGCGCCTGGCTCCGCCGGAGCGAACCGGCGCGCAGGAGGTCGAGAAGGAGGCGGTTGCGCTCCTCAAGGACATGAACGGGCACCTGGCCCGGCATCGTGGCGGAGGGCGTTCCCGTGCGGACCGAGTACTTGAAGATGTAGGCCATGTCGTAGTCCACCGCCCTGCAGAGGGTGCGCGTCTCCTCGAAGTCCGCGTCGGTCTCGCCCGGGAACCCGACGATCACGTCCGTCGAGAACGCCATGGCCGGCTGCGCGGCGCGCAGCGAGCCGACAATCTCGAGGTAGCGCTCGCGCGTGTAAGGCCGTTTCATCGCGCGCAGGATCCGGTTGCTTCCCGACTGGACGGGGAGGTGCACGTACTCGCCCAGCTTGGGCAGCCGGCTGAACGCGTCCGCCAGGTCCTGCCTGAAACCGCGCGGGTGGGGAGAGGTGAACCGGATCCGCTCCACCCCGGGGATCGCATGGACCCGCTCGAGCAGCTGGACGAAGGGCGAGATCCCGCCGGTGTGGGGGTAGTCGCGCCTGCCGTAGCTGGTGACGATCTGCCCCAGGAGCGTGATCTCCCGGGTGCCACGCGCCGCGAGCTCCTCGCATTCGCGCACGATGTCGTCCATCGGCCGCGACCGTTCGTCGCCCCGCGTCGTCGGGACGATGCAGAACGAGCAGTCCATGTTGCACCCCTGCTGGATCGACACGAAAGCGCATACCTGCCGGTCCGGGCCATCCATGTGGTCGCGGATCGTGTTCTGCGAGCCCGCCTCCGCCTCCGTGTCGACGATGGCCTCGCCCACCGGGGCACCCGCATCGCGGGCCGCGCGCAGGTTGTCGAGGTAGTCGGGAACCCTGTGGAACTTCTGGGTGCCGACGATCAGATCCACGTCGGGCAGCCGGTCGAGCAGGCTTGCGCCCCGGTTCTGCGCCATGCAGCCCAGGATGCCCAGGATGAAGTCGGGGTTGCGCTTCTTCCTGGAAATGGCGTAGCCCGCCTTGCCGATCGCCTTCTGCTCGGCCGCGTCGCGAACGCTGCAGGTGTTCAGAAGGAGCACGTCGCACTCGTCCTCGTCCGCGACGATCCGGTAGCCCCGGGCGCGAAGCATCGCCGCGACGGCCTCGCTGTCGCGCTCGTTCATCTGGCATCCATAGGTCTTTATGTGGACCCGGTTCATTTGCGGAAGGCGACTTGCCTATCCGTCGGGAAATCCTTGGTCAAACGGGAATTGCCCCGCCGAGCCGCGCCGGGGGCCCTTGGGGACGCCGCCCAGCGGCACGCCGCCCCGAGGAGAAGTCCGCGGCGGTCGGCCCCTGGGAACCGGCCCCGGCGCCCGGAGGGGGGCCCGGGTGCCGGCAATTCGCGTCTATTCTCCCGCAGTTCGCGTCAATTCTGTTCGCCACACGCTCCCCGGTTGCTTTGCTCAAAAGCCTATGGGCCCCCTCGATGAACCCGCCGGAAACTCTGCCTCCCCCGCCAATGAGGATGGAACTGGGGCGCCGCCAGCGCCCGGATTCGAACCGTCGGCCCCGAGCGTCGGGGCGCGCCTGGCGGCCGCGCGCGAACGCCTCGACGCAAAGGACCTCCAGGGAGCCCTTGCGATATACGACGAGGTGCTCGCGAGCGCCGGCGACCGCGCCGACGTGCTGGTGGCGATCTCGGGCGATCTCGGATCCACAGGCAACATTCCCCAGATCATCGAGCTCGTCGCCCCGCGCTATGACGCGCAGCGCCACGGCTCCGCGACCGGGATCAACCTGGTCCAGGCCTACCTCGCCGTGCGCGATGCCGATGCGGCGCAGCACATCCTTGACATCCTCTTCGCCCTCAAGCGACCCGAGCTCGAGGATCGTCTTCACGGATTCTCCAACGCGATCGCCGAGCTGATCAGCGAGGGGGCCGTGAAGGGCATGCCGCAGGTTGATCCCAAGGCGGGAACGCCTCCCAGCATGGGCCTGGCCCTTGTCACGCTGAGCAGGCCCGTGTGGGCCTACGGCCTCGAGTCGTTCGAGGAGATACTTCCCAAGAAGGAGGGCCGGACGCGCCGCATTGCGTTCGCCCAGCTTGCGCTTCCGGGCGCCTACGCCGACGTCGAGGCCGCGATGAGGCGGCCCGAGGACGAACTCGGGCGGCTCTCGCGCGCGATCCCCCTCTGGTTTGCCGAGACGTTCTACTTTTCTCCCCTTTATTCCCCCATCGCGGCCCTTGGCTGCCTCCACGAGGCCGACGGCTCGCGGCGCACCGCCATATTCCCCACGGAATGGTCCGTCGAGAACCTCAAGCAGCTCATCGACACGACCTCCGATGGGCTGGACTACATCTTTACGGGCTCGCTACGCCTCGATTCCGGGGAGTTCGTCCTCGTCATGCGGATCTGGGAGGTGAAGAAGCTCCGCGAACGCAAGTACATCTCGATCCGCTGGACACCGGCGACCGCTGACGCGGAGCTCAGGCAGCTCCACGAGTACATCCGCTCGTACATGGAGTGGGCTCCCTATCCCGAGGGCTCGGGGATCCCCTATTCCGCGCCGTCCGCGCCGACCGCATGGGTCGATGTCCTCGGCGCCCTGCTGGGCCTCTTCCTTGTCGAGAAGAACCTTCTTCCGCGGGAACAGCTGGGGGAATTCCTGCCCGTATTCGACGCATTCGCCCCGCACGCGTTCAGCCCGCCGGCCTCGTCCCTCGCCTGGATTTCGCTTCGCTCACGCGCAACCTCCCTCGGGCTCGCACCGAGCCTGAACGATGTCCTCCTGAGCCGCCACCCGGCGGTCGTGCGCGCCCGCAAACTGATAGACGCCTGATCCCGGCGCCCCGTTTCGGAAGGCCCGGCATGCAATCACCCACCTCCGACCTGCGCATCCGCGCAATGAGGCCGCTAGCGGCCCCGGCGATATTTGAGGAGGCCTTCCCCCTGGACGACGACGGCGCGGTGCGCATCTTTCGCGCGCGGCGGGAAATCTCGTCGATCATGTCGGGGGCGGACGACCGGCTGCTCGTGGTGGTGGGTCCGTGCTCGATCCACGATCCGGCCGCGGCAATGGAGTTTGCCGCCAACCTGCGCGCGGCTGCGGACCGGCATGCGGGCGAGCTCCTCATCGTCATGCGCGTCTATTTCGAGAAACCGCGCACGGTGGTCGGCTGGAAGGGCCTGATCAACGACCCGGACCTGGACGGGACCTTTCACATCAACAAGGGACTTCGGCTTGCCAGGAAGCTCATGACGGAAATCACGGCGGCCGGCATTCCGATCGCGACCGAGTTCCTCGACACGACCCTGGGCCAGTACTACGCGGACCTCGTGAGCTGGGGCGCCATCGGGGCGCGCACCGTCGAAAGCCAGGTTCATCGCCAGCTGGCCTCGGGACTCTCGATGCCGGTGGGATTCAAGAACCGCACCGACGGGAGCGTCCAGGTGGCGGTCGACGCGATTCTGTCGGCCCGGCACGCCCACTGGTTCCCGTCGCTCACGCGCAAGGGGTTGCCAGCCTGCATGCAAACGACGGGGAACATCGACACCCATCTCGTGCTCCGGGGGGGGTCGAACGGCCCGAACTATTCGAGTGAGGATGTCCGCTCGGCCGTCGAGCTGCTTACGAGGAACGGGCTCCCCCCCCACCTCATGGTGGACTGCAGCCACGGCAACAGCGGGAAGGACGCCTCACGGCAGTCCGCGGTGGCCGCCGAACTGGCGGCGCGGATCGCGGCCGGCGACCGCGCCATCGCCGCGGTCATGATCGAGAGCAACCTGCTCGGGGGGTCGCAGGATTACCGCGCCGTCCCGCTCGTGCGGGGCCGCAGCGTCACGGATGAATGCCTCTCCTGGGAGAATACGCTCCCGGTGATCGCGCAGCTGGCCGGCGCCGTGGGCGCCCGCCGCGGGGTCCCGGTCTGAGGGTCCAGCCCGGCCGGGCTCAGACCGCCGGCGGGGCCGACGGGATCTCAGGCGAAGGTTCCTGTTGGCTCGCCGGCAATGGTTCCTGCGGGCTCGCCGGCAAGGGGGGCGGGAGTTCAGGCGAGGGTTCCTGCGGGGCCTCCGGCGTCGCCTCCCCGCCGACATGCTCCTTCTTCCTCGGGTGCGAACGGCGATTCTTCCCCCCCGCCGCGTCGCCGGCAGCGGCGTACTTTGACGCCTTGGCGTTCAGCCAGAGCTCGCCCTTCCCGTTGAGATTGAGCCAGAAGATCTCGCCGGCATGCTCGGCAAACGCCGGCTTCTCGCGGGCCTTTTCCGGCACCCGCAGTCCCGATGCCGTGAGGGCGCCGAGCAGCTCGTCGACCGGTTTGCCCAGGTCGCCCGCAAGGCGCTCCACGGGCGCCGCGACACCCCCCCTCCTGGTCTCCTTGAGGAGGAGCCGGACGGCGGCCAGCACGTTGCCCGGCGCGGGGGCGGCTGAGTCGGACGCGGACGGCTGCGCGGCGGGCGACTCGTCCCCGCGCTTCTCGCGGGCATTGATCCAGATCCCCCCGCGCTGGTCCTTGTTGAGCCACCACAGCTCGCTGCCGACCTCCACAAAGGCGGGCGGATCGCCGGCGGCCCCGGGGGTCGCGAGCCCCATGGCGTTGAACGCCTCGACGAGCGCGGTCTCGCTGCACTTCAGGGCGCGGGAGAGAAAACTCACGCTGCCCGAGCCGCCGGGCTCGCGGCGGTTCCGGCGCATCTGAGGGCGTATCCGCCCAAGGAGGGCCTCGCCCCCGGGAAGCGCCGCGGCGGGGGCGCCGGGCTCCTTCTCGGCTTCGTGCCTTTTCGGCTCGGGCTTGCGCTCCTCCGTGTCCCCGGCGGCCTCGGGCCCCGCGGGGCCGTCCTCCGGCTCGACCCGCGAAGCCTTGACGGTCCGGAAGACGGGGCGGGATTTCTCCTTCGTGTTGACCCAGAGCTCGCCGCGCCGGTTGATGTTCACCCAGTAGAGGTCGCCGTCATAGTCCACGTAGGTGGGCTTGGCGTTCTCGTCGTCGGGGATCTCCAGGCCGCACTCCTTGAGCGCGCCGATCACGTCGGCCTCGGAAATGTCCCACTTCTTGGCGAGGTAGTCGACCCCGACGGAAAGGCCCGGTCCGCGCTGGTTCCTGCGAAGGTGGGGGCGCATGGCCTCGAAGAAGGTCGGCAGCTCGTCCTCGGCGCCGAGCTTGTCCCATTCGTCCTCCGGGGCGTCCGCGTCGGGAGCGTCGGGATCGGAGTCGCGCTCGGTGTCGCGAAGCCGCCTCAGGCCGTCCTGCTCTCGCCCGGCCTCCTCCTCGGGCGCCTCGGACGGGGTCGGTGCCGACGCGGCCGTGGCGCTCCGGAACTTCGCCTCGAACTCCACGCGGAGCTTTTCGGCCTCGACCCGGGCCGCCGCAGCCGCCGCGTCCTCCAGCGTCCAGTCGCGCTGCGTCGGGCGCCTTGCGAGCCCGGAAAAAGCGAGCGGATTGTCAGGCTGCCCGCGAAATTCGACGATCTCCCACTCGTCCGTGCCGAGCTGGTTGAGAAATGATTCGAGAAGCGCGGGCGTGGCGAAGCCCCCCTTGCCGCTCGAGATTACCTTGTATTCCCAGACTGCCATAATGTGTCGTGAGGGCTAGACATCCCAAATGGAGGCCTCGTTGCCGAGCCTATTCTTGGCAGAACTGGAAAAAGTCCTGCAGCGCCGGATTGATAAACGACGCCTGCCGTGCCCCAATCGCCTCCGCCATGCGCCGCGTCGACCAGCTCCTTGCCAGCCTGGGCTATGGCACGCGGCGCGAGGTCCGGGAATGGCTCGGGAAGGGCCGCGTGACCGTCCGCGGCATTCCCCCGGGGGAACCCGGCGCACGGGTCGAGCCGGGCGAAGTCCGGATCGACGGCGAGCCGCTCGATCATCCCGGCCAGCTCCTGATCCTGCTCAACAAGCCGGCGGGGCGCGTGTGCTCGCACGATCCCGCCGAGGGCCCGAGCGTGTACGGCCTGCTCCCGGCGCGCTGGCAGCGCCGCAACCCTTCCGTGACCTGCGTGGGCCGCCTGGACAAGCAGACGACCGGGCTTCTGCTGCTGACCGATTGCAGCGCAATCGTGCACCGTCTGACCTCGCCACGGCACAAGATACCCAAGGCGTACCGTGCAACGCTTGACCGCGAACCCCCGCCCGGCACGGAGGACATTTTCGCAAGCGGCCGTTGGATCATTCCGGGAGAGGACAAGCCGTGCGCCCCGGCCACGCTTCGCAGGATCGGCGACCGGGAGGCGGAGATTGTCGTGACGGAAGGGCGATATCATCAGGTGAGGAGGATGTTCGCGGACCGGGGCTGCGACGTGCTGAGCCTCCACCGCACCCGCTTCGGCGACCTGGAACTGGGGGATCTGCCCCTAGGTCAATGGATTGAACTGCCGGTCAACCACTTCGATCGGGCATGAATGCTCGAGGCGGGACAATCGAAGGGCGCCGCCTCCAATTCCGCCCGGCCTCAGGATGCTTGCATTTTTGGATGATTAGGTGCCTAATCATCTTTCCACGCATGCACAGCGTCATTTCCAAGGTGGTGAGGGTGCCCGAGAGGGCGAGCGTCGCCGGGGCCGTGATCGCGCTCGCGATCGCCGCGTCCGCGTGGGCGCAAGGATCCTCCCCGAGCCCGCTCACGCTCGCGCAGACCATCGACACGGTGCTCGCGCGCTACCCGTCCATAGATGCCGCGCGCGCCGCAATAGACGCCGCTCGCGCGCGCACGATGGAATCCAACGCAGACCGGCTGCCCCAGGTGAGCGGCCAGGCGGGCTACACCTATAACTCACTGCGCCCGTATGTGGCCTTTTCGTTTCCGGGCGGGCCCAACGGCGCCATCTACGAGAACGTCCAGAACGCCTACGGGTTGAGCGTCACGGCAAGGCAGCTGCTCACCGACTTCGGCCGGACCGACAAGATCGTCGACATGGCGCGGTCGGGACAGATCACGGCGCAGGACGCGCTCGAGGACACGATGCACCAGCTCGGCTACCAGGCGATCCAGTCATTCTACAGCGTCCTGCTCCTGCGCAGTTCCGCAGACGTCGCCAGGGAGGAGATCGGCGCCCTCGAGGAGGCCCTGCGCATCTCGGAGAAGAAATTCGGGGCGGGCAGCGCGACAAAGTTCGACGTCTTGACGACCCAGGTCCGTCTCTCCAACGCGCGCAACCACCTTACCGACACGCTCGCTTCGCTCGAGAAGCAGGAGAACGGGCTCCGCCAGCTTCTGGGCCGGCAGATCGGGGCACCGCTCGACATCGCCGGGGATATTGACGCCGAGGCGCCCGCGATTCCCGAGTCGACGGCCATCGCCGACGGGCTGCACAACCGCCCCGAGATGAAGCTTGCGCGCGACGACGAGCAGACGGCGCACCTGAAACAGGACGCCGCCGATCGCGGCAACCGGCCTACGCTCGCCGCACAGGTGACCGGCGGCGTCGAGAACGGGGTGGTGCCAAACCTTTACGACAACAAGGGTTATGTCACCGCCGGCCTGTCCCTCGAGGTGCCGATCCTTACCGGCAGGCGCGTGACGGGGGACCGCATGGAGGCGCAGGCCGGCGTCCGCTCGGCGCAGGCGCGCGAGCGGGAGCTTAGCGAGACGATAACCACGGACGTCGCCAACGCCTATTCGGACCTGAATGCCGCAAAGGCCAGGCTCGGAAGCGCCGACACGCTCGTGGCCCAGGCAAAGGAGGCGCTGGCCCTGGCCCAGACCCGCTACGCCAACGGCGTGATCACGAACTTCGAGCTCCTGGACGCGCAGAGCTCGTTCCGGTCGGCCGAACTCAGCCGCCTGCAGGCGCGCTACGACTGCGTCCTCGCCCGGCAGGCCGTCGCGCGCGCCGCGGGGGTCGCGCCGCAGCCGTAGCCCCGCCCGCCGAAGGGGGCTTCCTTGGGGCGATCCCCCTCGATCCTGGGCCGGCCCGCCAAAGGGGCCGGGACCGGCCGGGAAAGTTGACGAAGCTTGGCCGGCGTGTTGTTGTCCGCGCATGTACACGATCATTGGCGGGGACGGAAAGGAGTACGGGCCGGTGACGGCGGACCAGGTGCGCGAATGGATTGCCGGAGGGCGGGCCAACCCGGAGACAAAGGTCAGGGCGCTCGGGTCCGACGAATGGAAGCGGATCGCCGATATCCCCGAGTTGTCGGGATCGGGTGCCCCGGGGGTCGCCCCGCCGGTGACGGCCACCGCGCCCGGCGGCCACGCGCCCCCGCTGAACATCATCAGCTGCTACGAACGCAGCTGGGAGCTGCTCAAGGCCAACTTCTGGCCGCTGGTCGGCGTCAACTTTCTCATCATGCTGCTCTCGTCCGCCCTCGGGTGCACCTATTTCCTCGGGGTGTTCTTCCTGGGAACCCTTTTTGGCGGCGTCCTGTCGGGCGGCTGGTACTATTATTTCCTGCTCAAGATCCGCGGCCAGCCGGCGACGGTCGGCGACGCCTTCGCCGGCTTCTCAAGGGCGTTCGTCATACTGGTGGCGATCGGCGTGTTGAAGGCGATCTTCGTCACGGTCGGACTGTGCCTGCTGATTGCCCCGGGTGTCTACCTGGCGGTGGCCTACGCGTTCGCGTTCATACTCGCGACCGACAAGCGCCTCGGAGTCTGGGAATCCATGGAGACGAGCCGCCGCGTGATCACGAGGCAGTGGTGGCGCGTCCTCGGCCTCGTGCTTCTCGCCGTTCCCTTCATACTGCTCGGCGCCCTGGCGCTCGGGATCGGGATCTTCGTCGCGATTCCCTTCGTGATCGGGGCGTTCGCGTACGCCTACGAGGACCTCTGCAACCCCAGGCAGTGACGGATCAGGCCTTCCTGTCGGTGCCGGTCAGCGCGTCGAGGGAGAGCTTCCCGGGACCGAACGCAAATGCGATCACGGACGCGAATAGGAAGAGGAACGGGGTCGCGGACACGAACTTGTCGGGATCGGAGAAGATCGCGTTGAGCGCCTCGCGCTCCGCCGTCGCATAGGCGACGCACATGACCCCGATCAGCGCGAACGACGCGAAGCGCGTGAAAAGGCCCGCCAGGAGCAGCAGCCCGCACACGCACTGGATGGAGGCGGCCAGGATCGCGTTGGCCTTGGGCATCGGGATGTTAAGGCTCGCGAAGTAGGCCGTCACCTTTTCCAGGTTCTGCAGCTTCCCCTTGCCATCGATGAAGAACTGCCAGCCCCAGTAGAGCCGGACGATGAGAAGGAGGGGGTTCCTGAGGAATTCGCCGATTGTCGCGAGCAAGGCGTGGAGTTTGGAGGCCATGGGTGTTGGGGGGCTGTTTGAGGCGGAAGGACAGGGTACCATCAAGATGCGGCCCGCCGCCGCTTATTCCCCGGGGCGCAAAACCAGCCGAGCGCCATCCAGGACGCGAACCAGGCCTTCACCTGGCCCGGCCTCACCCCCGGGCCGGCGGCGGCGATCGCGCGAGAGAGCGTGCAGCCCCTTCCCAGCGCCTCGAGGATCCTGAACGCCGCGGGATCGAGCCGCTTGTAGAAGAGGCGGTTGTTGTGCCGGTGCACCGCGACGTGGGTCCGCCTGGGCCGGGGCAGGGCGGCCCGCCGGAACGCCCTGTGGACCACGGCCTGCGCGCCCGGAGTGTTGCTCGCCTCGGAGCGCAGGGCGTCGCGGCGCTTCACCGCGATCACATACGTGTCGATGGGGTGTCGCAGCGAGAGAAGCGTGACATAGGGCTGGAGCCCGAGGCGCAGGCGCGAGGGCGGCGTTCGCGCGAGGCGCGCCGCGGCGATCACCGGTCGAGCCTCGCCGTCGAACGCGACCGTCTGCGCCCACTCGAACCTCGCGATCTCGGAGGCCAGCGCGGTCCGCGGGGCCGTGAGCCGCGGCTCTTCCAGGATGAAACGCTCCAGCCGCGAGCAAAGGTCGCGCAGCGTGAACGAGCGCGAGGGGTATTGCGCCAGGTAGGCCTGGGCCAGGCGCCCGAAGGCGCGCTCACCGAGGGCCGCGAGCAGGCCCGGACAGTCGTCGCGGATCGCGTCGAACAGCCGGAACCAGTACATCCTGCTGTAGAGCTGGAGGCGCTCGAACGACGTGAGCCGGTCGTTAGGCTTGATGAACTCCGCCGCGACCTTGTCCATGGGCCGGCCGTCGGTCCACAGGGGCTGGAGCCCGTCGTCCGCCGTGAGCGGCCTGACGATCGCGGACGCCATCATCCGCTGGAACGCCCGCAGGTCGGCCGTGGACGCGACGCGCGACGGGGGGTGCTTGGGCGGGGGCTTCACACCGCGGCCTTCTTCGCGCCGTCGATGAATTCGTTCGCCTTGAGCGCCTCGTTGTGGACCTCGTCGAATGAGGGAATCCTGTCGTCCCATTCGAGCAGGGTCGCCGTGATGCCGCACAGGCGGGTCGCGTGCGCGTAGAGCTTCCAGACCGGGTCGAGCACCGGGTGATCGTGCGTGTCGAGGATGTATTTCTCGAACTTGGTGTGGCCGGCGATGTGCATCTGGCCCACGCGGTGGTGCGGGACGTTGTTCACGTAGTCGTAGGGGTTGAAGCCGTGATTCTTCGATGAGACGTAGATATTGTTCACGTCGAGGAGGATCCCGCAGTCCGCGAGCTCCACGACCTCCGTCAGGAACTCCCACTCGGTCATTTCCGAGGCATGGAACTCGGCGTAGCTGCTCACGTTCTCGACGCAGACGGGAACCTCGACGTAGTCGCGGATCTGCCGGATCTTCTCCGCCGTGCGGCGGGCGGCGGCAAACGTGTACGGCATCGGCAGGAGGTCGTGGGTGTACGTGCCGTCGACGCTTCCCCAGCACAGGTGGTCGGACAGCCAGGGGGTCCTGGTCCGCTTCACAAGGGCCTTCAGCCGTTTCAGGTGCGTGCGGTCCGGCTTGTCCGCGGAGCCGAAGTACATGGAGACCCCGTGCTGCACCACGCGGTACTGCTCGAGGATCTTGTCGAGAAGCTCGAGGGGCCTCCCGCCCTCCACCATGAAGTTCTCGGAGATGATCTCGAACCAGTCGACGACCGGCTTCTTCGAGAGGATGTGCCTGTAATGCGGGACCCTCAGGCCGATGCCGATCCCGTAGTCCGAATGTCCATTGAACCGGTTGGCGGGCATGGCGAAAAAAACGCGGCCGGCGTTCGGCCGGCCGCGTCACTCAATAGAACCTAGGCGAATGTG
>Ga0209415_10014885_pt1 | contig 12669 bp, 10 predicted proteins | sample PeaSoiSIISIP2007_FD_187696 | JGI IMG/M metagenome (GOLD analysis project Ga0209415, IMG submission 187696) | Peat soil microbial communities from Weissenstadt, Germany - SII-SIP-2007 (SPAdes) (version 2) | ecosystem: Environmental > Terrestrial > Soil > Wetlands > Peat | place: Germany...
TGAGGTTACCCCGCAGGGCGACGCCGCTCGGGACGGTGGTGCTCGTGGTGGTGGTGGAAGACGTCGACGACTTCGAGGAGCTCGAATTGCCCCCCGACGCCTGCTGGAGCTGCTGGAGCACGTTCTGCAGGTTCGTGAGGTCGCTGCCGTAGGCGGCGAAGTTGCCGCTCTTCAGGTCGGTCTGGGCCTGCTGGAAGTCCGAGTTGGCCTGGGAGATCAGGCTCTGGACGCGCTGGCCCACGGGCGCGGTGGGACTCGTCGGCGTCGTGGGGGCGGGCGTAGTGGAGCCGGGCAACGCCACATTGAAGAGGTCCTGCAGAGCCCCGGCCAGAGTCGGCTCGAAAGCGACCCGGCTCTGACCCGTCGGCCCGCTGTACACGACGATGTAGTAGTCGAGCTTGGGGAAAGGGTTGCGTGAGGACTCGACGTAGAACGGCCGGAAGTACAACATCGAGTCGCCGACGGGCACGACTTGCAGGGTTCCCAACTGGACGCTCGAGCCGTTCTGGTTGAGGAGGCTGATTTGCGACGAGATGGCCTGCGTGGCCGAGATGTCGGCGTCGACGAGGGCGGGCCCGTCGATGGGCGGCGTCTGGAACACCGTGAGCTTGCCATACTGTTCCGGGTCCGATCCGGCCACGATGAATCCGGCCATGGTCTGGATCTGATCCCCCTTGGACACGGGAACGAACGCGTCGACGAGGTTGAACGACGGAGCCGTCTGCCCCGGGACCTGGAAGAGCTCGTAGATCGGTGACATCCGGGTGATTTGGCCGGAGACGGCCACCCCTTGCGCGTTGGTCGTCAGCGTGGTGGGAAGCGCCTGGTTGGGCGAGCCCGCGCCGGCACTTTGGGAGACGTTCCACGCGTTGTTGGCGCTATAGAAGGAGAGCGGCTTCGTCAGGTGGTAGCGGCCGTAGGTGGCGGCCTGCACCGACAGCAGGTCCTCGGGGTAGCGCAGATGCGCCCGGATCGCCGCCGGCATCTGGGACACATTGGTGAACATGTGGGGAAACACCCTCTCCCATGTCTGCAGGATCGGGTCTTTGGAATGCGTCAGCGAGGAGACGTCGTAGAAGGTCATCTTGCCGGAGTAGGCGTTGACGACGACCTTGACCGAGTTGCGCACATAGTTGATGTTCTGGTTCAACCCGCTGTTGCTGGGTAACGACGAGATGTCCACGTTCTGCGAGTAGGGATAGTTGTCGCTGGTGGTGTAGGCGTCGAGGATCCAGTAGATCTGACCGTTGGCCAGCACGGGGTACGGGTCGGAGTCATAACTCAGGAACGGAGCGGCCTTCTGCGCCATCTGGGTGATGTCGCGCACGAACATGAGCCTTGATTTCGACGTGACGAGGTCCGAGACGAGGAGGTTGAAGTCGCCGAAGCGGATGGCGAAGGCCGCCTTGATGAGGAAGTTCTTGAGCTGGACTCCCCCCGTTCCGCTGTAGGTACTCTGCACCGGGGTCCCCGATGATGACGCCGGCGGGTAGTCGATCTCGCCCTGACGGGTGTCCCCCAGAACGTAATCGGCATCACCACCGTTCGGGTTGTTCAGCCCGAAGTAGACGCGCGGCTGTTGGATGGTGGGCGCACCGGGTGTGGACGCCGGTGGCACCTGCGAGATGTCGAACGACGGCTGGCCGTCATTCGACGAGTTCGATGGCGCCAGGATCATGGCGAACCCGTGGGTGTACTGCAGGTGGGTGTTCACCCACCCCTGGGACGGGAGGTCGCTGTCGTTGACCTGGCGAACTCCCACCACCATCGGCACGAGGCTGCCGTTGATCAAGTAGCGGTCGACGGAGAGGGTGTTGAACGAGTAGTACGACTTCGTGGCCTGGAGCTTGGTGTAGGTGGCCGAGGTCTGCGTCGGGTCCCACAACTGCACGTCGTTGAGGGTGGCCTGGTTGGCGACGACCTGCGAGGGCGTCAGCGTCTGGGTGCCCTTGAACGTCATTCGACGGACGTTGTTGATCCCGATGGCGGCTCGAGTGGCGACGATGTTCCGACCGATGTATGTCTGCTCGAGGGAGTTCTGGGCCGGGGTGACCTTGACGGCCTGAACGATCGCCGGGTAGATGGCACCCACCACCACGGCGACGAACGCCCAAAGCCCGACTCCGAGGACCGGCAGTGCCCAGCCCCGCCGGCGGATGTTGATGAGGAGGATCACCGCCGCGAGCAGCGATATCCAGAAAAGCAGCGTCAGGGCGGGCAGGCGGGCGTGGACGTCGGTGTAACCAGCTCCCTGCACGTAGCCGTTCTGGGAGAGGTCGAGGTTGTAGCGCGCCAAGACGTACCCGGCGGCCTTCACGAGCGCCATACAGGCAAGGAGCACCGAGATGTGCACCTTGACCTGAGGCGCCACGTTGGGCGTCCCCGACTGCACCCGGATCCCGCCGTTGAGGTAGTGGGCGATGACGGTGAACACGGCGATGACGACGAGAGTGACGAAGGCCCAGCTCACCAGGAAGGACAGGAACGGGAGCTTGAAGACGAAGAAGCCGACGTTCTTGTGGAACTGTGGGTCGGTGGCGTCGAACGACCCGCCGTTCATGTAGAGCAGGTAATTGCGCCACTGTCCCAGGGCACCGGTGGCCGCGATCAGGCCGACGACAGCCGAGACGAGGCTTCGGACGAGCACGGCGCGCGGCGCCACCCGTTGCTGATATCGACGGACGAGCTCGTCTTCGGGGCCCAAGGCGAGCTCGGTCGGCGCCAGACGGTCCACCACGGCGAGGTTGACCCACAGGAGCACGAAGAAGATCGCCGCGAAACCGAAGAACAGCTCCGCTTTCACCTCGAACAGGCGGGTCCATACCGCGCTGAGCTGGACCGAGCCGAACCACAGGTAGTCCGTGTAGAAGGTGGCCAGGGTCCGCAGCGACGCCAGGACGACGATCACCACCACGACGCCGATGACCAACCACAATCTCCCCCGCCGTGTGGCGCGGCGCGCCCGGCGCGGCAGGTCCTGCGGGGTGCGCACGGCGCGGCAGCCTAGGCGTTCGCCGGAACAAGCAGGCAGCGGCAGCCGGCGTGTGCCGGCGGGTGCCGATGCCCGGTGGGGAAAACCTCACGCGACAGGACCGGCCCGGCCAGCGCGTTGTCGTCGCAGTCCGGGCACTGCGCTACGTCATCGTCGACCACCCAGCGCAATACCGTGCCCTCGGGCACAGCCGCCAGCGCCGCTCGGGCAAAGGCAAAGACCGTCTGGTCCCCCGCCAATCGTTCCGTGCGTGCGCCTTTCCACTCGCGAAAGGCCGCGCCGACCAGCTCCACCAGGGCGGACTCGTCACCTTCCTCCACCGAGGGCCCTTCGGCCTCGAGTCGCCGGCGCAGGGGGGCCACGATGTCCGACGCCAGCGCCCCGGCCACGTCGTCGACTCCCGGTGCCTCGTCGGCCTTGCCACCGGCGAACGTGGCCCCGGCCCGGGCCGCCTCCATCAACTGGTCGGCAGCGGCCTGCACGTAGCGCCCGGCGTGGTCCTCCTCGGCGGGCAGCACCCCGGGCGCCCACCCACCCTTGGCTCGCAGACGGTCGAGGATGTCGTTCTGGTCATCTTGGAGGGCGCGCTTGAGTCGGCGCGCCAGGGTCGCCACCAACGGGTCGAGGACCTCGTTGCGCTGGACGATCACGGGGTCGATCACTCGAACGTATTCGTCCACGTCCTCGGAGAAGTCAGGTCCCTCGGAGGTACCGGGCTCCTCGGAGGGGCCGGTCGCTTCGGGCCCGACAGCGCTGGCCTCGCGTGCGGCCCGGGCGCTCGGCCCCGGGCGCTCGGCCCCGGCGGTCTGCTTGGGCTCTTTGGGGCCACGAGCATCCTTGGAGCCGGCTGCCGCCTTCGGGGCGGCCGCCTCCTTGGGACCGGCTGCGACCGGCCCGATCCCCGACGGGGCCCCGGGTGCGGGCACGAGACGCACGCCCTCGTCAGGCTCGCCCGCCGCGGTCGTGTCGGCGCTTTCGCCCACCGGGCCCGCGGGGCTCATCGCTCCGGCCTCGGCCCGCAGGCGTGCGAACAACTCCTCGACCGATTGCCTGGCGCCGGGTTCCTCCTCGCGCTGGGCGTCCTCGGCGCTGATGTCGAGCGCGGTCACCTCGGCGAGCTCTTCTTGCGCGGCCTGGCGTCCGGCCGCCTCCGCCGCCAGTCGAGCTTCGTCTTCGGCCCGGAAGAGATCGTCGGTGATGCGGTCGACGGCGTGACGGACCTCACCGATGGTCTCGGCCAGGCGCTCGCGCCCCGCACGGAGCTGCTCGATCTGACTGTGCAACACCCGGCGCCGGCGCCCCAGGTCGCCGAGCACGCGGGCCCGCAACTCCTGGGCCTCTTGCACCATGGCGCGGCACTCGGCGCGCGTCTGGGTGACCAGGGCTTCGGCCTCGAGCTTGGCCCCCTCCAGCCTGGAGGTCGCCTCCTCCTGGGCGCGCCGACGTATCTCGGCGGCGGCGGCTTCGGATTCGGCGGAACGATCCTGGGCGCCCTGCTGCGAGTGGCGCTGCAGCTGCTCGGCTTCTTCTTGTGCTTGCGCCCGCATGCGGGCTGCGTCGTTCTCCGCCCGGCCCACCAACTCTGCGGCGGCCTCGTGGGCCGAGCGCAGGACGCGCGCCGTCTCGAGCCCCAGGGCGGCGGTGAGCGTGGACTCGTCGAGCACCGGGTTCTCGGCCCGGCGCTCGGCCTCGCCCAAGGCCCGGCGCAGGTCCTGCTCGCGGTCGGCGGCGGCCACCAGCTCACGCGCCACGTGCTCGAGGAACGACCGCACCTCGGACGGGTCGAAGCCGCGCCGTGCGGTGCCGAAGGTATGTCGGGCGACCTCGTCGGGATGCACGCGGGCGGATGAAGAGATCGAGAACCGCTCCTCTGGCATGGGCGAGAGCCTACGACGCGCCGTGCAGGCGCGGGGGCTGCCAGCCATGCTGGGGTCCCCGACGGCCGGCTAGCTCCATGGTGAGTCCTGCCAGTCGGTGGGCACGCTGTGGCCCCCGGGGCCCGGAGGTGGGCCCTTGGCGGCGGTCCCGAGGTTCCCGCCCAGGCTCTCCAGGTCGGAGAGCGCCTGGGCGAGGGTCGAGACGGCGAAGACCTTGAGGTGGGGGCCCGCCATGGCCCGGGCGATGGTGAGCTCGGCGTTGCCGGGGATCTGGGGGACGAGAAAGACGGTGGCCCCGGCGTTGTCTACGGCCACGGTCTTCTGCTGCACGCCCCCGACATCGCCGATGGTGCCGTCGGGACGGATCGTCCCGGTGGCGGCGACGATGCGGCCACCGGTGAGCTGTCCACCCCCGAGCTTGTTCAGCATGCCTAGGGTCCAGGCCAACCCGGCCGACGGGCCCCCGATGTTGTCGCTGTTGATGCTCACCGGGAACGGAAAGTCATAGACCGGTTGGGTCCCCATGGGCGCCAACGCCGAAGCGGGGTCACCGATTCCGAGGAATGCGACCTTCTTGCCGTTAACCATGAGCGACCCGAGGCGGACCGAGACGTCGTGACCGGGCGTCGGGTGCGAGATCGATCCCACCCGGATCGTGACCGTCTCCCCCGGTTGATGGGAACGCACCGCGCTCTGCAGCGCCTTGGGGTTGGTCGTCGGGACGCCATCGATGGAGGTCACGACGTCACCCACCTGCAGGGTTCGGCCCGCCGGCGAGTTGGGGTCGATGACGTAGATGGTCACGCCCGCATCGTGCTCGGGCACCGAGTAGCCCAGCTGGCGCAGCGCCACCGCCGTGGCGGTCAACTGGGACTCGGCCATGTCCACCAGCGCTTGGGCGTCGTACTCGCTCGACGGGAGATTGCTGGTCAGCTCGCCCGTGGGGATGATGGTGTTGTCCCGGTTCGGGAAGAGCCGAGCGAAGAAGTACTGCGTGTAGCGCAGCGTGTCGACCCCCACGTCGGTGAGCAGGACCTTGCCGTGAGTCGGGTGATCCCGCCCCGCCGGGACGGTGATGAGGCCGGCCACGGGCAGGGCGTCTCCGGGCACCAGCTCCGTGTAAGGCGCCGAGATGAGCGACGACGCGATCACCGATGCCGCCAACACGATCAGCACGGCGACCAGGACGACGGGCCAGCGGCGACGGCGCCGGGATCTCGGGTACGTGGCGGGCGGTAGCGTGGATTGGGAGGTCGACATGGGGAAGGGTGCTGCGGGAGATCACCAGCCTGCCACGATTCGTTCCTCGCACCCGGGCGCCCTCGTCCGCGACGCGGTCATTGCCGGCCACCGCCGGGACCTCGAGACGGCCTCGAGCCTGGCGTGTCACCAGGACCCGGAGGTACGCGCCGCCGCCCTCGGGGCGTTGCAGCGGATGGGGGCACTCGACACCCACGGGCTCATCGCCGCCCTGACCGACCCCGACACCGAGGTGCGACGCCGTGCGTGTGTTCTGGCGGGGCGCATCTTGGCGACCGACGGGGCGAACCCCGAGCTCGTGGACGCCGTGGTCCGCGTCCTGGACTGCGACCCCGAGGCCACGGTGGTGGAGAGCGCGGCGTGGAGCCTCGGCGAGGCGGGCTCGACCTGCGGGCGCTCAGCGGTGCAGGCCTTGGAGCGGGTGGCCACCGCGCATGGAGATCCCCTGTGTCGGGAGTCGGCCGTCGCCGCCCTGGGCGCCATCGGCGACCCGGGCGCCTTGGACTCGGTCCTCGTCGCTCTCGGGGACAAGCCGGCGGTTCGCCGTCGGGCCGCCATCGCCCTGTCTGCCTTCGACGACCCACGGGTGGAGGTCGCCCTGCGTCGATGTCTCGAGGACCGCGACTGGCAGGTGCGCCAGGCGGCCGAGGACCTGCTCGGCCGACCCTGACCGGAGCCGACGTGCTAGGCGTCGGCGGAGACGAACAGTTCGCGCAGCTTGTCGAAGGATTCGAGGCACTGCCCCGCCCCCAGGGCCACACACTCGAGGGGGGTGTCGACCAGGTGCACGGGCACCGCCGTCTCGTTGGCCAGGCGCCGGGCCATGCCCCGCAACAGCGCCCCACCCCCGACGAGGTGGATACCCTGGAAGATGATGTCCTGGGCGAGCTCCGGTGGTGCGCCACCCAGGCAGTTCACCGCCGCCGTGATGATCTGGCGTACCTGGTCCTCGACGGCGCCGCGCAGCTCCCCGGGCGAAAGCACCACGGTCTTGGGCATCCCGGTCATCAGCTCCCGCCCTCGCACCTCGGCTTTGACCTCGCCGCCGTAAGGCGCTGCGGAGCCGATGGCGAACTTGATCTCTTCCGCTGTTCGCTCACCGATGGCCACGCCGTGCTCGCGCCGGACGTAGATCTGGATGGCGGCGTCGATGTCGAACCCGCCACATCGGATCGCCTCGGAGGCCACCACCCCCCCGAGCGAGATGACGGCGGTCTCCGACGTGCCGCCACCCACGTCCACCACCATGTTGCCGATGGGCTCGTAGATCGAGAGCCCCGCACCGATGGCGGCCGCCATGGGCTGCTCGATGAGGTAGGCGGCCGACGCCCCCGCCCGGTGCGTCGCCTCCTTCACGGCCCGACGCTCGACACTGGTGATGGCCGACGGCACGCAGATGAGCACGCGGGGGCGGTTGAGGCGCGAGACGCCACATCGCTGGAGCAGCAGACGGATCATGCGTTCGGTGATATCGAAGTCCGTGATGGCGCCCTGTCGAAGGGGCCGTACGGCCACGATGTACCCGGGCGTGCGCCCGATCATCTGCCAGGCGTCCTGGCCCATGGCCAGCACCTCGTGGGTCCGGGTGTTGAGGGCGATCACCGTGGGCTCGTTGAGGACGATGCCCTTGCCCCTCGCGTAGACCAGAGTGTTGGCCGTGCCGAGGTCGATGGCGAGGTCCCTAGCCACGTCGCCCCGCTCGCACGAAGACATGCTACGGGGAACCACTCAGGCACGCTGAGGCCGGTGCCACCAGGCCCGCCGCGACGTCCCTTGCGCAGGGGGCGACAGTAACCTCGGGCACGATGGAACGTGGGGGCCCGTTCACCGGTGGGGAGTTTCCCGAAGATCCCGAGGGTTGGGGCGACGATATCGGCGCCCCCCAACGCGGCTGGATCTCGCCCGAAGACCGGTTGTGGCGCCACCCTTCCGAGGTGTCGGGCGGCCTGTCCGGGGAGGTTCCGGCGCTCAGCGCCCCCGGGCTCGCCGGGCACCGTCAGCGGGCCCGACGGGCGTCGCTGGCCGCCGGTGTGGTGGGCGCGGCGGCGATCGCCACCACCCTGGCGGTGGTGCTCACGTTCGTCGACACCAAAGGAGCCACCACCGCGTTGCACAACGCCGCACCGGTCGGGTCGGAGATGATCACCGCCTCGACGACCTCGCTCACCTCCATGCCCATCGTCAGCCCCGACGTGACGCGCCTGGTCGCCTCGGTGCGGCCCTCACTGGTCGGTCTCGAGCCACTGGACGCCAACGGGCCGTCGCACCTCACGGGCGTGGTGCTCCCGGGTGGCGAGCTGGTCGTGACCGCCGCGTCGGCGGTCGCCGGGGTCTCCGAGCTCAGCGTGGTCACCGCCACCGGGAGACGACTGCGTGGCCGGGTGGTCGGATCCGACGCGCACTCGGGCATCGCCGTCGTCGACACCGATGGTGCACTTCCCCCGGCCACCTTCGCCGACGAAGAGGTCCAGCCCGACGACATCGACATCATGGCCTGTTTGTGCGGCGGCACCACCACCTCGTCGTCGGCAAGGCCATCGTCGTCGAGCGTCGGGGCGGCGGCCGCGGTGGGCATGGTCCAAGCGGTGGGGACCGGCGTCACCATCGCCGGAGGAGCCGACCTCGTGAACGCCATCGAGGCGGAGATGCCACTGGGGCCGTCGTCGTGGGGCGGCGTGCTTCTCGACAGCCGCGGCCGCGTCATCGGTATCCTCGACGGGCAGATGAACGCCGGCAACGACGCCCTGGGGGTGTTCGTGCCGGCACCGCTCGCCGAAGGCGTGGCATTGGAGCTGGCCAAGACACACCGCGTCGATCACGGCTGGCTGGGCGTGGTGTGCTCCGATGAGGTCAACGGGGGCGCCGAAGTGACGAGCATCTATCCGGGCAGCCCGGCGTCGAAAGCCGGCCTCGAGCCCGGTGACGTGGTGGTCGCCGTGGGCGAGCACCGCGTGGACTCCATGGCCGATCTGCAAGAACGCCTGTACACCGTGCCGCCGGGCACCACCGTGCAACTGGCGGTGGAGCGCGGCCCGGGCAATGCGGTGATCAACGTGACATTGGCCGACTCGCCCGAAGGCTGACGTCCAGGCCGGCGGACCGGTGACGCCGGTGCCCGCATACGATGCCAGGAGTGGCATTCCCAGGCCCGGGATCGGGCGGCAACTTCTTGGAGCAGATCCTCGGCGACCTGCTCCAGCTCATGGGGGGCTCGTCGCCGGGCGGGGCTCGCGTCGATCTGGCCCGGACGCTCGCCCAGGGTGTGGCGAGCGGCGGTGAGCCCGAGCCCAACGTCGACCCCGCCGACCGGATCCGGTTCGAGGAGTTGGCGCACGTCGCCGAGCTGCACGTGGCGGAGCTCACCGGACTTCCGATCACCCCGACCGGGGCCACCATCGAGATCGCCGCCGTCGCCCCCGGGGCGTGGGCGTGGCAGACCGTCGAGGACTGGCGGTTCCTGCTCGAAGCCATGGCCGAGTCGCCGGCGGCACCCGACGGCGCCGGGGATGAGTCCGCCGAGGACCCCTCCGGGCAGGGCGGCGCCCATAGCGCCGTGGACCCCGTCCTCGGCGACGACCTGGAGCCCGATTCCGGTCCCGCCGACCTGCTGGCCCGGTGGATGGCGACGATGGGGCCGATGCTGGCCGCCATGCAGCTCGGGTCGGCGGTCGGACACCTGGCCCGCTCGACCATGGGCCCCTACGAGCTCCCCATTCCCCGCAGCACCCCCCGCCTCCTGGTGGTGCCGGCCAACGCCACGCGCTTCGCCGAGGACTGGAGCCTCGATGCCGACGAGGTGCGCCTGTGGGTGTGCCTACGCGAGGTGACCTTGCACGCCGTGTTGTCGCGGCCACACGTCGCCGTGCGGTTGCGAGAGCTTCTGGTGCGGGTGGTGCAGGGCATGGCCGAGGAGACCTCCGGCCTCGTGGACCGCCTGCAGGGCTTCGACCTCACCCAACCCGAAGGGCTGCAGAGCCTGCTCGGCGATCCCACCGCCCTGATGAGCCTCGAGCCCTCACCGGCGCGCCGGCGCGCCGCCGAGGACCTGTTGGCCGTAGTGGCCGCCCTGCTCGGTTACGTCGAGCACGTCCTGGATCTCGCCGCCACCAGGCTGCTCGGCGGACGGGGGGCCATCGCCGAGGCATGGCGGCGACGCCAGGTCGACCGGGAGAACTCGGAGCGCGCCGCCGAGCTCATGCTCGGGCTGGACCTGGGCCCGGCGCAGATCGACAGGGGATCGGACTTCGTGCGCGGGGTGTTCGAACGCGCCGGCGACGAGGGCCTGGCACGACTGTGGTCGAGCCCGCACACCCTGCCCACTCCGGCCGAGGTCGACGCCCCCGGGCTGTGGCTGGAGCGGATCGACCTCACCGAGACCGAGGGGTGACCGGTCAGGCGGTGGTGGCGGTCTCTTCCTCGGGGATGCCGAGGTCCCACTCGAGCTCGAGGTTCTCGCGCTCGGCGTCGCGCACCACCCGCTCCCGATTGCGTCGGAACTGGGGATCGTGCGGGGGTAACAAGGTCAGGCGGGCGATCGTCCGGTCCCGGAAGGGGTCGATGACCGACGCCTCCCCGTAGGTCGACTGGACCTCCCAGTGCGGTGCCACAGGCCCCAGGTACACCACCCGGACGTGCCCGCGCGGAGGTTGGGGCTCACCCTCCTCCTCGAGTTCGTCGACCACCGGGCCTCCTCGTGCTCGGCCCGCCCCGGCCGACTTCACGGCCCGGGAGGGCCCGCCCAGACTAACGGGTGACGGAACTGGCCTCGCCCTCCGTATGCAGGGTCGGCAGCGTCACCGCCAAGCAGTCCCCGGGCCGTCCCCAGGGCCTCCGGTCGTGCTCCGCACCATGACCGGATGGCCCGCCCGGGGACGGCGAGGTCCGAGGATCGGTCGAGGAGTCCCCCATTCGAGCGGTTCTCGTCCCTGGGGGGCCGGGGACGGCCCGAAGGGCCCACTGGTATTGTGAGCGTGGCATCGGAGGCGTCATGGGAAACGAGTGGATGGGCCGGGGCAAGTGCCGCGACATAGACCCGGCGGTGTTCTTCCCGAGCGACGGCATCGGTGTCCAGAGCGCCCAGCGGATCTGCTCCGAGTGCCCGGTGAAGGGCCCGTGCCTCGAATACGCCCTCGCCAACAAGGTGGACCATGGCGTGTGGGGCGGCACCTCCGAGCGCGAGCGTCGCCGCATCCTGCGCCGGCGCCGGATCTCGAGCCTCCAAGCCAGCCGCAACTGAGGCCCGAGGCGCCCCGGCGGCGCCCGGGATGAGGCCCGTCGTGCTCGAGTGCGTCGTGAACGTGAGCGAGGGCCGCGACGGCGCCGTGGTGGCCGCCCTGGCCGACGCCGGGGCCGATGTCGTGCTCGACGTGCACAGCGACCCCGACCACAACCGTTCGGTGCTGACCCTGGCCGGGCCCGGCCCCGATGTCGAGGACGCCGTCCGGGCGGTGGCCCGGGTGGCGCTCGAGCGCATCGACCTCCGTCATCACGAGGGGGCCCACCCCCGTCTGGGGGCCCTCGACGTCGTCCCCTTCGTCCCCCTCGATCGGAGCGGCGGCCCCGTGGGGCCCGGGGCCGACCTCACCCCGGCCGCCGGGGCCCGGGACCGGTTCGCGTCCTGGGCCGGAGCGGAGCTCGCCCTGCCGTGCTTCTGTTTCGGACCCGAGCGGTCGCTGCCCGAGGTGCGGCGCCAGGCTTTCGCGGCGCTCGCCCCCGACGCCGGGCCGGCGCAGCCCCACCCGAGCGCCGGGGCGTGCGCGGTCGGCGCCCGCGGCGCCCTCGTGGCCTACAACCTGTGGCTCACCACGCCCGACGTCGCCGTGGCCCGAGCCATCGCCTCCGCCCTCCGGGGCCCCGCCGTGCGGGCGCTGGGACTGGCTGTGGGCACCACGACCCAGGTGTCGTGCAACCTGGTCGACCCCTTCGCGTTCGGGCCGGCCGAGGTCTTCGACATCGTGGCCGGTCTCGCCCGAGAGGCGGGCACGGCGGTAGCCCGGGCAGAGCTCGTGGGCCTGGCCCCGGCCAAGGTCGTCGACAAGGTGCCGACGTCACGCCACCGCGCCCTGGACCTCGACCCGCAACGGACCATCGAAGCGCGCCTGTCGAGAACAGACTCCTGAGGGCCTGAACCCCCGCAGGAGCGGAGCGGGCCCGCCAGACTCAGGAAGCCGAGGCGGCGGCGCGGCGGCTCATGGCGCGGGCTCGGCGCAGACGCCGACGCTCGCGCTCGGACAGGCCTCCCCAGATCCCGAACTTCTCGCCGTTGGCGAGCGCGTACTCGAGGCAGTCCTCGCGCACCACGCAACCCCGGCAGACCTCTTTGGCCTCACGCGTGGATGCACCACGCTCCGGGAAGAACAGGTCGGGATCGACTCCCATACAGTTGGCTCTCGTCTGCCAGTCGCGGTCCTGGCGGCCAAACAACAGTGAAACTGCGTCCACCGGGCACGCCTCCCCTCACCATTTAAGTGGCATCTTTGTAATTACAGCTGTGTGAATTACAGCTGTGTCATCATCGTTGATCCCATGTGGAGGCGCAAG
>Ga0209415_10014887_pt1 | contig 12668 bp, 10 predicted proteins | sample PeaSoiSIISIP2007_FD_187696 | JGI IMG/M metagenome (GOLD analysis project Ga0209415, IMG submission 187696) | Peat soil microbial communities from Weissenstadt, Germany - SII-SIP-2007 (SPAdes) (version 2) | ecosystem: Environmental > Terrestrial > Soil > Wetlands > Peat | place: Germany...
TTGAACCTCCGACCTTCGGGTTATGAGCCCGACGAGCTACCAGACTGCTCCACCCCGCGTCGTTGTCAGCGAGAATACCACCCACCTGGGCCGTTGATGTCAGCCCGGATGGGACCGTGCTGTCAGCCCTTGCCGGAACGCAGCGCCACGCCGCTCGGCACGGTGGTCGTCGTGGTCTTGGGCGTGGTCGTGGTCGTGGTCTTCGATGGCCCGGTGGTTCCCGTCGCCTGGACCAGCTGCTGGATCACCTTTTGGAGAGCGGCTTCGTCGGTCCCGTATGCGGCGAAATTCCCGGCCTTCAGGTCGGTCTGGGCCTGGTTGAAATCCGAGTTGGCCTGAGAGATCAAGGCCTGGACGTTCTGGCTTACGGGGCTCGTCGAACCCGTCGGCGGCGTGGTGCCCGTACCGGTCTGGCCTGGCAGGGACACTTGGAACAGGTCTTGGAGGGCCGCCGTCAGAGTGGTGTCGAAGCCGACCCTGCTCGTCCCCTGGGATCCGGCGTAGACGACGATGTAGTAGTCGAGCTTGGGGAAGGGATTGCGCGACGACTGGACGTAGAAGGGACGGAAGTAGAGCATCGAGTTGCCGACGGGAACGACCTGGAGCGAGCCCAGGAGGACACTGGAACCGCTCTGGTTCAGGAAGGTGATCTTCGTGGAGACCGCCTGGGTCGCCGCGATGTCCGCGTCGATCAGGGCGGGACCGTCGATTGGGGGGGTCTGGAAGACGGTCAGCTTGCCGTAGTCGGAAGGGTCCGATCCGGCCACGATGAGACCGGCCATGGTCTGGATCTGGTCCCCCATCGAGACGGGGACGAACGCATCCACCAGGTTGAACGACGGTGCGGTCTGCCCGGGAACCTTGAAGAGTTCGTAGATGGGCGACATCCGGGCCAACTGGCTGGTGACGCCTCCCTGCGAGTTGGTCGTGAACGTCTGTGGCAGAGCCTGGTCCGGCGATCCGGCACCGGCGCTGGGCGAGACGTTCCAAGCGTTCGTCGCGTTGTAGAAGGCCAGAGGCTGAATGATGTGGTACTTGCCGTACATGGCCGCCTGAACGGTGAGGAGGTCCTCCGGGTAGCGGAGGTGGGCCCGGAGCGAGGCCGGCATCTGCGACACCGGGGTGAACATGCCCGGGAAGACTTTCTCCCATGTTTCGAGGATCGGGTCTGATGTCTTCGTCAATGCGCTTACGTCGTAGAAGCGCATCTGCCCGGAGTAGGCGTTCACGACCACTTTCACAGAGTTCCGGACGTAGTTGAGGTTCTGGTTCAACCCGCTGTTGCCGGGGAGTGACGTGGTGTTGGCGTTCTGGGCGTAGGGATAGTTGTCACTTGTCGTGTAGGCGTCGAGGACCCAGTAGATCTGCCCCCCCGAGAGGACGGGATAGGGGTCGGAGTCGAAGCTCAGGAAGGGGGCCGCCTTCTGCGCCATCTGGGTGATGTCGCGCACGAACATGAGCCTCGATTGGTGGGTCACGAGGTCTGAGACGAAGAGGTTGAAGTCGCCGAAGCGGATGGCGAAGGCCGTCTTGACAAAGAAGTTGTTGAGCTGGACACCCCCGTTCCCGTGATAGGTGCTGGTCGTCGGGTTCTGGCTGGCCGACGCCTGGTAGTCGATCTCGGGCTGGCGGGTGTCGGCCAGCACGTAGGAGGCGTCGCCACCGTTGGGGTTGTTGACCCCGAAGTAGACGCGCGGTTGGGTGATCTGGGGCGCACCCGGCGAAGAGCGGCTCGGCACCTGGGAGATGGCGAAGGACGGTTGCTGGCTGGTCGTCGCGTTGGCCGGGGCCAGGATCATCCCGTAGCCGTGGGTGTACTGGAGGTGGGTGTTCACCCACCCCTGGGACGGAAGGTCGCTGTCGTTCACCTGGCGGACGCCCACGACCATGGGCACCGTGGTTCCCGGATTGCCGCTTGTGCCCTTGATCGCGTAACGGTCCATGGCCAACGTGTTGAACGAGTAGTACGACCTCGTCGCCTGCAGCTTCGTGTAGGTGGCGGACGCCTGGGTCGGGTCCCAGAGCTGCACGTTGCCGAGGGTCGGCTGGTTGGCGACCACCTGGGGGGAGGTCAGCGACTGGGTGGCGCTGAACGTCGACTGCCTCACGTTGTTGACGCCCAGGGCCGAGCGGGTGGCGGCGATGTTGCGGGCGATGTACGGCTGCTCGAGTCTGTTCTGGGCCGGGGTGACTTTCACCGCCTGGACGATGGCGGGATAGATGGCCCCGACCACGATGGCCACGAAGGCCCAGAGCCCCACGCCGAGGACGGGCAGGGCCCAGCCGCGGCGGCGGATGTTGATCAGGAGGATCACCGCCGCCAGAAGCGAGATCCAGAAGAGCAGTGTGAGCGCCGGCAGCCGGGCGTGGACGTCCGTGTAGGTGGCGCCCTGGACGTAGCCGTTCTGTGAGAGATCGAGGTTGTAGCGCGCCAGGATGTAGCCGACCGCCTTCACCAGGGCCATGCAGGCCAGGAGGACCGAGAGGTGGACCTTGACCTGCGGGGCCACACTGGGAGAGCCGGAGGGGACACGGATCCCGCCGTTCAGGTAGTGGGCGATGACCACGATCACGGCCATGACCACGAGCGAGACGAAGGCCCATTGGACGATAAAGGACAGGAACGGGAGCTTGAAGAGGAAGAAGCCGATGTTCTTGTGGAACTGCGGATCGTTGCGGTTCGGACCGGTGAAGTAGACGCCGTCAGTGAAGAGGAGATAGTTGCGCCACTGACCGATGGCTCCGGATGCGGCGATCAGAGCGACCACCACGGACACCACGGTGCGGACGAGCACGGCCCGCGGTGTCACCCGCTGTTGGTAGCGACGAACGAGCTCGTCCTCGGGGCCGAGCGCCAATTCGCTCGGTGCCAGGCGGTCCACGACGGCCAGGTTCACCCACAGGATGACGAAGAAGAGCAAGGCGAACCCGAAGAAGAGTCCGGCCTTCACGACGAAGAGGTGGCGCCATTCCGAGCTGAGATTGACAGACGAGAACCAGAGGTAGTCAGTGAAGAAGGTGGCCAGCGTCTTCAACGAGGCCACGAGGACGATAAGGACGACGACGGCGACGACGATCCAGACGCGTCCACGGCGCGCCGACCGACGCGGCAATCGAGAGAGGTCCTGCGGGGAGCGCACTGAGGTGGGAGCCTACGCCTCAGCGGGGGCCAGGAGGCAGCGGCACCCGGCATGAGCGGGTGGACAGGGATGCCCGGTCGGGAACGACTCGCCGCGACGGAGGGGGCCCGCCAAGGCGTTGTCGTCGCAATCGGGACATTGGGTTCCGCCGTCGTCGACGATCCACCGCAGCGAGATCGCACCTGGGGTGGCGGCCAACGAACCCTGCGAGAAGGCGGCCAGAGCCTCGTCGCCCGCCAGGCGCTCCACGCGCGCACCCTTCCACTCGCGGAAGGCCGCTCCGACGTGCTCGATGAGGGCGCTGTCGTCGCCGGCGTCGACGGACGCACCGGCCTTGTCGAGCCGCCGGCGGAGGGGGGCCACGATGGCCGCCGCCAACTCGCCGGCGACGGCGTCGACCGGAGGGGCGTCATCGGGTTTGCCTCCGGCGAAGCTCGCTCCCGACCGGGCGGCGTCCTTCAGGTGCTCGGCGGCCGCGGCCACATACCGACGTTCGTGCTCATCGGTCGGCGACAGGATCTCCGGACTCCATCCTCCCCCGGCCCGCACCTTGTCGAGGATGTCGTTCTGGTCGTCCTGGAGGGCGCGCTTGAGGCGCCGGACCAAGGTGGAGACGATGGGGGTGAGGAGCTCGTCGCGCTGGATCAGGAGAGGGTCGGCGACGGCGACGGATGCCTCCCCATGTCCGGCTACCGGTGTCGGCCCCTCGGCATCGGCCCCTGGCGGCGGCGGTGCCTGGGACACCGTCTCGGGGCCCGGGGCCGGACTGACCCCGGACCTGGTCGGTTCCCCCTCGTGGTCACTTTCCGGCGGCGGCGGAACGTCGGGATGGGACCCGCCATCGGCACCGTCGCCGGTTCGGAGTCTTTCGGCCCGCAGCCGGGCGAAGAGCTCCTCGACCGCCTTCTTCCGGCTCGTCTCGTCCTCGTCGACAGACCCGGTGCCGATCTCCTCGGGGGCGGGGGGAATGGCGGTGTCGGTGGCCATGGAGGCCCGGGTCAGGTCCTCGGGCCCCTCCTGGGTGGCGGCCTGACGTCCGGCCGCCTCCGCGGCCAGACGGGCCTCGTCCTCCGCCCGGAACAGGTCATCGGTGATCCGGTCCACCGTGTGTCGGACGTCGTTGATGGTCTCCGCCAGTCTTTCCCGACCGGCTCGGAGCTGTTCGATCTGGCTGTGCAGGACCCGACGACGGCGTGTGAGGTCGGCCAGGACCCGGGCCCGGACCTCCTGTGCCTCTTGGACCATGGCCCGGCATTCGGCGCGAGCCTGGCCGACGAGCTCCTCGGCTTCGAGCTTCGACCCCTCGAGCCGGGACGCCACCTCCTCTTGGGCCCGGCGTCGCACGTCGGAGGCCACCGCTTCCGCCTGGGCGATCCTGTCCGAGGCGCTCTGCTCGGTCCGGGCCTGGACCTGAGCGGCCTCCTCCTGGGTCTGGGTTCGCAGGCGCGTGGCGTCGGTCTCGGCCTTCGTCAGCAATTCTGAGGCTGCATCGTGGGCAGAGCGCAGCACCCTGGCCGTCTCCTGGCCGAGAGCGGCGGTGAGCGTCGCTTCGTCCAGCACGGGGTTGGCGGCCCGACGCTCGGCTTCGTCGACCAGGTCGTGCAGTTCCTGCTCCCGATCTCGCGCTGCCTCCATTTCATGGGCGATCTGCTCGAGGAAGACCCGCACCTCGGCCGGGTCGAACCCGCGGCGCGCCGTCCCGAACGTGTGACGAGCCACCTCGTCGGGGTGGAGGCGGGACGACGTGGAGATCGTGAACCGACGGTCCTCGGGCATGGGCCAGAGCCTACGACGCGTTAACGGATGGTGACGGTTTCGCCTGGCTGGTGACTCACGACCACGGGGAGATAGGCCAGTCGTTCGGAAGACTGTGCCCCCCGGGCCCGGGCGGGGGTCCCGAAGCGGCGGGGCCGAGGCGGCCGCCGAGCGAACGGAGGTCCCTCAGGGCCTGGTCCAAGGAGGACACGGCGTAGACCTTCAGGTTGGCCGTGGCCTTCGAGCGGGCCGGGTCGACCGAGTCGGGGTAGTCGGGGACGAAGAAGACCGTCGCGCCGGCTCGTTCGACGGCGACCGTCTTCTGTGCCACCCCGCCGACGTCGCCGACGCTACCGTCGGGGCGGATGGTGCCACTCGCCGCAACGGTGAGGCCGCCTGTCAGATGGCCACCCGACAGGCTGTTCAAGATGCCGAGCGTCCAGGCCAGTCCGGCCGACGGGCCGCCGATCTGGTCGGAGTTGATCCTTATGCGAAACGGCATGTCGTAGACGGGTTGGGTCCCCATTGCGATGATGCCGACCAGTGGGACGACCTTTCCGTTCTCACGACCGGTCGCAAGACGCAGGGTGACGGGGTGTCCCGGCATCGGATGGGCGATCGAACCGATTTGCAGAGTCACGGTCTGGCCCGGTGCATGTGACCGGATAGCCGCGATCAGGGCGTTGGGATTGGTTGTCGCCACTCCGTCGACCGAAGTGATGACGTCGCCCACCGTCAGGTCTCGGTATCCGGGCGTGCCCGGTTCGAGTGCGTAGACGGTGGCACCGACGTCGTGCTCGGGGACGGAGTAGCCGAGTTGACGCAACGCCACCGATTCGGCCGTCATCTGCGACTCGGCCATGTCCACCGTGCCCTGATCGTTGAACTCGACCTCCGGCAGGTTGCCCGTCAGGTCGGCGGTCCTGACCAGAGTGGCGTCGTTGTCGAACCATGCCGGGAGGAGGGCGATCAGGTGGAGGTTTTCGACGAGGCCCACGTCGGTGAGGAGAACCTTGCCATGGAGCCGATGGCCCTTGCCGGGCGGCACGGAGATGAGCTGGGAGACGGCCACCGCCTGCCCGGGGACGAGCTCGTCATAGGGAACGGTGACGATGGACGCCACGATGAAGAGCGCCACCAGAAGAACCCCGATGGCGAGCAGGACCATCGGGGTGCGCCGACGACGGGGGGAGGGGGCCACGGCTGCGGGCGGTAGCGTGATTTCGGAGGTCGACATGGCATTGTCTCGTGCAGACGGGCCCCAGCCTGCCACGAATGGGTGCTCCCGCCGGGGCGCGGCCCGCCCGGAGGTCGAGCGACGACCGGTGGTCTCGTGACCGCCGACGACCCTGATGGCGAGCCCGGGACGGCCGACGACGACGCCGGCCTGCGCCGGCGGCGAGCCGTACTGGCCGGACACGGTGGCGACCACGACAGCGCCGCGCTGCTGAGCACCGATCTCGATCCCACCGTCCGCTCCGCTGCTCTCGGTGCGTTGTCGCGTCTCGGTGCGCTTGATGAGGAAACGCTCCTCCGCGCGCTCGGTGATCCCGATCCGGGGGTTCGCCGCCGTGCTTGCACGCTGGCCGGACGCACGAGAGCGTCCGCCACCTCGAGCACGGTGGTCGCCGACGCGTTGGCGCGGTCGACCGCGGACACCGACCCGTCAGTGGTGGAGGCGGCGGCGTGGGCACTGGGAGAGGCCGGAGGGCGATGCGCCAGGGAGGCCGTGGCCGAGCTCTGCCGCGTGGCGGCCGAACACCGGTCCCCGGTGTGTCGCGAGGCGGCCGTCGCCGCTCTCGGCGCTGTGGGTGCACCCGACACATTGCCCGTCATCCTGGCCGCGCTCGATGACACGCCGAACATCCGGCGCCGGGCGGCCGTAGCCCTGGCCGCCTTTGACGATCCGGCGGCCGAGGACGGCTTGCGGCGGTGTCTCGGCGACCGTGACTGGCAGGTCCGCCAAGCGGCGGAGGAACTGCTGGCCGCGCGTTGATCGGCGACAGTCCGGCCCGGGTCAGGCCTCGGCGGCGACGAAGAGGTCGCGCAGTGTGTCGAACGAGTCGAGGCATCGGCCGGCCCCGAGAGCCACACACTCGAGCGGCGTGTCGACGAGATGGACGGGAACCTCCGTCTCGTTTGCCAGGCGCCGAGCCAGTCCCCGCAAGAGGGAACCACCTCCGACCAGGTGGATGCCCTCGGTGATGATGTCCTGGGCCAGCTCGGGGGGTGCCTCACCGAGGCATCGCACGGCGGCGGTGATGATCTGATGAACCTGGTCCTCTACCGCGTCGCGCAGTTCGGCCGGTGAGAGCACGACCGTCTTGGGCATGCCGGTCATGAGCTCGCGCCCTCGGACCTCCGCCTTCACCTCGCCGCTGAAGGGGGCCGCGGATCCGATGGCCATCTTGATCTCTTCGGCCGTGCGTTCACCGATGGCGACACCGTGTTCGCGCCGGACGAAGGCCTGGATGGCGGTGTCGATGTCGAAGCCGCCGCAACGGATCGCCTGGGATGCGACGAGTCCCCCGAGGGAGATCACCGCCGTCTCGGATGTCCCCCCTCCCACGTCGACCACCATGTTGCCGATCGGCTCATGGATGAGGAGGCCGGCGCCGATGGCCGCAGCCATGGGCTGCTCGATGAGATAGGCGGCCGACGCCCCGGCCCGGTGGGCGGCCTCCTTCACGGCCCGCCGCTCGACGGAGGTGATGGCCGATGGCACGCAGATCAACACGCGGGGACGGTTGAGTCGAGACACACCGCAACGGTGGAGCAGGAGTCGGATCATCCGCTCCGTGATGTCGAAATCGGTGATGGCACCCTGACGCAGAGGTCTCACGGCCACGATGTACCCGGGGGTGCGCCCGATCATCTGCCATGCTTCGTGACCGACGGCCAGGACCTCCTGGGTCCTCGTGTTGAGGGCGATGACGGTTGGCTCGTTCAGGACGATGCCCTTGCCCCGCGCGTAAACGAGGGTGTTGGCGGTGCCCAGGTCGATGGCGAGATCCCTAGCCACGTCGCCTCTGCCGCACGACGCCATCGTACGGCGTGGTCACATCGGGCGCGGAGGCGAGCTCTGACGCGCCACTGTGCGCGACCTCCATCGAACGGAGGGCGCCGGTAATCTCTAGGCGTGGAAGGCAGCGGACCGTTCAATTTCGGGGATTTTCAGGACGACCCCGACGACTCCGCCGAGGACGATCGCCTGCAGCCGACGTGGCTCCCGCCCGAGGATCGTCTCTGGCGACATCCGTCCGAGGTCGCCAGACACGGACACCCCCAGGGCGTCCCCGGGGAGGACCGGGTCCCGGTGCGAGCCGCCCGGAGGGACCGCCGATTCGCCGTCACGGCCAGCGTCGTGGGGGTCGCCGCCGTTGCCACCGCCGTGGTGGTGGCCTTCACGGTGACGTCTCCGCCGGGTTCGCCGACGGCGACCTCTGCGGGGGCGCCTGCCCGGACCGCCAGCCTCGTCACCGACCCGATGGCTCCGGGGATCACCGCCCCCCTCGTCGTCCGGATGGTCCAGGCTCTGCGGCCGTCGCTCATTTCGATCGGAGCTACCCACGGGGGGCGATCGGCGCACATGACCGGAATCGTCCTCGCCGGCGGCGACCTGGCCGTGACCTCGGCCGCCGCCGTCGGCCAGGCGAAGCGCGTCGACATCGTAACGTCGGCCGGGCAGCGACGCCGGGTGCGGGTTCTCGGGAGCGATCCGCATTCGGGAATCGCCGTCGTCGGCACCGGGGGTGGCCTCACGCCCGCCCCCTTTGCCGACGGGGACGTCCAGCCCGGGGAACTGGCTATCGCCGCATGCCTGTGCGGCAGCACAGCGGTGGCCGCCGCCGGTGGCGCCACCGCTGCCGTCGGAGAGGTCCGCACCGTAGGGACGGCGGCCACCTTGAGCAGCGGGACGGGCCTTGTCGACACGATCGAGGCGGACATGCCCCTCGGTCCCGCTCCTTTGGGCGGAGTGCTGCTCAACCCCCAGGGCCAGGTGGTCGGCATCCTCGATGCCCGCGAAGGCACGACCGCTGGTCGCATGGGTGTCTTCGTCCCGGCGGACCTGGCCGTCAGCGTCGCCCACGCTCTGGCCACCACGCGCACAGTGGATCATGGGTGGCTGGGCATCAAGTGCACGGACGCCCCCGACGACGGGGGTGCCCGGATCACCGCCATCATGGCCGGGAGCCCGGCCGCCGCCGCCGGCCTCCGGCAAGGTGACGTGGTGGAAGCGGTGGACACGCATCCCGTCATCTCCCTCGCCGATCTCCAGGCCAGTCTCTATACCAGTCCACCGGGGACGCCGGTCAGCCTCATGCTCGTGCGGTCCGGCCAGGACATGATGACGACGATGACACTGGCGGGCTCGCCCACGAATTGACCCCGCGTCTCGGATGAGGGTCGTCCCCCGTTGGGACGTGCCGACCCGACTCTGGCGCCGCCTACGATGCCGGAGGTGGACTTTCCCGGCCCCGGTGGGGGTGGCAATCCCCTCGAGCGGCTCCTGAGCGACCTTCTCCAGCTCATGGGTGGCGCGGCCCCCGGCGGGGGGCGCATCGAGCTCGCCCGCTCTCTGGCCCATGGTGCGGCCACAAATGGGCAGCCCGAAGGGAACGTGGACCCTGGCGAGCGCATCCGGTTCGAGGAGCTGGCCCATGTGGCCGAGATGCACGTCACCGAGCTCACCGGTCTGCCCGTCACACCGTCGGGTGCGCCGGTGGAAATGATCGCCGTCGGTCCGGGGGGATGGGCCTGGCGGACCATCGAGGATTGGCGGTTCCTCCTCGACGACGGCCCCGCAGGTGCGACCACCGGTTCGAGCCCTACGACGCCCGGCGGCGTCGGATCGGCGCCCACGGCCGACGACGGAGCCCCCGACGACGGCGTATCAGACCGGACGCCGGCGGGTCTCGGTCTGGTGGACCTGGGCCCGGACGACCTCGGAGGTGACGACACCGGTCAGGGTGCGGGCCCCACCGAACTCGTGGCGCGCTGGATGGCGACGATGGGCCCCATCATGACTGGTCTCCAAATCGGCTCGGCGGTGGGACACCTCGCCCGGACGACCCTCGGCCAGTACGAGCTTCCCATCCCCCGGCCGACCTCGGGCTCCCTTCTCGTCATACCCGCCAACGTCGAGGCATTTGCCCGCGACTGGAGTCTGCCCGGAGACGAGGTGCGGCTCTGGGTGTGCCTGCGCGATTTGACCTTCAACGCGGTGCTGGCCCGTCCACACGTCTCCGACCGCCTCCGGGGCCTGTTGACCGAGGGCGTGCAGGCGATGGCCGGGGATACCGACGCCCTGGCGGACCGGCTCCAGGGACTGGACCCGTCGGACCCGGACTCCCTGCAGAGGCTGTTCGGTGATCCCGATGCCTTCCTCGGTGCTGACCTCCCGCCGGAGCGCCAACGTGGATCGGAGGAGTTGGTGGCCGTCACCACTGCTCTGCTCGGCTACGTCGAACACGTCCTCGACCGGGCGGGGGATCGACTGCTCGGGGGGCGGACGGCGCTGGCCGAGGCGTGGCGCCGGCGCCAGGTCGACCGCGAGACGGCGGACCGGTCGGCAGAGCTGCTCCTCGGCCTCGATTTGAGCCAGGCCCAGGTCGAACGGGGCACGCGTTTCATCCAGGGGGTCGTGGACCGGGCCGGGGAGGAGGGCGTTGCTCGACTGTGGTCGACTCGAGAGACCCTGCCGACCCCCGCGGAAGTCGATGCGCCGGGCCTGTGGCTGGAGCGGATCAGCCTGAACTAGCGGGGCATCCCGGGCCAGCGGATCAACCCGGGCTGGTCACCACCTCGTCCTCGTCGGGGATCCCGAGGTCCCATTCGAGCTCGAGATGTTCGCGCTCGGCGTCGCGGACGACGCGTTCGCGGTTGCGACGGAATTGGGGGTCGTGAGGGGGAAGGAGGGTGAGCCTGGCGATCGTCCGGTCGCGAAACGGGTCGATCACCGAGGGGTCGCCGTAGGTGGACTGGACCTCCCAGTGGGGTGCGACGGGTCCCAGGTAGACCACACGGATATGGCCCTGGGGCGGCTGGGGTTCCTCCTCGCCTTCCTCGAAATCTTCGGGCACGGAGTGTCGCCTCCTTGTGGTTGCCTCGACCGGTCGAGATCGATCCCGTTCAGAACGATCTCGGACTGCACGGCCGATTCGATCGGAACGGGCCGACAGCCTACCAATCCCGAGCACCGCCCCATGAGGTGGGTCGGGCCGGTCCTGACGCTTTGGCCCATGGGAACCGTAGTCATAGGAGCACGGTGCGAAAGAGGGCGCTGATAGTCTGAGGCCAGTATCGGAGGTGCGATGGACACCGGCTGGATGGGTCGTGGCAAGTGCCGGGAGATGGACCCCATGGTCTTTTTCCCGCGTGACGGAATCGGGGTGCAGGTCGCCCGCCAGATCTGCGCAGAGTGCCCCGTGAAAGCCCCCTGTCTCGAATACGCCCTCACCAACCGCGTGGATCATGGGGTGTGGGGGGGAACGTCCGAACGCGAACGGCGACGCATACTCCGGGCCCACCGCATCGCCAGATTGTCCTCCGGGCACAACTGATCCGGTGGCACCCGAGAGCGGGTGCTCCCCCGGAGAATCCGGACGGACCGATCTCGTCTGCGTCGTCAACGTCAGCGAGGGCCGCGACCGGACGGTCATCGGAGCCATCGCCGCGGCCGGTGGTGGGGTGGTCCTCGACGTCCACAGTGACCCGGACCATCACCGGACGGTTCTCACCATGGCGGGCGAGGGTCTCGAGGAGGCCGTGCGCACCGTGGCCCGGCGCACGGTGGAGATGATCGACCTTCGGGACCACAGCGGGGTCCATCCCCGTCTGGGGGCCATCGACGTGGTGCCTTTCTGCCCCATCGATTCCCACGGGAGTCCCCTCACCGGTGAGGGGGATCTGTCGGGCGCCGTCGGAGCGCGTGACCGATTTGCGATGTGGGCCGGAGAGGTCTTGGGCCTCCCGTGCTTTCTCTATGGTCCCGGTCGGACGTTGCCCACGGTGCGCAGACTGGCATTCAAAGGCCTTGAGCCCGACTCCGGTCCGTCCGTCGCCCATCCGACAGCGGGGGCCTGCGCCGTGGGCGCCCGATTCGCACTGGTCGCCTACAACCTGTGGTTGGCGACCGGCGATCTCGCGGTGGCCGCGTCCATCGCCGCGGCCGTTCGTAGCCCGGCGGTGCGCGCCCTCGGCTTGCCCGCGGCGGCAATGACCCAGGTGTCGTGCAATCTGGTCGATCCCCTGTCGGTCGGGCCGACCCAGATCTACGACGAGATCGACCGTCTGGCCCGCGACGCCGGTACCTCGGTCAGCCGGGCAGAACTCGTCGGACTGGCACCGGCAGCCGTGGTCGACGCCGCGCCAGCACCGCGCTGGCGCGAACTCGACCTCGACCCCGCTCGGACCCTCGAGAGCAGGCTCGAGAGGTCACGCCGCGGCTGAGAGGGCGAGCCGCCTGGGGCGCGGCCCCGTGGATCAGGCTGAAGCTGTCTCGGAGACCCGCCGGCTCATGGCCCGGGCACGACGGAGACGACGCCGCTCCCGCTCGGACAGTCCACCCCAGATCCCGAACTTCTCGCCGTTGGCCAGCGCATACTCGAGGCAGTCCTCACGCACGACACATCCCCGGCAGACCTCCTTGGCCTCCCGTGTGGACGCGCCACGCTCCGGGAAGAACAAGTCGGGGTCGACCCCCATGCAGTTAGCTCTGGTCTGCCAGTCGCGATCCTGGCGGCCGTACAGCAGTGAAACGATGTCCACCGG
>Ga0209415_10014888_pt1 | contig 12667 bp, 13 predicted proteins | sample PeaSoiSIISIP2007_FD_187696 | JGI IMG/M metagenome (GOLD analysis project Ga0209415, IMG submission 187696) | Peat soil microbial communities from Weissenstadt, Germany - SII-SIP-2007 (SPAdes) (version 2) | ecosystem: Environmental > Terrestrial > Soil > Wetlands > Peat | place: Germany...
CGCTCGCGCCGCTGATCGACAGCATCCGCGCGACGCTGGCCGGCGACCGGCCCGCGCTCGAGCGCGTGTTCGAGCTGCAGTTCCGCGGCACGCTCGAGCATTGGCAGCTGCAACTGGTACCGCGTGATGCGCAGCTCGCCGCGACGCTCAAGCGCATCGACATGCAGGGCGAGCGCGACACAGTGCGCGAGGTGCAGGTGCAGCAGAGCGATGGCGACCGCTCGGTCATGAGCATCACGCCGCGCGAATGAGCCGCACGCGCTTCCTGAGCCTGTCGGTGTGGCTGGCGCTGCTGGCGCTGGCGGCGCTCACGGTGGCGCGCGCGCGCTACAGCGCCGACCTGTCCGCGTTCCTGCCGCGCTCGCCGTCGGCGGCCCAGCAGCTGCTGGTACAGCAGGTGCGCGACGGTCTGGCCTCGCGCCTGATCCTGATCGGCATCGAAGGCGCCGACGGCGCGACCCGCGCACAGCTCTCGCAGGCGCTGGTCGCGCACCTGCGCACTCGGGACGAGTTTGTCAGTGTCGGCAACGGCGAGCGCGCGGATCAGGACAAGGACCACGATTTCGTCTACCGGCATCGCTATCAGCTCAGCGACGCGGTCACGCCCGAGCGCTTCAGCGCCGACGGGCTGCGCGCGGCGATCGCCGACAACCTCGAGCTGATGGCCTCGCCGGCCGGGCTGCTGGCCAAGTCGCTGTTCGTCAGTGATCCGACCGGGGAGACGCTGCAGGTGATCGACCAGTTCGAGCGCAGCGCCCAGCCGCGGCTCGAACACGGCGTCTGGAGCTCGAGCGACGGTGAGCGCGCGCTGTTGATCGCACAGACGCGCGCCGCGGGCTCCGACATCGACGCGCAAGCGCACGCGCTCTCGCTGATCCGTGCCGCCTACGCGGACAGCCTGCGCCAACTGCAGTCTACGACGGACGCCGCGGCGAATGCCGCGATCAGCACGACGGCCGCGACGGTGAACGGCGCGACCGGCGCCGGGCGGCGCGCGCCGGCGCTGCAGCTGCTGCTGAGCGGCCCGGCGGTGTTCTCGGTCGATGCGCGCGCGACCATCGAGCATGAGGCGGTGCGGCTGTCACTGCTCAGTACCACGCTGATCGTGACGCTGCTGCTGCTGGTGTACCGCTCGGTGCCGACGCTGCTGTTCGGATTGCTGCCGGTCGCCTCGGGCGCGCTGGTGGGCATCGCCGCGGTGGCCTTAGGTATGGGCGTCGTGCAGGGCATCACGCTCGGTTTTGGCGTCACGCTGATCGGCGAGTCGGTCGATTACTCGATCTACCTGTTCATTCAGTCGCGGGCCGGCCGGGCCGACCCTGCCGCGCTGCGCTCGCTCTGGCGCACCATCGGGCTCGGCATGCTGACCTCAGTGTGCGGCTTCGCCTCGCTGCTGCCGTCGAGCTTTCCGGGACTGGCACAGCTCGGGCTGTATTCGATCAGCGGACTGATCGGCGCCGCCGCGGTCACGCGCTTCGTACTGCCGCAGCTGCTGCCGCGCGAGCTGCGCATCGCCGACCTGACGCCGCTCGGCGCGGCTGCCGCGCGGCTCCTCACACGCGTGCGGCTGTCCCCCGCGATCGCCACCATGCTGGCGCTGCTGTGCGTGCTGGTGCTCTACCAGGATCGCGAGCGGCTGTGGAATCGCGACTTGTCAGCGTTGAGTCCGGTCCCGAGTGCCGCGCAGGCGCTGGATGCGGCCATGCGCGCCGATCTGGGCGCCCCCGATATCGGAACTCTCGTCGTCGCCAACGCCGACAGCGAGCAGGCGGCTTTGCAAGTGGCGGAAGCGGTCGGTGTGCGGCTCGACGCGCTGGTGCAGGACGGCGTCATCGGCGGCTACGACAGCCCGGCGCGATTGCTGCCGAGCCAGGCGATGCAGGCCGCGCGGCTTGCCAGCCTTCCCGCGGACGAGCCATTGCGGGCACGGCTCGGCACGGTCGCGGCGAGCCTTGCGCTGCGGCCCGAGGCGTTGCAGCCGTTCGTGCAGCAGGTCGCCGCCGCACGAGCGGCTGCGCCGCTGACGCGGGCGGATCTTTCGGGTACGTCGTTTGCGCTCGGCGCGGACGCGCTGCTGTGGCATCGCGACGGCCGCTGGCACGCGCTGCTGCCGCTGCGTGCCGGGGCCGGGCCGAGCGCGGCGGCCGAAGTCGACATCGAGCGGGTGCGTGCCGCGGTCGCGCCACTGGCGCCCGGGCGGGTACTGGTGATGAATATCAAGCAGGAGCTCGACGCGCTCTACGGCAGTTACTTAAGCGAAGCCGTGCGGCTGTCGCTGGCCGGCCTTGGCGCGATCGTGCTGCTGCTGCTGACCGCGCTGCGCAGTGCCAGGCGTGCCGCGCATGTGATGGCCCCGATGCTGCTCGCGGTGCTCGTGGTCAGCGCCGGCTTCGCACTGACCGGGGTCCGCCTGACCATCCTGCACCTGATCGGCCTGCTGCTGATCATCGCAGTCGGATCCAACTACGCGCTGTTCTTCGACCGCCGCGCCGCCGATCGCGACCGCTCGGCGTTGCCGCTGACGCTGGCCTCGCTGCTGATCGCCAATGCCTGCACCGTGATCGGCTTCGGCGTGCTCGCGCTTGCCCGCGTGCCGGTGCTGAGCGCACTCGGCGCCACGGTGGCCCCCGGCACGCTGCTGGCGCTGGCCTTGGCGGCGCTGCTGGCGCCGCGCTCATTGTTCACGGACCGCGCCTGATGCGAACGCGGATCATCGCCTGCTGCAGCCCCGACGCGCACTCCGCGCGCATCGTGCTGCTGCCCGGGGCCTATCATCAGCTCGAGCAGTTCCTCGACGCCGGGTTTGATCAGGCGCTGCGGGAGCGCGGGCGGTCCGCGGAGTTGGTGCTGGCGGCGCCGGAGCGCTCGCACCTGAACGATCGCCGCTGGCTCGCGCGGCTGCGCGCCGAGGTGATCGCGCCGGCCCGCGAGCGCGGCCGCGGTGCGCTGTGGCTCGGAGGCATCTCGCTCGGCGGCTTCATGGCTTTGCGCTTCGCGGCCGAGGGGCTGGATGCGCTCGACGGCCTGTGCCTGCTGGCGCCATATCTGGGCAGTCGCATCGTGGCGGCCGAAGTTGCCGCGCATCCGGATCTGGCCAGCTGGCAACCGGGCGCGCTGGCCGAGGATGACGATGATCGGCGTATCTGGCGCTTCGTCCAAGGCCTGCGCGGGCGGAGCGCGCCGCGCGTCTGGCTCGGCTACGGCAGCGAGGACCGCTTTGCCGACAGCCAGCGGCTGCTGGAGCGCGCGCTGCCGGCGGGCTCGACCCGGGTGACTCCCGGCGGCCACGACTGGCCGGTCTGGCGAGCGCTCTGGGACCAGTTTCTCGAACGGCTCGGCGAGCGCAGCATGGCGCCCGAGGAAAGCTGTCCATGAATCCACCGCGACCGCCCGCATCGAACGAGCCTCGCCTGCCGGACGGGCAAGACCCGGGGCGCGAGCCGGCCGTGCCGCGGATCGCCCGGCGCTGGCGGCCATCGCCGCTGCTGCGCGCCTCGATCGGGCTGCACGCCGGCGCGGTGCTGCTCACAGCACTGCAGCCGCGTTGGTGGCCGTGGACGCTCGGCGCGGTGATCGCCAACCAGCTGCAGCTCACCGGCCTCGGGTTATGGCCGCGCAGCCATGCGCTCGGCCCGAACTGGACGCGCCTGCCGGCCGCAGCCGCCGCGCGCGGCGAGGTCGCGATCACGATCGATGACGGACCGGATCCCGGGGTGACCCCGCAGGTGCTCGCGATCCTGGCCGAACAGCGCGTGCGCGCCACCTTCTTCTGCATCGGTGAGCGCGCGGCGCAGTTCCCGGGGTGCGTGCGGGCCTGCGCCGAGGCGGGCCATGCGGTGGAGAATCACAGCTATGCGCATCGGCTCAGTTTCGCGCTGCAGGGTCCTGGGCGGCTGCGCCGCGACATCGCGCGCGCCCAGCAGCTGCTGGGCGCGCTCAGTGGTGCCGCGCCGCGTTTCTTTCGCGCGCCCGCAGGGCTGCGCAATCCGTGGCTCGATCCGGTGCTGCAGCGGCAGGGCCTGCAGCTGGCGAGCTGGACACGTCGCGGCTTTGACACGGTCAGCAACGACGCGGCGATCATCCTGGGACGGCTGACGCGCAATCTCGCCGCCGGCGACATCCTGCTGCTGCACGATGGCCATGCGGCCCGGGGCGGCAGCGGCACCCCGGTGGTGCTCGAGGTGTTGCCGCGGCTGATCGACGCGATCGCCGAGCGCTCGCTGCATCCGGTGACGCTGCGCGAGGCGCTGCGATGAGCGCGGCGGCGCTGCCGGCCGGACTGCTCGATGCGGCGCGCGCGCCGTATCGGCGCTGCGGCCGCATCGCCTATGAATTCGCGCGCGGCAAGCTCGCCGGGGATCCGGCCTATCGTGCGATCCTGGAGCGTGGTCTGCTGCAGGGACGGCGGCAGGTGCTGGATCTGGGCTGCGGACTGGGGCTGCTGGCCGCGATGCTGCGCGCCGCGGAGCGCTGCAGCCGGGAGGGACGCTGGCCCGTGAATTGGCCGACGCCGCCCTGCGGACTGTCGATCCGCGGTATCGAGCTGCGGGCCGGCACGGTCGAGCGCGCCCGGCGCGCGCTCGGCAGCGCGGCCGAGATCATCCAGGGCGACATCCGCGTCGCCGACCTCGGCGCGGCCGATGCGGTGGTAATCCTGGATGTGCTGCATTATATCGAGGCCGGCTCACAGCGCGCGCTGCTCGATCGCGTGCACCATGCGCTGCGGCCGGCGGGGTTGCTGCTGCTGCGCGTGGGTGATGCGGCCGGCGGGCTGCGCTTTCGCATCGGCCAAGGCTGGGATCAGGCCGTATTGATGGCGCGGGGCCGCGGCCCGATCCGATTGCATTGCCGGAGCCTGGCGCAGTGGCGCGCCCTGCTCTGCGAGTGCGGCTTCGACAGCCAGGTCATTGCGATGAATAAAGGAACACCGTTTGCCAACGTGCTGATGTGCGCGCTGCCCCGATGACACCGTTACTGCTGACCCACCTCACCGCGACCAGCTGCTTAGGTGCCGGCCTCGTGGCAACCTGGCAGGCGCTCGAACAGGCACGCGGCGGCCTCTCCCCGTGCCAGTTCGAGACCGTCGAGCTGCCGACTTACGTCGGTGAGGTCGCGGGCATCGACGCGGTGCAGCTTCCGGCCGCGCTAGAGCGCTTTGATTGCCGCAATAACCGCCTGGCGCAGCTCGGGCTGATGCAGGACGGCTTCGACGCCGCGCTACGCACCGCGATCGGACGCTTCGGTCCACGGCGCATCGGCGTATTTCTCGGTACCAGCACCTCGGGCATCCTGAGCACCGAAATAGCGTATCGTCACCGCGATCCGGACACCGGGGCGCTGCCCGAGGATTTCGACTATGCGGGCACCCACAACTCGTTCTCGGTGGTGGACTTCGTCAGCCACCTGTTCGGCCTGTCGGGTCCTGCGGTCGCGGTGTGCACCGCCTGTTCCTCGAGCGCCAAGGTATTCGCCGCGGCCCAGCGCATGCTGGCCGCCGATCAGATCGACGCCGCCCTGGTCGGTGGCGTCGACTCGCTGTGCCTGACGACGCTGTACGGGTTCCATTCGCTGCAGCTGACCTCGACCGAGCCCTGCCGCCCGTTCGATCGCGCGCGTGACGGCCTGTCGATTGGCGAGGCCGCGGCGTTCGCGCTGCTCGAGCGTGCCCCCGCCGAGCTCGATGCCGAGGCCGTGCTGCTGCTCGGTGCCGGCGAGTCGAGCGATGCCTACCACATGTCCAGTCCGCAGCCCGACGGCGCCGGGGCGCGGCGCGCGATGCAGGCTGCGCTCGCTGCGGCCGCGCTCGACCCGGGCGCCATCGACTACATCAATCTGCACGGCACCGGCACGCCGAGCAATGACAGCGCCGAGAGCCGCGCGGTCACCGCATTGTTCGGCACCGCCACGCCCTGCAGCTCGACCAAGGGCGCCACCGGCCATGCGCTCGGCGCCGCCGGTGCGCTCGAGGCGGTCATCTGCGCGCTGGCGCTGCGTTCCGGGCTGATGCCCGGCGGCCTGAATCACCGCGAGCGCGATCCGGAGCTCGAGGCGAATTACCTGACCGAGAATCGGCGCGCCCCGCTGCGGCGCGTGCTCAGCAACTCGTTCGGCTTTGGCGGCGCCAACTGCGCGCTGCTGTTCGGTCGCAGCGCGTAAGCGAAGGCCGATGAGCACGCTGACAGCCTGCATTCAGGGCGTGGGCCTGCTCGGACCCGGGCTCGCCGACTGGGGCGAGGCCTGCGCCGTGCTCAGCGACGAGCTGCCCTACGTCGCCGCGCGCACCGTGCTGCCCGCACCGGGCATCCTGCCGCCCGCGGAACGGCGTCGCGCCGGCCGGGTCATCAAGCTTGCGCTCGCGGTGGGCGTCGAGGCGGTGGCCCGCGCCGCCGCCGATGCGCGCACGCTGCCGACCGTGTTCAGCTCCTCGGGCGGTGATGGCGACAACTGTCACGAGATCTGCGTGGCGCTCGCGAGCCGCGAGCGGCTGATCTCCCCGACGCGCTTCCACAACTCGGTGCATAACGCGGCTGCGGGCTACTGGAGCATCGCGCAGGGCTGCACCGAGGCTTCGACGTCGCTGTGTGCCGGCGATGCGAGCTTCGGCGCCGGGCTGCTCGAGGCGCTGGCGCAGCTCGCGGCCGGCGCACCGGCCGTGCTGCTGCTGGCCTACGATGCCGACTATCCGCCCCCGCTGCGCGCGAAGCGGCCGATCCCGGACGCGTTTGGCACCGCACTGCTGCTGACGGCCGCGGAAGGAGCGGCCGCGCTGCCGCGGCTGCAGCTCACGCTCAGCGACGCCGTGGCGACGAGCATGCAGAATGATGCGCTCGAGTCGCTGCGCCGATCGATCCCGGCGGCGCGCAGCCTGCCGCTGCTCGAGCATCTGGCGCGGCAGCGGCCCGGCACGGTGGTGCTCGATTATCTGGATGGCGCGCGACTTGCGCTCGAGGTGCAGCTTTGAAACTCGATCACGCCTGGATCGCGGCCCATATTCCGCACCAGGGCAGCATGTGCCTGCTGGATGAGGTGCTGTCCTGGGACCTGCAGCGTCTCGCCTGCCGCAGCGTCAGCCATCGCGCGCCCGATAACCCGCTGCGCGCCCATGGCCGGCTCGGCGCCGCGTGTGCGATCGAATATGCCGCGCAGGCCGTGGCGGTGCATGGCGCACTGCTGCAGTGCCCGCCGGCGAGCGGCAGCGGCTTCGGCATGCTCACCAGCGCGCGCCGAGTCGAGTTCGCGGTCGAACGTCTCGACGATCTGGCGCCGGAGCTCACGATCAACGTGCAGCGCCTGCACAGCGATCCGGTCAGTGCGCTGTATGCGTTTGCGCTGCAGGACGGCGAGCGGCTCGTGGCCCAGGGCCGGCTGAGCCTGCTGCACGGGGCGGTCGGGGGCGTGAACCCGCTCGGCGCGCGCGCCACGCCGGGCGCCGATCGGCCATGACGACCAGTGCGCGCCGCGCGCTGGTGACCGGCGGCAGCGGCGGACTGGGCACTGCGATCTGCCGGCACCTGGCGCAGTCCGGACACCACGTCTATGTCCACGCCCATCACTCGCGCGAGCACGCGGAAGCCCAGGTGCGCGAGCTCCGCGCCGCGGGCTTCAGTGCCGAGACGCTGTTCTTCGACGTCACCGACGCCGCCGGCACGCACCGTGCCATTGAGGCGATGCTGAGCGCGGGACCGATCCAGATCCTGGTGAACAACGCCGGCATCCATGATGATGCGGTGTTTCCCGGCATGAGCGCGCTGCAGTGGCAGCGCGTGATCGATGTCTCGCTGCAGGGCTTCTTCCACGTGACGCAACCGCTGCTGCTGCCGATGCTGCGCACGCGCTGGGGCCGCATCGTCAACATCTCCTCGGTCGCCGCGCTGATGGGCAATCGCGGCCAGGTCAACTATGCCGCTGCCAAGGGGGCCCTGATCTCGGCCACGCGGGCGCTGGCGCTCGAGGTCGCCTCGCGCGGTGTCACGGTCAACGCGATCGCCCCCGGGATCATCGCCGCGGGCATGAGCCCGGCGAGCTTCGACGACGCGGCGATCGCGCGCCTGGTGCCGATGCAGCGCGCCGGCACCGGCGAGGAAGTGGCCAGCCTGATCGGCTTCCTGGCCGCCGACGGCGCCGGCTACATCACCGGCCAGGTCATCTCGATCAACGGCGGCATGTGCTAAGTGTCCCAACCCGGCCCTCATCCGGCCGGCGATATCCGCAGCGCCGCTATACTGTCGGGGCGATGCCGACCGATCACAGCCCATCGAAGGCCCGACGCCTGCTGCCGCCGCCAGCGGCTGGCTCGAGCGCGCGCGCAGCGGCCGTTGGGGCGCTGCTGCTCGCGGCCGCACTCGCGCTCGCCCCGGCGCCCACCGTGGGGGCCGACAAGCACGCCAAAGCGCTGCACCCAAACCTCAACGTGCAGGCCAATGCCGCGCGCAGCACGCTGCTCAAGCAGCGCTCGACGGTGCTCGGCACCGCCCCCAGGCACGCCGGCAAGCTGGTCGGGGGCACGGGTACCCCTGCGGCCAGGACGATCGTCACGAAACGAATTCTTCCGAAGTAACTGCCTGATTATAAATAAGTTTCTGCGCTTGTCGCTGATCGGCGACAGTCGGGCGGCTGGGAAGATGTTAAAATTGGCCTCAACTCGATCACCCATCGAGGGGCAATCATGACTCGCAGACGACTTCGACTTCCCGCCATCGCACTGCTCGCCGTAGCCGCGCCCGTCCTGGCCAGCCAGCCGGACTCGGCTTCCAGCGGCGCGGCGGCGAACATCCGCAGCCACGCGCGCCAGTTCGGCGCGAGCGTGAAGCAGGGCTCGACCGAGTTCGGCCGGCGCGTGGCGCACGGCGCGCGTGAGGCGGGACAACAGATTCATACCGACATGCACCAGGTGGGGCACAGCATCCACCACTGGTGGGATGGGGTTCGCAGCAGCCTGGCTCGGGCCTGACGCGGCATCAGCCGCCGCTGCCATCATCAAAGTAAGCCGAACCGATCGGCTCGGGGAAGAGCTGCCGGATCAGTTCTGCGCCGGCTCAGGTCCCGACAGCTCACCGGGCGGCGCGGCCTTCCAGCGCCGGTGCACCCAGGTCCAGTCCGCTGGACTCTGCCGGATCATCGCCTCGACCAGCCCCGCGTAGCGCGCGGTGAACACCACCGGATCGGGCCGTTCCCCGGCCGTGCAGATCGGCAGCAGATCGAGCTGGTACTGGCCGCGGCCGGTGCGGCGCATCGAGACGAAGAAGGCCGCATAGCCGGTCATCCGGGCGATCTCGGCCGGTCCCGGATAGAACGCGGTCTCGCGCCCGAGAAAGCTCAGCCAGATGCGCCGGCCGCTCGAGGATGGCATCTGGTCGGCGTGCAGCGCCACCGCGTGCAGCTGGCCGCGGCGGCGAACCACCTCGCGCAGCAGCCGCTTCGCGGCGATCAGGTGCGCACCGTAACGGCATCGCAGCTTGCGCAGCTCGCGGTCGAACCCGGCCGAATGCAGCGGCTTGTAGGCCGCCTCGATCGGCACGCCCAGGTACAGCACCGTGGCCTGCAGCGCCCATTCCCAGTTGCACTGGTGCGCCCCGAGCAGCAGCACCGAGCGGCCGGCGGCCGTCTCGGCCGTCACGCGCTCGACGTGCTGCAGCGAAAGGTGCGCGCGCAGCTGATCGGCCGACAGGTCCGGAAGCTTCAGGAACTCGGCCGCCACCTCACCCAGCTGCCGGTAGTAGTCATCGAGCAGCGCGCCGATCCCGGCCTCAGAGCGCTCCGGGAAGCAGCGGCGCAGATTGTCGCGCGCCACCGCAACGCGAAACCGAAACACATGGCGCAGCACCCCGATGATCAGCCCCGTCAGGCCGTACAGCAGCGGCAACGGCAGCTTCGAGAGCGCCCGGATCCACAGCGCCGAGCGCCCGGCATCGCTCGCGGTGAGATCCTGTTCGGAAGGCGGGTTCATCGGAGGATAGCTTAAGCGCTCCGGGACGCGCTAAGGTGCCCGCTCCACCACGGGGCGACATCGTGCTTTGGATCAAGGCGCTGCATCTGATTGCGGTCATCGCATGGCTGGCCGGACTGTTCTACCTGCCGCGCATCTTCGTGCACTACGCGGAGGGCCGCGCCCGGGGCGAGGACGTGCGCCGCCTGGTGGTGATGGGCGAGCGCCTGTTCGCCTTCATGACGCTGATGGGGGCGCTGGCGCTGCTGTTCGGCCTGTGGCTGTGGCTCGGCTTTCACGACACCGGTGGCTGGCTGATGCTGAAGCTCGCGTTCGTCGCCGGGCTGCTCGGCTATCACGCGGCCTGCCGCGTGCTGCTTGGGCGGCTGAAGGTGAACGGGCCGCTGCCGAGCTCGTTCGCGCTGCGCCTGTTCAATGAATCCGCGCTGCTGCTGGTGGTGCCGATCATCCTGCTGGCGGTGGTCAAGCCGTTCTAGGCGCGCTGAGCGCGAGGCCCTCACACCGTGCGGCTGAACAGCACCTTCTCGGGCATGCGCCGCGCCAGGCGCGCATCGAACGCCATGCAGATGTTGCGCAGGTAGCCGCGCCCCTTCTCGGTCACGCGGCAGCTCGCCGCCGACAGCTCCACCAGGCCGTCGACCGCGGGCTCGGCCAACCGCTCGGCCGCGGTGCCGAGGTAGTCGGTGTAGTCCTGCGGCTGGTCCCAGCGGGTCTCGAGCCGCGTCATCAATCGCAGGATGTGCCGGCGCAGCACCAGGTCCTCGGCATCGAGCAGATGGCCGCGCTGGATCGGCAGTTCGCCGGCCGCGACCCGCTCCTGGTAGCGCTGCAGGTCCTTCTCGTTCTGCGCGAACGCATCGCCGGCATCGCCGATCGAGGACACGCCGAGCCCGATCATCGGCCGCGTGAACGCGGTGGTGTAGCCCATGAAATTGCGGTGCAGCGTGCCACGGCGCTGCGCCTGCCACAGGCTGTCGGTCTCGAGCGCGAAGTGGTCGAGCCCGATCTCGCGATAGCCCTCGCGCTCCAGGCGCTCGCGCCCCAGCTCGTACAGCGCGCGCTTCTCCTCGCCTTCGGGCAGATCAATCTCGGTAAAGCGCCGCTGCCCGGGCTTGATCCACGGCACGTGCGCATAGCCGTAGAGCGCAATGCGGTCGGGCCGCAGCCGGCACACCGCATCCATCGTCGCCTCGACGCTGTCGCGCGTCTGCAGCGGCAGGCCGTAGATCAGGTCGAAGTTGACGCTGTCGTAGCCGAGCGCGCGCGCGCCTTCCGTCACCTCGCGCACCTGCTGCTCGCTCTGCACGCGATTGACGATGTCCTGCACGCGCGGATCGAAATCCTGCACCCCGAGGCTGATGCGTCGAAAGCCGTAGCGCGACAGCACCTCGAGCTGCGCGCGCGTGGTCACGCGCGGATCGACCTCGATCGAGGCGACCGCCTCGGCGCGCGGTCGCAAGCGCTGGTACAGGCCTGCGAGCAGCAACTCGAGCTCCTCGGGGGTCAGGAAGGTTGGCGTGCCGCCGCCGAAGTGCAGCTCGCCGAACTCCAGCCCCGACAGCTTCAGCTCCCGCAGGTACAGGTCGAGCTCGTTCAGCAGCGACTGGATGTACGGCGGCACGATCGCGTGGGTGCGGGTGATGCGGGTATTGCAGCCGCAGAAGGTGCACAGCGCGCGGCAGAACGGAATGTGCAAGTAAATCGCCGCGCCGTGATCCCCGGCCTCGCCGAGCGCTGCGCCGATGCGCTCGATCCATTGCCCGGCGCTCGGGGTGGCTTCCCAGTACGGCACCGTCGGATAGCTGGTGTAGCGCGGACCGGCGACGTCGTATTTTGCGACCAGCGGGTCGCCCAGGGTTGCACTCATGCGAACATCTCCCGCTGCAGCTTCAGTGCCAGCCGCACATTGTCCTCCGGCGTGTGCTGCAGCACGCCGTGCCCGAGGCCGCAGATCCAGGCCTCCCGCATCTCCGCCGGCAGCGCCAGCACGCGCATGAACAGGGCGCGCAACCGCTGCTCCAGCTCGTGCGCCGGCAACATCAACCACTGCGGATCGATGTTGCCCTGCACGCTCCAGCGATCGCACTGCGCGCGCAGCGTCTCAGCGAGGTCGTGCCGCCAGTCGATGCCGAGGCACTGCAGATCGATGCCGCGCAACGCCGCCCAGTGCGCAGGTCCGGTATCGCGCGAATAATAAATCAGCGGCGTATCCGGGCAGCGCGCTCGAAACTGCTGCACCACGGCGGCCAGCGCCGGCACCGCCTGCTGCGCAAAAGCCTCAGGGCCTAGCGTACCCGCGGCTGTGTCAAAGATTGCCACGCAGTCCGCGCCGGCCTCGGCCTGCAGTGCCATGTTCCCCGCCAGCAGGTCGCGCAGGCGCTCGTTGAAGCCGGCGTACAGCCCGTTGTCGAGCCCGGCGACGCCCTCGCGCTCAAAGCCCTCGTGCGAGCCGGCGACCGCGTACGCATAGAGCGTGAACGGACCGCCGACGAAGCCGATCAGCGAGCACTCGGCCGGCAGGCGACCCCGCAGCCGTGCGATCGCCTCGGCCTGGAACGACATGTGGGTCGCGCGAGCGGCCCCGCCGCGCAGCCGCGCCAGGTCCGCGATGCTCTTCAGGTGCCAGTCGAGCTTCGGCCCGGGGGCATAGCGCAGCCCCATGCCCATCGCCTCCAGCGGAAACAGCAGATCGGAGAACAGGATCGCGGCATCGAAGCCGAA
>Ga0209415_10014890_pt1 | contig 12666 bp, 13 predicted proteins | sample PeaSoiSIISIP2007_FD_187696 | JGI IMG/M metagenome (GOLD analysis project Ga0209415, IMG submission 187696) | Peat soil microbial communities from Weissenstadt, Germany - SII-SIP-2007 (SPAdes) (version 2) | ecosystem: Environmental > Terrestrial > Soil > Wetlands > Peat | place: Germany...
TACTCCTTTCAGGGACTCGGCGAGGAAGGCCTGCGCATCATGGCGGAAATCCGCCAGCAGTTTGGCATGAAGATCATCACCGAGGCCATCGACCATGAGTCGCTCGACCTGGTCGAAGAGTATGCCGACGTGATCCAGATCGGCGCCCGCAACATGCAGAATTTTTCTTTGTTGAAGCGCGCCGGACGCTCTCGCAAGCCGGTGCTACTGAAGCGCGGCATGTCGGCGACGCTGGAAGAATTCCTGATGGCTGCCGAATACATCATGAGCGAGGGCAACTACAACGTGGCTCTGTGCGAGCGCGGCGTGCGCACCTTTGCCGACCACACCCGCAACACGCTCGACCTGAGCGTAGTGCCGGCGGTGCAGCGACTCAGCCATTTGCCGATTCTGGTTGATCCCAGCCATGGCACCGGCAAGCGCAACAAAGTCACTCCGCTGTCGCGCGCTGCCGTCGCCGTCGGCGCCGACGGATTGATGGTGGAAGTGCATCACAAACCGGACGAGGCCCTGTCGGACGGCCCGCAGTCGCTCCTCCCCGATCAGTTCGATCAACTCATGGAGCAGGTACGCCAGATCGCGACGGTCGTGGGAAGGACCGTGCCGGGGATTGGAGCGCGGGAACCGGTCGTGGTGAGCCGGTAATACGGCCTCGCTCGAATTCACTCTTGGAGGTTGCATGACGCATCGTCGCAGCGCTCACCGTGCAATGCTTCTACTCGTAAGCGGTATACTCATCGTCGCGGCCACCGCATTCGCGCACAACGCGCAGGACAATCCTGCGGGCAACTCCGCAGTCCCTGACGACGAAACCATCTACACCCCGGGCAGGAATGGCGTCACCATCCCTCGCGCAATCAAGCAGACCCCGCCGGAGTACAGCGACGAAGCAAGGCGGAAGAAACTGGAAGGAACCGTGCTACTCTCGCTGGTCGTCACTGCAAATGGCGACACGGCGGACATAAAAGTCACTCGTGCCCTGGGCAGCGGCCTCGACGAAAAAGCCCTCGAAGCGGTGAGCCAATGGAAGTTTGAGCCTGCCACGAAAGATGGTAAGCCCGTTGCCGTGAAAATCGCCGTCGAGGTCAGCTTTCATTTGTACAAGCGGCCCTGATCGACGCCCCACCCAAGACGCGGTTGCCGGCCTTCGGGCATCCCAAATTGAGTCCAGTCCATCTTTACTGGTTACTGGGCCCAAGCTTGAGGGAGTTGGAATCGTTATCAAGATCGCCATCGCGCTCATGATGGTCGGTGGCGTCATGCTCCCGCTGCGTGCGGGTCAGTCCACTCATCAGAGCGACATTTCACCCTGCACCCAATTTCCGGACGACGCTTCGAACTACCCGGACAACATGGTCCGTCCTAAATATCCGAAGGATGCTCTTCGCAATGGAGTCGAAGGGAAGGTTGAGTTGCAGGCACTGATAGCAGCTGACGGGAAAACGAAGGACCTGGCGGTTCTCAGTGGAGATTCCGAGCTCTCACAAAGCGCGATATTGGCGATTCGAAAGTGGCGATTCCATCCCGAACTGAGGCAGGGTCAACCGGTTGAGACAGCTTATAAAATTCATGTCCGATTCAACCCTATGTTGCGAGAGGCCAACAGCGACGTAGAACTTGAATCGCCTCTGCCCGTGCCACTGCAAGTTTCCTCGCCCGCAGAGTCCCTTCGACCGGACTTGGGACCGGAGATGCACCACCTGTCCGAGCCAGGAATGGTCGCCCCCAAACAACTCTATTCGCCTGAGCCCGAGTTCTCTGAGAAGGCACGCATCGAGAAGCAGCAAGGCAACGTTGGTATCGACCTTGTGGTTGGAACTGACGGCTTGCCGCACGACCTGCATATTGCCTGCAGTACTGCTCCTGACCTGAACGACAATGCGATCGCCGCGGTAAAGCAATGGAAATTTGCGCCTGCCACCAAAGATGGGACACCCGTCCCTGTCGAAATCGTCGTCCAGGTCTCTTTTAAGCTCGACGGCAACCGCTAGGCATTGAAGGTTCCTGTTCTGCTAAGCTTTCTTCTCTTACGATCCAATCCACCTTGCGAAAACTCCTATTCATCGCTGTCCTAATTCCCATCCTGGCCGGCCTCGGCTGGTGGTACTTCCGCGAGGAGGCGCTGCCCGACTACGGACCCCTCTACCGCGAGTACGCTTACGTCACGAATGGCAAGAGCAACACGGTGAGCGTGATTGACCTGCGCACGTTTGCGCTGGCGAAGACCATCCCGGTGGGCAGCGAACCCACCGGCATCGCGGCCAACAGCAAGAAAAACGAAATCTACGTGGTCAACACCGGATCGAACAACGTCAGCGTGATCGACGCCGAGTCGAACACGGTGGTGGCGACGATCGGCGTGCACGGGCGTCCCTATTTCATCGACGTCGCGGAGGACGGCAGGCGCGCCTACGTGGCCAACTCCGGCTCGGCGAACGTCAGCATAATCGATCTCGAGAAGCGAATGGTGATCGGCAACATTCGCGTGGGCGCTGCGCCGGGGCTGGCGCGGGTTTCGCCAGACGGTTCCACAGTCGTGGTCAGCAATCGCGCCGACAATACCGTGACCCTGATCGATGCCAAGGCGCTGCGCGTGCGCGCCACGCTTCCCATCTGCCAGCAACCGGAAGACATCGCCATCCTGCCGGACTCGAGCAAAGCGTTCGTCGCCTGCTCCGGATCTTCGCAGGTCGCCTCCATCGCTCTCCAGAACGGCACCGTGAAAAGCGACCGCCTGATGGCGTTGCTCGACGTCGGCCATACTCCGGTCAGCCTCACCGTTAAGCCCGACGGCGGCGAGCTGATCGTTTGCAACTTCGACTCCGACAGCATTTCGATCATCGAGACTGGAAACGACGAGGTGGGCAGCAGCCAGGAAATCGGACAGCGCCCATCCCGCGGGGCGGTCACGCTCGACAATTCGCGGCTCTACGTGACGAACTTCGGCTCGAACAGCGTCGCGGTCTATGACATCGATATGGGCCGCCGCATCGCCACCTTGACGGTGGGTAGCCGTCCAGACGGACTGGCGCTGACCCCGGACCAGAACTATCTACTGGTGCTTGATACCCAGTCAGGCGACGTGACCGTGATCCAGAAGCGCAAGCCGCGGCGCACGTTGGAGACGACGGAATACTCGCTGCTGACCCTGATCCCCGTGGGCATGCAGCCGAACGCGATTGTGGTGAAGACGTTCATGGCAAGTGTGGGGAAAAGGAAGTAGGTCGCTGCCGCCGCCATTCCCCAATCCTTGTCATTCCGAGAATCCTTGTCATTCCGAGCGCAGCGAGGCACCTGCTGTTTGCCTGCGGAGGCAGAAAGCAGGCCTCGCTCCTCGGAATGACAAGACTTGGTGGGAGCTACACCGCTGCGGGCTTCCCGCAGAACTTGTCAAAAGCCGCCTTCAAATCCGCCGCAATGGCCGGGGCTTCACGCGACTCGATGTCGCGGCGTGGCATCAAATAGACCAGTTGGCCGTCGCGCAGAATGCCGATCGAGGGCGACGATGGCGGCTGTCCCGTAAAGTAGCTGCGGGCGCGGTCGGTGGCTTCTTTTTCCTGCCCCGCGAATACCGAGTAAGCATGGTCGGGACGAACAGAATTCTGCATCGCCAGGCGGACGGCGGGCCGCATGCGTCCGGCGGCACATCCACAAATCGAGTTCACGACGACCATCGTGGTGCCAGGACGGTCCTTCAGAGCCTGGTCCACTTCCTCGGGCGTGCGGAGTTCTGCGATTCCCAGGCGCGTCAGTTCCTCGCGCATCGGAATGACCATGATTTCGGGATACATCGGCATGTCGTTGATTCCCCCAGTTGGATTCTGTGAACCCATTGTAACGTTAATTCTCGTGTCGTCATCGTCCCCTGTCATCTTGAGCGAAGTTGCCGTTCGCAAAGCGAGCGGCAACACAGTCGAAAGATCCCTACCTCTCAGACCGTGCTGGCATCATCGTTGCGTGTGCCCCTAGGGATCCTTCGACTTCGTGACTGCTTCGCATTCGCGAAGCGGTCACTTCGCTCAGGATGACAACGCGAAGCCGCCCCGGCCAGACGTTGCAAGCAACGTCTCCACGGCGGCTGTATATTCAAAGCGAGTCCCATGCTGCTTCAGGAAAATATCCCGCTGGCTCCGCTGACCACCTTCCGCCTGGGAGGGCCTGCTCGTTTCTTCGTGGAAGCGAAGTCGCCTGCTGAAGTGCAGGAGGCGGTCGCATTCGCTCAGTCGAAGCACCTCGCTCTTTTTGTTCTTGGAGGCGGCAGCAATCTGGTCGTGGCCGATAGCGGCTGGCCCGGACTGGTGCTGAAGGTCGCGATCCCCGGCATCGAGCAGCGCCCCGGAAACGACAACAACGAAGACGGCAGAGTTCTTTTCGACGCGGGCGCGGGAGAATCCTGGGACCGCTTCGTCTCGCACGCCGTAATGGCGCACTGTGCGGGTGTCGAGTGCTTGAGCGGCATTCCGGGCAGCGTGGGCGGAACACCGGTACAGAACGTAGGCGCGTACGGGCAGGAAGTTTCTCAAACCATCGAGTCGGTCGAGGTCTTTGATCTAAAAGACGGCCAAGTGCGCGAGCTGTGCCGCGAGGCCTGCGGTTTCACTTACCGTTCCAGCATCTTCAACACGACTGAGCGCGGGCGATTCGTCATTCTCCGGGTGACCTACGCACTCCTGCCAGGGGGCGAGGCGTACCTCGGCTACACCGACCTGAAACGTCACTTCGAAGGCCGCGAGACTCGGCCCAATCTGGCCGAGACGCGCGAGGCGGTGCGGCACATTCGCGCACTCAAGGGCATGTTGATTGTTCCTGGCGATCCTGATTGCCAGAGCGCGGGCTCTTTCTTCAAGAATCCGGTGCTCTCCGAGCAGCAGCACGAAGACTTACAGAAACGAGCGGCCGCCAAGGCGCTGACTCTGCCCAGCTATCCCGCGCTTGAAAAGAGCAGGAAAGTTTCCGCCGCATGGCTGGTCGAGAAATCCGGATTCGCCCGCGGCTACGGATTTGGCCACGTCGGCATTTCGAGCAAACATGCGTTGGCCATTGTGAATCGCGGCGGCGCCACGGCTGCCGAGGTGCTGGCCCTGAAAGACCAGATCCAGCAGCGCGTCGAAGAGATCTGGGGTGTGCGGCTGGAGCCGGAGCCGGTCATGGTCGGCTTCTAGGTCTATGTGGCGCGGGCGCCCCCGCCCGCGCAGATTTCGCCCTCACCCGAGTTCTGGTTAGAACCCCTCTGTTGGACAAGGCTCCCGGCATCGTGGCACTGCGGGCACGCGGGCGGGGGCACCCGCGCCACATAATCCACTTTCCCAGACAGTGCAAGTGCCCTCTCTACTGCCGTTCTTCCAAAGAATTTCCTGAACAAAACCGGTCCCTGGACGGTCTTCATGACTGAGGGCAGACGAGTGGTGGCGGGAGAGGCGATCCTGAGCGGAGTAACGACGACCGTGCGCGGGGAAGCTCGGCGCAGTGAAGACGAGCGCAGCCGGGCTGACTGTAACGACAGGCTCGAAGGGCTGGTCCGGGAGCACTCCCGGCTCGTCTACCGCATCGCGTATGCGGCGCTCCGCCGCCACCACGACGCCGAAGATGCCACCCAGGAAACATTCATGCGGGTGTTGCGTTACAGTTCGAAGCTCGCAACCGTGGACGACCCGAAGACCTGGCTGGCCCGGATCGCATGGCGCGTTGCCGTCGACCGCAGCCGGCAGCGCGGTAGCACCCACGAGATTCCCTTGGAGGATCCCGAGAAGCCGGTCGCGGAAGTAGCGTCTTCCGACATTCCCGCGGATCAGACCGTGCACGGCACTCAGCTCAGCGCGGCGCTGGAGCGGATGATCGCGGCGCTGCCGGAAAAGCTGCGCCAGCCGCTGATCTTGTCGACGATCGAAGAGATGTCGCCCCGAGAGGTCGCCTCGACGCTAGGAATCAATGAAGCGGCAGTACGGTCGCGAGTCTTCCGGGCGCGGCAGATCTTACGGGAAAAGCTGGCGGGGCGCATTGGCAGGAAATGAATCCGCGTTGCCAAGCAGGTTTGGGAAGGGCACGGCTTTTAGCCGTGCCGTAAGGCGAGATCATCCGGGGCTTTAGCCCCGGAGGGATCTGGAGGGCTACAGGCGGGAACCATGGCAGAAAAGCACAAACATCTCGATGACGCGAAACAAGACGAACTCGGCCGCTTGCTCGATGCCGCGCTGGCAAAATACGCGGCGGTCGAACCGAGGCAAGGACTCGAAGAACGGGTCCTGGCGAACTTGCGAGCCGAGCGAGCGCGGGTTCCGGATCGAGCGTGGTGGCAGTGGAGTGTGATCGCCGCGGTGGCGGCGGTGCTCGTCGTGGCGCTGGCCCTGGCTTGGAGATCGGGCCAGCCTTCGCACCCTCTGGCAGCGAGTCACCCGTCGGCCCCGACTCAAGCTCCCAGCGAACCAGCAACGCAGGTTGTGTCCAACCGCGAGGGCAACGGAGTTCGGCCTTCGGCACCGAACCGGCCCCGAAGAATCGCGCACCGCGCGCTTCCCGCAGTCATGGCTTCGGCTCAGCCCAAGCTTGATCAGTTCCCATCCCCGCAGCCGTTGAGCGAGCAGGAACTGGCCTTGGTACGGTATGCCAGCCAGTTCCCGCAGGAAGCTACCCTGATCGCGCGAGCACAGGAGGAAAACGAGCAAGAGATCCAGCGGATGATGAAGGACGCACTCTCTGAGACCAGGCTTTCCCATTCGGACCAACAAGAAAGGTGAAGATAATTTATCCATGCGAAAAACATTTGTGGTGTTGTTTGCGCTCATGACCGCAGGGCTTTGGTTCCCAAGGCCCGCTCAAGCCCAGGAGGGATCCAAAGAGAGCAACCCAGGACCCGCCAAGGTGACACATGTGCAGCCCTATCGTCTCGATTTTTCCTTCAATGAGATGGCAGACGGAAAGATTGTAAACACCCGGCATTATTCCATGAACCTGAGTACCGGGAACTCAGACGAGATAAAAATCGGCACGCGGGTTCCGGTCTCTTCCCGCTCAACCCCGAACCAGACCGCGCCCACCGAGTACCAGTACCTGGACGTCGGAACCAGCATCTGGGCTCAACTCAGAGACTATGGCGAGGATTCGTTGTTAGTGATCAGAGGCGAGGTGAGCAACCTGGACATGGAAACCGGGGAACGTGCCGGATTATCTCCACCTGTGGTTCGGCAAATCAAGATTAATGGCGACACCTTGCTCGTGGTTGGGAAACCGATCGTGATTGGTAGCCTGGACGATCCCAACTCGAAGCGGCAGTTTCAACTCGAAGTCACGGTGACGAAGCTGCGGTAGGGTATGTGGGGCGGACACTCAAATGGTTTGTGATTCCGAAGCGCCTTGCTTCTGGCGCGAGGAATCTGCTGTTCTGGGGGAAGAGGAAGCAGATTCCTCGCTCCGCTCGGAATGACAAATCAGGGAGGTGTCCGCCCCGCTCAATCAAACCGGCGCCGCTCCGGTTCGCAACCCAGCCTTTTGGGCTTGCCCCTAGAGGGGAATGGGTGAACGATCCGGCACGAGCGGCGCCTCAAGCTATCTATCGGCAATTCTTGCCGCCTCTTGAAAGATTTCTACAAACATTTTTCGCGTCAGCTTCCCCGTCTGGGTGTTCTGGTTCGACGGATGGTAAGACGCCAGTAACACCTTACCATCGGGCATGCGGTAACTGGCGCCATGTTTGAACACATAAGGTTTCTTACTGAAAGGGGTGCCCCATTCTTCCGCGTTCTTTGCGGAAGGGTGGGCCAGGCGGCGCTTCAGGTAGTTCAAGTATGCATCGAATCCGATCTTCCCCAGCGCGACCACAACCTTCACATCTCTTAATCCTGCCAACTCGCGATCCAGAAAAGTCGAGCAGGCGGCGAGTTCCTCCGGCAGGGGCTTGTTGTCGGGCGGAGCACAGCGGACGGCGGCCGTAATATAAAGATCCTTCAACTTCATTCCGTCGTCGCGGTCGGTCGCCGTGGGCTGGCTGGCAAATCCGGTTTCATACAACACGGGATACATGAAGTTGCCCGAGGCGTCGCCGGTGAAGGGGCGTCCCGTGCGGTTCGAGCCGTGAGCCCCAGGAGCCAGTCCCATGATGAGCACACGCGCGTGCAGATCGCCGAATCCGGGTACGGGCTTGCCCCAATACTCCCAGCCCAGATAGGCGCGCCGCTTGACCCGCGCCACTTCCGCGCGATACGCGACCAGGCGCGGGCAGCGGGTGCAGGCGACGACCTCGCGGTTGAGTACGGTAAGCCAGTCATTAGTCATGAGAGCATTTAGTCATGAAGGCCGCCACTCAGAAACGCAGGTTGAAGAATCCTAAAAGTCCGCGTTGCAGTCTGGCCTGGCGCGGGTGGAACGCGAGTCTAACGGGGGAAGACCGCCTGATTCCAGGGACAGAATATCTCACCTTCACACCGCAGATAGTCACAGCGGGCCCATTCGCCCTTCCACCCGTCATGCAGCAGTTTGGCGCGCAGTTCGCCGACCGAGGCCGTGTCTTCAAGTTCCACGTAGCCGAGCATGCAGAATCGTTTGCAAACCGGGCACGTGATGCCAAATTTCCTGGTCGCTAGCACAACAAGTTCCCTTTCCCCCGCGGTCAGCTCACCAGTTTCGATCTCCCGACCGTGCCTGGATGATCTCAATCCAGCTGGTCTCAATTAAGCTGATCTTGATCAAGTTGACTCTAAGCAGTGGCGCCTGTTCTCGCAGGCCCGTGATTCGCGCGGGAAATTATAATGCCAGTTCGCGTTTTTCGGTGTGGCATCGAAGATAGCGTTTGCGAACCTGTGAGTGAACGGAACCTTACTGGGCCTTCATCTGCGCTTCGAGGAAGGCCAGCACATCAGCTCCCCACACCTCGGTCGCCGAGGAACAGAATCCCCAATGCCCGTCCTGATGGCTCTTGCCGAAGGCCGGGTAAATCTTGGACTGAAAGTCTTTGCGCTTCTTATTGGCCTCCCTGCTCAAGACGTGGCTGGGATCAAGACTGTAATCGTTCTCCGCCTGAATCAGAAACACGGGCGCTTTGCCACGATCGACGGCGCGAATCAGCAAGTCTGGCAGCAACGGGTTTCGCTCCCACGACATCGCGCCCGGAGCGAACGGCACCAGCGCCTTTACGCCCAGGTCGCGCTCTCCAGCGAGCAAGGTCTGGATGCCACCGTACGAGCATCCTGAAATGGCAATCTTGGCAGGATCGACGAAGGGCAGAGACTTCAGATAGTTGAGGCCCGCCACTACATCGTCAACCGCGTCCTGCTGAAGCTCGACCATGCGCAGGGCGCGCTCGCTCGGAGGCGTGTGCGCAATCTGATCTTGTATGTAGTCCCCCGGGGAGCGCCCTTGCCCTCGGCGATGCGGAACGAAAAACACATAGGAATGCGCGGTGTAGAACTGGGCCAGCGCCGGTTGAGAACCCGGCAGCTTCTCGCTGCCGTGATTCCAGACGATCGCCCGAAATGAGCCACTGCCCTCAGGCTTCCAAAGAAACCCGTGCAGTTGGTGTCCACCACTGGGAAAAACAACTTCTTCCGGCTTGGCTTGGGCAGCAGCTCTCTCGGCTGCGGGGAGAACGATGAACCCTAGCAAAATGAACCCTGGCAAAATGAGTGCGCGGATTCTCATCGTCCGGATTCTCACGTTTCGGATCCAAACAACTTCGCGATTTCCGCGTTGCCAGATTGCTGGGCAAGCAGCTTGAAGGGCGTTCCTTGCGGGTCACGCGCTCCACGAAGCGCCGGGAACCGCTTGAGGAATCGCCTCACCCATTCGATGTCACCTCGGCGTATGGCATAGGCAAAGTCGTCCAGCTCAATCCCCAAGAATCCGCCCATCTCGCGCAGGTATTCGATCGCCCACCCAGTCGGGGTCGCGCCGAACTCACCGTCCGCCGCGTTAATTTCCGCGCCTTGTTCCACCAATGCCTGAACCACGGCGCGATGTCCGCCAAATGCCGCGTGGTGAAGCGCAGTGGCGCCCAGCTTGTCCCGTTGGTTGATAAGTTCGGCATGGCGGTGAACAATGGCTCTGACCTCCGCCACATTGCCCCGCTTCGCAGCCTCAATTAACTTCTCGAAGTCATCCATGAAACACCTCACCCTGGGGGTGCACGCTGCTGTGCCGTCCATAGAGAGAATAAGAAAAGCATTGCCAGGCGAGGATCGGCTCGGTCAAGGACTCGCGAGAGTGTGCTGACGGTTTGCGTCCAGTTTATGGTCCTTTGAACGGCAGCAAGCCGTCGGGTGTCCCGACCAATTCGAGTTTCATGTTGCCGATGCTTGTTCCGGCCCCGATGCCAATCGTGATCCCGGTGTTGAGGGGCAGCGGGTTGGGAATCGTCTGAGTGCCAGGCGGCAAATCCATGAAATTGATGTAGTTTTTCGTCACACTACCACCGCCTCCAGTGGTGAAGCGGGTCGCGCCAGTAAACTGGTTGACCGCCATTGCCTTGGTTACGCTAAAGTCGTTCCAACGTCCGGCGAGGGTCGCCGACAGGAAACCCGGGGTCACGCTCTTGCTGATCCCTCCGGCCCAATAGGTGTAGAAGGAACACTTCCCCGCCTTCTCATCCCAGATTTGAAAAATCGAGAAGTCAGCTGCCGCGATAAGCGAGGCATTCAGGTTGGCATGCTGCTTGATCTTGAATTTTGTGTTAGTGGGCGCCAGAATGACGGGCTCGCCAACATCGACGTGGCCAAGATAAGGGATCGCGATCTTCTCACCGCCGCTGAACATATAGTTAAAGCCGTTCCGGGTTATATCGCGGCACTGAGTTCGTTGGTGGTTAAACAGATACCAGTTGACAATATCCGGATCGACGCGGCCAGCTTTGACCGATCCCGGAAAATTAAACTCTAGGATCGTTTCAACCGGGATCCCGTATTGCTTCGCGATGGTATCGAGACTCTCTGCGTGCCCACGTTTTACGGTGTGCCAGAGGTTGATCTTGTCTTCCGGCGGGCTGTAACTCTTTACCAAATCGGGAGCGAGGTTAGAGTACTGTGGCGCCACCATCTTGACCATTGCTTCCTCCTTGCGCAGGCCGATGTTGATCGAGCATCCTCAGCGGTCCACTATGGTAGTGGAGGTGACTTACATTTGCCGAACTGCCCTCTGTTTCCAAGAGCGGGGAAACCGGACAAAAAGTGTAACAAGGGCACGTAATTATCGCCAGATCAGCGCTGCCAGGGAAGCCCCTTTCGCGGATTCCGACGGCGCAACAAATCTATATGCCACGAGTACCCGAATCGCGTTTGACGCTGCTCTCCCTTAGTCTTTACACTCAAGATGAACGGCGTGTGAACAGGATCGGTCCTGCTGCTCAAGGGCCCTTGGATACGGCCGGGACATTGCAAGACGACCTCGGCAAGACGACGTTCGCAGACAAGCCGAAAGGGCAAACGTGAGTCCCACAGAAACCGTCGACGCGAACAAAAGCGGCGTCAAACGCGAGATTTCGGTCGAAATCCCGGCCGAGGAAGTTACTCGCGAAATGGAAATCATTATCCAGAAATACCAGAAGGTGGCCCGGCTTCCAGGCTTTCGCGCCGGTCACGTACCCGCGTCCATCATCAAGCAGCGCTTCAAGGAAGACCTGAAGAGCGACGTGGTTGAGGCCCTGGTCCCGCGCCACTTCCGCAAGGAAGCCGAAAAGCTGGGCATGATTCCAGTCTCGCAGCCGCGCGTCACCGACCTGCACATTCATGACGGCGAACCCCTGCGCTTCAAGGCCAGCTTCGAGATCATGCCCGAGATCGTGGTCGAAGGCTACAAAGAGCTTCGCGCCGGCCATCCCGAGATCGTCGTGAAGGACGAAGAAGTCGAAGACGCGCTGAACAACGTGCGCGAACAGCACGCTACCTACACCTCCGTCGAAGGTCGTCCGCTGGCCGATGGCGACTTCGCCCAGGCCTCGATGGATGGGAAGCCGAAGCTGGACGACGGCGCCTCCCAGCCCGTGCACATGGACGAAGTCCTGATCGAGATCGGCGGCAAGAACACCGTGCCTGAGTTCACCGCCAACCTGCGCGGCGCCAATGCCGGCGAGAACCGTGAATTCGAGGTCAGCTATCCGGAGGACGTCGCCGACAAGCGCCTGGCCGGCAAGACGTTCGTCTACACCATCAGGATTCAGGCCATCAAGCAGAAGAACCTGCCCGAACTGAATGACGACTTCGCCAAAGAGCTCGGCGACTTCACCAGCCTCGACCAGGTGCGCAACAAGATTCGCGAGAACATGCAAGCCGAGCGCAAGCACGACGCCGAGCGCGAAGCTAAAGACAAGCTGGTGGCCGAACTGGTGAAGCGCAATGATTTTGAAGTTCCGGAATCGCTGGTCGAACGGCAAATCGATCTGCGGCTGGAACGCGGCCTGCGCGCTCTGGCGGCGCAAGGCATGAAGATGGAGGACCTGAAAAAGATGGATCTGCCCCGGTTGCGGGCGGGCCAGCGGGACCAGGCGGTGCAGGATGTGAAGTCGTCGTTGTTACTGGAACGCGTCGCGGATCTGGAAAAAATCGACGTTGGCGAAGACGAGGTAAACCACGAACTCGAAGCCCTCGCCAAGCAGACAAAACAGACTCCGGACGCGGTCCGCGCTCGTTTGACACAGGATGGGGGCCTCGATAGAATCCGGAACAGAATCCGCAGCGAAAAGACCCT
>Ga0209415_10014891_pt1 | contig 12666 bp, 11 predicted proteins | sample PeaSoiSIISIP2007_FD_187696 | JGI IMG/M metagenome (GOLD analysis project Ga0209415, IMG submission 187696) | Peat soil microbial communities from Weissenstadt, Germany - SII-SIP-2007 (SPAdes) (version 2) | ecosystem: Environmental > Terrestrial > Soil > Wetlands > Peat | place: Germany...
AAGCCGATGGAGCCGCGGCCCATTGCAGTGACACTAACCGCCGGAACGTTTACCCTGTTCAACAATGGCACGCTTTGGCTCTACTCCTCTCGCCTTCCCCGATTTTAAGGGGGCCACGCGCCGGCTGATTCTGGTCAACCTGGCCACGTATTTTGTTCTCTTACTGTTGACGTTGGCGCGGGCCCCGTTAGCGGACTGGATTTCGGGCGCGTTCGCCTTCGATCCGAAATTCTTCGTCCATGGATCTGTGTGGCAGCCGCTGACCTACAGCTTTATCCACGTCGGTATCCTGTCGACGCTTTTCGAGCTGCTGTCCCTTTGGTTTCTCGCAGGATTCCTCGAAGGCCACCACAATGTCAACTGGGTGCTTTGGCTGTACTTCGTTTCCGTTCTGGGAACCGCGGCAGCGGCACTCGCCCTTTACGCCGCGGCAAGCTTCTTCGCGCCGTCGCTGCTCGACACAGCGTCTCCCTTGATTGGCTGCTTTGGCGGCATCTTCGGGCTGCTGGCGGCCATAGGGCTGCTCTACGGCGACGTGCAATTCCTGCTTTTCCCATTGCCGATCGGCATCAAGGCGCGCTACCTGGTCGTCATCTATCTGCTCATTGCCGTGGCCATGCTCTTTGGCAGCGAACGGATGTACGCCTTCGCGCAGCTTGGCGGGGCGCTCGCCGGCGCCATCTACGTCCGCATGGCGCCCCGCCGCGGCATGTCCCTCGTGATCAGCGAAGGCTGGTACGGCCTGCGCAACCGCTACTACCGCTGGAAGCGGCGGCGCGCGGCGCGCAAGTTCGAGGTCTACATGCGCCGGCAGGGACGCACCGTGCGCTTAGACGGCCAGGGGCGGGTCATCGACGAAGACGCCGACGACAAAAAGCGCTGGAACTGAGAAGAAACAGGGACTAGGGACTAGGCAATAGGGACCGCAGCCTCATCGCCGATAGCCGAACGCGCCCCTTCAGTCCACGGCCATGCTTAACTGGTGGCGCACGTCTGCGCCGCGAATCCAGAAGATGACGTCGGTGGCGATATTCGATGCGTGATCGGCGATGCGCTCCAAATTCTTGGCCACCAAAATGCCGATCATGGCCTGCTGGGTATACTGCGGCTTCTCCTCGATCAGCTTGAGCAGATCGTTGTGGGCGCGGCGGTTCATGCGGTCGATCTCGTCGTCCATGTCGCGCACCGATTCGGCCAGGGGCGCGTCGCCGTCGAGCAGCGCCTGCAGCGCGTTGCGAATCATATGCCCCACGAACTCACCCATGGCGGCAAAGTCCACCGGCAACTCCACTTCGTCCATGAGCAGGATATCCTTGGTGCGCCGCGAGATGCTCATGGACTGATCGCCGATGCGTTCAAGGTCGCCGTTAATCTTGATGACGGCGAGGATGAAGCGGAGATCGATGGCCATGGGCTGTTCCTTGGCTAGCAACTCATACGCCATCTCGTCCAGCTCGCGCTGCGCGGTGTCGATCGCCCGTTCATTCTGCTTGACGAACTTGCACAGTCCCTTATCGTGCCGCAGGTAGGCTTCGACGGCCGACTCTACCGCCTGTTGCGCCAGCGCGGCCATGGCCAGCAGCTTGTCTTTAAGCTCGGCGAGTTGTTGGTGAAAGTGGATTCTCGGCACTACGGTCTCTTTCTCAATCACACCATTCTGCACCAAGTCATATTACAAAGAAACAAAATTCGCGCGGCGAATCAGGAGAGTCAAAGGCCGCACGAAAGTACCAGAGGGGAAATCTTCCCGATATGAGCCCGATATGAAATAGACGCGCGGCGGGCCCAAAACGATGCACCGGATCCGTGGGCAGGCTCACTTGGCTGGGGCCGTGCTTCCCTGCACCACGGTGTTCTCCAGCGTGCCGATGGGATCGATCGTGATCCGGACCACATCGCCCGGCGCCAGCGTGAACGAGTCGGGCGGGACGATGCCGGTTCCCGTCATCAGGAATGCGCCGGCGGGAAAGCGGTTCTCGCGGAAGAGATACTCGACCAGCGTTTTGGGATCGCGCTTCAGCTCGGCCAGGGTTGTCGCGCCGGAGAAGACTGCCTGGCCGTCGCGCGCGATTTCGAGCCGGATGGGCGTTGTGGCCGGCAGCGGCTCGCTTGTGACCAGAATGCACGGCCCCAGCGCGCAGCTTCGGTCGTAGACTTTGGCCTGAGGCAGGTAGAGCGGATTCTCGCCTTCGATGTCGCGCGAGCTCATGTCGTTGCCGGCGGTATAGCCGATAATCTTGCCGCTGGGATTGACGACTAGAGTAAGTTCCGGTTCGGGAACGGACCAGTTCGCGTCGTTGCGGATGCGCACCGGGCTGCCCGGCCCGGCCACGCGGTTGGGAGTGGCTTTGAAGAAGAGCTCGGGGCGCTCGGCCGAGTAGACGCGGTCGTAGAAATCGCCAGCGCCCGCGTCCTTAGCCTCGGCCATGCGCGCGCTGCGGCTGCGGTAGTAGGTGACGCCCGCGGCCCAGACTTCCTGGCTGCCGATGGGCGCTTCGAGTTGCGCGGAGGGAAAATCCGCGGCGAGTTGTCCGCCGGCCACAACCGACGCCAGATATACCGCGAGATTTGCCTGCGCGATGAGCGCGTCCCAGTTGTCTTCCGGAACGCGGTAGTACCTGCCGTCTTCTTCTACGAAATTGCCGCTGCCGGTGCGGTAAAGCTTCATGCGTTCTTCTCCAATCGGCTGATGATTTGGTCCGTGTCGTAGACGCAGCCGCCCCACACGCCGCCGCTGGCGGCGACAAGCGCTGCCCACAGGCGCGTGTCGGCGGGCAGTGCGGGATGCGGAGCGAGGTCGGGGCGCGGCGAGCGCTGCGCGAGACGGCGAGCGCCCTCTTCGGCGGTGAAGCTTTCGTCGCCTTCGCCGACCAGATGCACCGAGCCGGCGAGCGCGCCGCGGTCGATGACGATCTCGATGGCGTCGCCGTCGCGCACCTTGCCAATAGGCCCGCCGGCCAAAGCTTCGGGCGAGATGTGCCCGATGCAGGCGCCGGTGGAAACGCCGCTGAAGCGCGCGTCGGTGAGCACGGCCACGTGCTTGCAGTCGGGCAATTGCTTGAGCGCCGCTGTGATCTGGTAGATCTCCTGCATGCCCGCGCCGGCCGGCCCACCGCAGACGAGCACCAGCACGTTGCCCTGCACAATCTGGCCCTTTTTGATGGCATCGATGGCCGCGGCCTCGGTGACGAAGACTTTTGCCGGGCCGGTGTGACGGTAGACGTTGTCCGCGCCAACGAGCGAGGGATCGATCGCCGTGCACTTGATCACCGAGCCCTCAGGCGTGAGGTTGCCGGTGGGAAAGCAGACGGTGGAAGTGAGCCCGCGCGACCGCGCGCGATCTGGACTCATGATCACGTCGTCCGCGTCGATGCCGTCGAGTTGTGCAAGCCTGCGGCGAAGCGCCACGCGCCTCTCGCTGTCGCGCCACCAGTCGAGACAAGCGCCCAGCGTCTCGCCGCTCACGGTGAGCACGCTCTCGTCCAAAAGCCCCGTCGCACGCAAGGCCAGCATCGCTTCCGGCACACCGCCGGCGAGAAAGACCTGCACCGTAGCGAAGTGTTGCGGGCCGTTGGGCAGCGCGTCGACCAGGCGCGGCGCCTGCCGATTGATCTCGGTCCAGTCCGCGGCGGTGGGCCGCGGCAAGCCAGCCGCGTGCGCGATGGCCGGAATGTGCAGCAGCAGGTTGGTCGATCCGCCGAAGGCCGCGTGCACCACCATGGCATTGCGCAGCGCCGCCGGCGTGAGAATGTTGCGCACGCCAAGGCCGAGTTGTTCGAGGCGCATGACGGCGCGTGCCGAGCGGCGCGCCGCATCGAGCCACACCGGCTGCCCGGAAGGCGCGAGCGCGGTGTGCGGCAGCGAAAGGCCGAGCGCTTCGCCGACCACTTGCGATGTTGCTGCCGTGCCGAGAAACTGGCAGCCGCCGCCGGGCGAGGCGCATGTGCGGCAGAGAACCTCCTCCGCATATTCCTGCGTGACCTGCTTCTGCGCGAAGCGCGTGCCGATGGACTGCACTTTGCCGGCGTCCTCGCCCTGCTCGGGCAGCAGAGTAACGCCGCCGGGAACCAGCACGGCAGGCTTGGCGCCGCATGATACCAGCGCCATCATCATCGCGGGCAGGCCCTTGTCGCATGTGGCGACGCCGAGGAAGCCCTTGGCCGTGGGCAGAGAGCGCATCAGGCGGCGGAAAACGATGGCCGCGTCGTTGCGGAAGGGGAGTGAGTCCATCATGCCGGTGGTGCCCTGGGTGCGCCCGTCGCAGGGATCGGTGACCGCGCCGGCGAAGGGCTTGGCACGCAGCGATTTCAGTTCGCGCGCCGCCTCGGCCACCAGCAAGCCGACCTCCCAATGGCCGGTGTGGAAGCCGAGCGCGATGGCTTCGCCGTTTTCCGCGCGCAGGCCGCCGTGCGTGCTCAGGATGAGGAACTCGGGATCGAGAACGCGCGCAGGGTCCCAGCCCATGCCGGTGTTCTGCGAGAGACCGAAGAGGTTGCCGGAGGGCTCGGTGAGCAGCATTTCGGCCGAGAGCGGCAGCGAGCCGGCGGGGCCGGGCGCGTGGGTGGCGATGCGAAAGCGGCTGTCATCGGCGGAATCGTCAGAGCAAAGCACGGAAGTAAGCGAGATGGTTTCGATGGCGATGGCCTTTCCCCAGTCAAGTATAGAAGTCCGATGCGTTCAGTGCACAGGCGCACGCCCATCTCAGGCTGGTCATCCTGAGCGACCGAAGCGCAGTGTAAGGAGTCGAAGGATCTGCGGTTGTTCTTCCGTTCCTGCACGGCTTTGCGTTTTCGAGAGCACTTCCGGCGCAAGATGCTATAAAGTTGTGTGCCCGATATTCCCCTTGCGGATCAAGCGAAGAACCAGGCCGCACTACATGGCCAAAATCAGAACGGGCTGCGCCGCCGCTGGTTCCTTCTGCTCCCCGTTGTCTTCGTCACCTACAGCCTGGCCTATCTCGGCCGCTCGAACTTCGGCTTTGGCGCGGCGGCGGGATTGGCCAAGACCCTGCACATTACCGACACGCGCGTCGCGTTTCTGAGTTCGGCGTTCTTCCTGGGATATCTCTTCTTTCAGATTCCCGCCGCAACCTATGCCACGCGCAAAAGCGCCACGCGGTTGGTGTTCTTCGCGCTGATCGGGTGGGGTACGTTCTCCGCACTCACCGGCGTGATCCGGCAGTTCTGGCTTCTCGTCGCCGACCGGCTGCTCTTGGGAGTTTCCGAGAGCCTGATCTTTCCGTCGATGCTGATCCTGCTGACGCACTGGTTTACGCGCGCCGAGCGCTCGCGCGCCAACGCCGTGCTCATCCTGGGCAATCCGGTGACGGTGACATGGATGGCGGCGGCGACCGGCTACCTGATCAATGCCGTCGGCTGGCAGTGGACCTTCATTCTCGAGGGCATTCCGTCGATTGCGTGGGCGGTTGTGTGGGCGCTGGTGGCGCGCGACCGCCCGCACCAGGCGCGATGGATGAGCGAGGAGAGCAGCGCGCAGCTTGAGGCGGCGCTGCAACGCGAACAGGCCGGGCTGCCGCACTGCCCGAGTTTCGCCGCCACGCTGCGCATGCCCGGTGTGCTGCTGCTCAGCGTGCAGTATTTTTTCTGGAGCTTCTCGATGTACGCGCTCACCCTCTGGATTCCGGCGATGATCCGCTCTGGCAGTCATCGCGGAATCGGCGCGGTGGGCCTTTTGAGCGCGCCGCCGTTCTTGCTGGGCGTGATTCTGATGCTGGTGGTGGCGCACTTCTCCGACCGCGCGCTCAACCGCAAGACCTTCGTGTGGCCGTTTCTTGCCTTCGCAGGTGTGGGTCTGCTTTGCTCGTATGCCGTGGGCGGATCGAATTTCTGGCTGGGTTATGCCTGCCTTGTGGCCGGCGGCGGCGCCATCTTTGCGCCATACGGACCGTTTTTCGCCATCGTGCCGGAGATGCTGCCCAGCACGGTTGCCGGCGAGGTGATGGCGCTGATCAACAGCGGCGGCGCGCTGGGCGGATTTGCCGGCACGTGGCTCATCGGCGCGTTACAAGCAATCACCGGCAGCCCACACGCGGGGTTCCTGAGCATGGCGATTGCCCTGCTGATTTCCAGCGCGATTACGCTCTGTCTGCGGCCGGCGGCGAAGGCGAAACCGGCTCGCGCGTGAACTGCCCGTCGACAAGACGCAAAATGCCCAGCGGATTCGCGTCTTTCAACTCATCGGGCAGGGACGGTTGCGGAAAATCCTGATAGCAGACCGGGCGCACGAAGCGGTTGATGGAGTAAGTGCCCACGGAAGTGGCGCGGCTGTCGCTCGTGGCCGGGTACGGCCCGCCGTGCACCATGGCGTGGCAGACTTCGACGCCGGTGGGGAAGCCGTTGACGATGAGCCGTCCCGCTTTGCGCTCAAGGATTGCGATCAGATCGGCGAACGCTGCGAGGTCGGCCTGCGACGCGTGCAGCGTCGCCGTTAGCTGCCCTTCGAGGCCGCGGGCGAGCGCGAGCAATTCCTCGCGATTCTCGTAGCGGATGGCGAGCGTGGTCGGCCCGAAGATTTCCTTGGCCAGCTCGGGATCGCGCGCCAGGTCGGCGCCTGCGATCTCGAAGACAGCCGGCACGGCGTGACTGCTTGCCGCCCCATTGGCAGGCGTTTGCGCCAGCGTCTTCACGCAGCTTTCTTTCGTGCGCCCCTCTACGCCGCCGCGATAGCTCTTGGCGATTCCCTCGGTGAGCATGGGCGAGACCGCCGCCTGCTCCACGTGCTTCTTGAGCTCGGCGATCAGCGCGTCCGCCTCTGCGTTGCGCGGCAGAAAGACCAGCCCCGGCTTGGTGCAGAACTGGCCGACACCGAGCGTGAACGACGTCACGAGCCCGCCGGCGATCTGCGCGGCGCGCGTGTTGAGCGCCTCAGGCAGCACAAAGACCGGATTCACGCTGCTCATTTCCATGAAACACGGGATGGGCTCGGGGCGCGCGGCCGCGCGATCCATGAGCGCCTTGCCGCCGGCCAGCGAACCGGTGAAGCCGACGGCTTTCACTTTGGGATGCTCAACGAGCGCTGTCCCGATCTCCGCGCCCGGGCCGAAGAGCAGCGCGAAGACGCCGGCAGGCAGGCCGCACTCGGCGGCGGCGCGGGCGGTCACCTGGCCGACCAATTCACTAGTTCCGGGATGCGCGTGGTGCGCCTTGACGATGACGCAGTTGCCGCCGGCAAAGGCCGCCGCTGTATCGCCGCCCGCGACGGAGAATGCCAGAGGGAAATTGCTGGCGCCGAAGACGGCCACGGGACCCAGCGGACGCATCATGGACCGGATGTCGGCGCGCGGCAGCGGCTTGCGCTCGGGTTGCGCGGGATCGATGCGCGCGTTCGCCCACGAGCCCTCTTCGACCATCTGCGCGAAGAGGCGAAGCTGGTTGACGGTGCGCGCGGCTTCGCCCTTCAGGCGCGCCTCGGGCAGCGCGGTCTCGCGATGCGCGCGTTCCACAATTTCGGCGACGATGGCCTCGAGGCCGTCGGCGATGCGACGCAGAAAGTTCGCGCGCTCGCGGCCGGAGGTTTTGCGGTAGATGGCGAAGGCCTCGTCGGCCAGATCGGCGGCAAGGTTCAAATCCTCGAGAGAGGCGCAGCGATACGCCGGATCGAGTTTCTCGCCGGTTGCCGGATCGACGCCCTGAAACGTGCGGCCCGTGCCTTCGCGCGATGCGCCGTTCACGATGGAGCTGCCGTGCAGTGCAGTGGTTGTCAGCATGAAACACCTCAAATGCAGCTTCTAGCTTTATTGTGCCCGGTCGAGGCCTCCGCAATCAGGCAGCGAGAGCCGTTGCTTGAACCGCCCAGGCGACAGCAGCAAACATCCCTCAGGGGCTAAAGCCCTGTGTTTATGTGGCTTTTGTGGCACGACTAAAGTCGTGCCCTTTCAAAGCGATGATCCTGCAACCTGTTCCAGGATTTCAGGGCCCGTCGACCCTAAAGCCTATTCGGTATTCCTGTTCCCTAGTCCCTATTCCCTAGTCCCTGCCTCTCCAATGTCTTCGTTCCAAACTTCCTTATGCTGGGCGATGTAGCCGGCGAGCAGTTCGCGGCATTCGCGGTTGTCGAGATCGATCACGTTCACGCCGTTCTCGCGCAGCCATGCTACGCCGCCCTGGAAGTTGCGGCTCTCGCCCACCACCACCGTTCCGATGCCGAACTGGCGCACCAGCCCGCTGCAATACCAGCAAGGCGCGAGCGTCGTCACCATCACCATATCGCGGTAGCTGCGCTGGCGGCCCGCGCGGCGAAAGGCGTCGGTCTCTGCGTGCAGGCTCGGGTCACCGTGCTGCACGCGGCGATTATGCCCGCGGCTTATCAACTCGCCCGTCGTTTTGAACATTGCCGCGCCGATGGGAATGCCGCCCTCGGTAAGCCCATGCCGTGCCTCTTCGAGGGCTACGGCCAGCATATTTTCGTACTGTTCCACAAGGCCATTCTAGCGGAGTTAGCGGAGTTAGCGGAGCTAGCGGGGTTAGCGGGGTTAGGCCGCTCCTTCGGCGAGTTTCGGCTCGCGACCGCCGTGTTTGCCCTTTGAAAGATCGCGCCGCATCGATGCTAACTCCGCTAACCCCGCTAGCTCCGCTAACTCTGCTAGTTCACCGTCAGCACCAGCTTGCCGAAGTGGCTTCCCTCATCCATGCGCATCAGCACCTCGCGCACATGGCTCCAGGAGAATTCCTCGCCGACGGGCCGCATCTGGGACAATGTGATGGCCTTGTTCATCTCGAGGAAATCCCGGCGCGAACCGACGTAGATGCCTTGAATGCGCGCGACTTTATGCAGGATGAGCGGCGTCGGCATGGGGTCCTGCGTCTGCGCCAGCACGCCGATCTGTGCGATGGTTCCGCCGGGGCGAATGGCTTTGAGCGACCGCGCCAGAGTTCCGGCTCCGCCCACCTCCACCACGAGGTCGACGCCTTCGCCGCCGGTTTGATCCATGGCCCAGCGGTCCCACTCGGGGCTTTCGCGATAATTCAGTCCAGAGTCGAGGCCCATGGTGCTGGCCCGCTCCAGCTTTTCGTAGCTCGACGAGATGCCCAGCACGCGCGCGCCTTTGAGCCGCGCAAACTGCAGAGCGAAGATGGAGACTCCGCCGGTGCCTTGGATGAGAACCGTCGAGCCCGGCTTGAGATCGGTGGCGGCGAGCGCGTTCCAGGCGGTGACCGCGGCGCAGGGCAGCGTGGCCGCCTCCTGAAAGCTGAGGTGCTCGGGGATGGCGACCAGGCCCTCCTGCTTGAGCACGGCATAGTCAGACAGCATGCCGTCGATGTCGCCGCCCAGAGCACCGCGGGCCTTGGCTGCGGTGAGCGGCCCGTCGAGCCAGTTCTGCATAAAGATGCCCATCACGCGGTCGCCGGGCTTCCACACGGTTACCCCTGCGCCGATGGCCACCACCTCGCCCGCGCCATCGGAACAGGGAATGCGCGGCAGCTTCATCTTGGGGTTGTATACGCCCTTCACCATCATTAAATCTCGGTAATTAAGCGAGACCGCGCGAACCCCCACCAGCACCTCGCCAGGTCCGGGCGCAGGCGTAGGACGCTCGACAAAGTCCAGCGAATCAATGCCGAATGAAGACAGCTGACCGGCACGCATGGGAAACCATTCTCCTTCCTTGGTTACCCCTGCGTCAATCTGCGGGACGCACTCGAATAGAACGCTCATACAATGGACTCAGAACGAATCCCCGGGGCGGGGAGTAACAAACGTAACCGATCGAGGAGTAAATGGCAAATCTCCTTGGGAACCATTTGGCCGATTCCGGAGGTAACCTGATGGGTAACGAAGGCCGCCGTGCCGCCGAACAACAGCGCACCGCACGGGAGCGGCAGCGGCAAGCGCTGGAACTGCAGCGCGAGAGTATTCTTTCGCAGCGAACCTCGAACCCCGGCCGCCGCGCCGCCCTGGAATCGGCCTTGGCCGCGGTGGAAGCGCAGATACAGGCGATGGATTAAGGAACTCGGGCGCGTGGCGCCCGGATCGCGGTTCGCAGGCACACGGCTATAGTGCGGCCGGCGGATGCGCCGTTTCGCGCCGGGGTCGCTGGGCTGCTCTACTGTTCGCGATGCAGCAGCAGCGTATTCGCCTGATGGATGGACGAGAGCGAGATGCGCGCGATGTTGACGTGAGCGGGGCGCGTCACCGCCCATAGAATCGCGTCGGCCACGTCTTCCGCGGTGAGCGGCGTGAGCCCGTTGTAGACCTTGGCGGCGCGGCCGGCGTCGCCATGGAAGCGTACCAGGCTGAAGTCGGTCTCCACCATTCCCGGATCGACGCTGGTAACGCGCACCGGAGTTCCCAGCAGATCTTCGCGCAGGCCATCGTTGATTGCGTGCGCGGCGGACTTGGTGCCGCAGTAGACGGCGCCGTTGGGATACACCATCTCGCCGGCCATCGATCCCAGGTTGACGACGTGGCCGCGCTTGCGCACCACCATGCCCGGAACCACGGCGCGCACCAGGTAGAGCAGGCCCTTGATGTTGGTGTCGATCATCTCCTCCCAGTCGTCGATGCGGCCGGTGTAGACCTTCTCCAGGCCGCGGCTCAGCCCCGCATTGTTGATCAGCACATCGATCGCGGCCCATTCTTCGGGCAGCTCGTCGATGGCGCGCTGCACGGCGTTGCGGTTACGCACGTCCAGGTCGATGGAGTGTACCGCGGCGGCGCCCTCTTCGAGAGCCCGCGACGCAACCTCAGCCAGCTTGCCGGCGCGCCGCGCGGCGAGCAGCAGCCTGGCGCCCTCGCGGGCAAAGGCAAGCGTGGTCGCGGCGCCAATGCCGCCGCTGGCCCCGGTGACCAAGACGATCTTTCCCTTCAACTTCTTCATGGTTTCCTCGCGATTCGGTTTCGCTCCATATTAAGAGCCGGCCGCGCTGCGCATATGTGATACGCGGTACTGGCCAACCGCCCAATCCTCGCGGCTGAGGCCGGCGGCGCGCGCCTGCGCGAAGACCTCGGCCAGTGCCTCGGCCAAGCTCAGCTTGGTGTTGTGTTCGGCGGCGGCCTCGCGCAGCAGGCGCAGGTCTTTTTCGCCGAGCGCAATCGTAGCGCCTGGCTGCTCCGGCGGGTGCAGCATGACCTTTGCATACGATGCATAAAACGGCGACTGGAAGAGCGCGTTGTTGACCGTTTCGAAGAACGTCTCGGGCGCAACTCCTTGCCCTTGCGAAAATACGAACGCTTCGCTGAGCGAGTAGATCATCGCGCCAATGAGGAAGTTGCCGCCCAGTTTGACGGCGTGCGCCATTCGCGGCTCCGCGCCCACCACCGAAATGCCGCGCGACATCGGCTCAAGCGCCGGCCGCGCGCGGGCAATGGTGGCTTCGGCGCCGGCGGCCACGATCCACAGGCGGCCTTGCTCGGCAACATCGGGCCGCCCAAACACCGGCGCGGCCACAAAGTCGATGCGGCGGCGCGCGTGCTCCAACGTGAGCCGCTCGCTGAGCGCCACGCCGATCGTACTGCACGCGATGTGCAGCGAGCCGGGCGTCAGCGCGTCCATTAGGCCATTGGCGCCGAAGAGCACCTCCTCGTGCGCCGCATCGTCGAAGAGCATGGTGATGACGGCGTCGGCGTCGAGTTCGGCCTCCGCCGGAGTGGCCGCTGCGATCGCGCCCTCGCGCAAGAGCGGCTCGGTCTTGCCTTCGGTGCGGTTCCAGACTCGCAACTCGTGTCCGGCGGCGATGAGGCGCAGCGCCATCGGCGCGCCCATCTTGCCGGTGCCGAGAAAGCCAATTCTCATGAGAGCGGTCTCACTCAACAGTCAGATTTTGCAGAAAGAAATCAAAGTCTTTCATCGCCGGTTCCTCAATCGAAGCTGCCGTATCTAGCATCACCAGATAGTAAAGCTTGCCGGGAATCCGCTGCCGAATCTGACTTGGATGGTAGACGGTCGGCCCGGCACCATCAGCCGGTTTAGGCAGCTCCAACGGAGATTCGAAGATCAGGCCCGGAAAATCGGGCTGATCGCTCTCGAAGGCCACGACCCGCCATTTCTCGCCACCATTCTCTTTGTATTGTTCCGACTTGGCACCTTTCATCCCGATGCACTTCGAGGCGGGACATTCTGCCGGTGTGAACGGCTCAAATTCGAGTTTCCCCTCGTACTTGACGGCAAAATCCTGCAGCGTTTCGTTCTCCGCTGGAGGTTCTGCCTCAACGATGAGGGCTGTCTGAGGTTCATCTTTGACGGCGCTGTATGGACCAGGTCCGTAAGAAGCCAGGCAACTGCTCTTGCCATATTCCACCTCGCCAATGCTCCAACTTCCGCGAACGTGCAGCCGGAGACCGCAAACCGTGCTGGTATACACCACGTCCTGGTCGGCATTTTCGGTTCGCCAAACCTCTTCCGATTTGTAGTGCATCTTCGGGTCAAAGGGGTCGAAACGTTTTCGCGCAAAACCGGCGATTGCGTTCCGCCTCTCCGAGTTGGGCGCGAGCAGCTTTTGCAGATGATCTGCAGCGCGCAAAACGTGGGCAGGCATGTTCGCGAGGTAAGCACACTCGGTGTAGTCGTCCCAGAAGGCAACGGGCAGTTGATCCCAGGCGTGCGATGCCTCGATTGACAAAAACTCCTTTGCGCCGTGTGCCGTGTCCTCGGTCTGACATTCCAGCGTGCCGCGAAACCAGGGAACTCTAAAGTCGGAGGGAGTCAGC
>Ga0209415_10014895_pt1 | contig 12664 bp, 9 predicted proteins | sample PeaSoiSIISIP2007_FD_187696 | JGI IMG/M metagenome (GOLD analysis project Ga0209415, IMG submission 187696) | Peat soil microbial communities from Weissenstadt, Germany - SII-SIP-2007 (SPAdes) (version 2) | ecosystem: Environmental > Terrestrial > Soil > Wetlands > Peat | place: Germany...
CGGTAACGACCTGACCGCCGATTATTTCTGGATCTTTCCCAACTGGATGCTCAACTGTTATCCCGATAACGTTTCCGTCAACATCATCCTGCCGCTCGGCCCCGAGCGCACGCTGGCAATTTTTGAATGGTATCTGCCGGAAAAAGGCCTGGGGAGCGAAGCCGCCCAAAAAGCTTTAGCTTTCAGCGACGAGATTCAGATCGAAGACGCCGGGATCTGCGAGATCGTTCAGAAAAATCTCCATTCCCGCAGCTACCACAGCGGCCGCTACAGCGTGAAACAGGAAAAAGGCGTGCACGCCTTCCACCAGATGTACCGCGAATGGATGACCAGAAAGGCGTGACGGATCCAACGTGACCAGGAAAACCGACAGAAGCTGTTACTTCGGAGTGATGACGAGCGCCACCGCGCCGTCGTCGTCAATGCCCCATCGCGTTAGAATTCCATAATGGTTCCTACTCTCGCAGCGGAAGCCGAGCCGCAAACTGCGGCATCGTCGCAGCGCGGTTTTCGCCTGCCGGTCATCGTCGTATCGACGGTTTTCCTGGCCGCCGCCGTCAGGCTGGCGCTGGCGGTCTGGCGATATTCCGTGAACATCATCTTCTGGGACCAATGGGACTTCTACACGCCGTTGTTTAACCAGGCTTCCCTGTGGCAAATTTTCACCTGGCAGCACGGGCCGCATCGCGAAGGCATCGGGCTGGTGCTCGATAAATTTGTGTTGCAATCGACCCGATGGAATTCCCGCGCCGAAGCCCTGTTCATGGTGGCGGCATTGTTTGCGGCGACGGCGATCGCCTTGCGTTTGAAGCAAACGCTGTTTGGCCGCCTGGGTTACGGAGATCTCGACTACAGCGATATTGCGATCCCGTGCCTGTTCCTGACCTTTGCACAGATGGAAGCTTTGGTAGGCGAAGCCAATCCTTCCTATTCCGCAATCCCAGAGTTGCTCATCGGACTGTACTGCCTGGCGTGGATGATTCCCAAATCTGGGCCGCGATATGCTGCCGTCCTCGTACTCAACTTCCTGCTGATTTATACGGGATTCGGTTTTTTCATGGGACCCGTCACCATCGCGGTTCTTCTCTTCGACCTGCGGCGCGCGTTCCGTACGGAATCCGTATCACCCGGCTTTCCCGCGGCCGCCCTCGTGCTTGCGGCTGCGTCCTTGGCTGGATTCTTTTATCACTATCGCTGGGACCCAGCGGTCCCCTCCTTTCATTTTCCCGATGCCCATCCGCTGAACTACCCGTGGTTCGTCGGCCTCATGATGTCTTATTTCCTTGGCCTGAGGACAGTGTTGCCGGCATCGGTGGCAGGAAGTTTTCTCGCCCTGACGGCAATTGCAATTCTTATCTGGCATGGGGTTCGTCTTTGGCGCAACCGGGAATGGTCCGCCGCCGATCGGACAATTGTCATTCTTCTCGGTTTTTCGCTGCTCTTTGAAGCTAATGCGGCAATTGGAAGGGTATGCCTGGGGATGCCTGAGGCGGCGCAGATCTCGCGCTACATGGGATTGCTGGTGCCCGCGTTCCTGGCGATTTATTTCCATTTGCTCACTTGGCAGAAAAGCATGTTGCGCACCGTTCTGCTGGCCGCGTTTGTTATCGCGCTGATCCCAAGTGCAGTCCGCATGCCCAACGGTTATTCCCCTCAGGCAGTAAGCGATGGAAAGCAAGCGTGGAAGACTTGCATCCGGCAAATCGGAAACATCGACTACTGCGATCGGGCCACCGGATTTGCGCTCTATCCCGATCCAAGAAGGACGCAACTCCTTGAGAAGCTGCAGTTCCTGCAGAAAAACCGGTTGAACCTGTATTCCGGGGACCGCTAGAAATGTCAAGGTCTCCCGATAAGCACGTCGTCATCCTGTGTCTGCTGCTGGTGATGGCCACACTCGCTTTCTACAATCCCATCGTCCGCAACCAATTTATCGTGTTCGACGATCTGTCCTACATCGTGAAGAATCCCCAGATACAACACGGTTTGGGGTGGGACACGGTAAAGTGGTCGTTCACGACGTTTCGCGAAGGGAACTGGCATCCCCTGACCTGGTTGTCGCATGCCCTCGACTACCAGCTCTTTCACCTGAATCCTGCTGGACATCACTACACCAATCTCTTGTTTCATGCGGCGAATGCCGTCCTCCTGTTTCTACTCTTGCGCCGGGCGACCGGAACGGGCTGGCCAAGTTTTCTGGTGGCGGCATTGTTCGCCCTCCACCCGGTCAATGTCGAGTCTGTGGCCTGGGCCGCTGAGCGCAAGAATGTTCTCAGTACGATGTTCTTCCTGCTTGCCTTGCACGCCTACGACCGCTATGCGCGCACCGGAAGACGTCGTCTCTATGTTCTGGTTACCGTTCTTTTCGGGCTCGGTCTGATGGCGAAGCCCCAGATTGTCACTCTGCCGTTCGTGCTCTTGCTCTGGGACTACTGGCCGCTGCAGCGAATGAGGGCGGTCGGGACTTCATTGGAGGGCGCGACCTTCGCTTCCCCATCGCGTTCGTTTTCCTTTCTCGTGGGGGAGAAGCTGCCTCTCTTTATTCTCGCCGCCGCGGATTCAGCAGTCACCGTGTTCGCGCAGCGCGCCGGCGACGCCGTGCGCACCGTAACCGAAGTCTCATGGCCGGCGCGCCTGGAGAACGTCCTCGTCTCCTATGCCCGCTATATCGGAAAGGCGTTCTGGCCCTCCCGCCTCGTTCCCATGTATCCGCGTCCATCGAATCCTCTTCCGGGCTGGCAGGTAGCAGGGGCGGCGGCCTTCCTGATTTTGTTTTCGGTACTGGTGTTGCGCTGGCGCGACCGGCGCTATCTGCCTGTGGGCTGGTTCTGGTTTCTGGGGACGCTGGTCCCCATGATCGGCATCATTACCGTAGGCGAGCAGGCCATGGCCGACCGCTACGCCTACATCCCCTTTATCGGGTTGTTTGTAATCGTTGTGTGGTCCATGGACGCCGTGGCCTCCAAACATCGGATCGCCACCGTTTGGCGAGCCATCCCCGCCATGATCGTAGTTTCAGTCCTGGGATGTCTCACCTATCGCCAACTCGGTCGCTGGCGTAATGACGAAACCCTCTGGCCCTACACGCTGAGCGTCACCGAACGGAATTACATGGCGGAGTACAGTCTTGGTCTTGCTTTGGCCAAGCAGGGACGTTCGGGGGAGGCCGTCGATCACTTTCAAGCGGCGACGGCGCTGCACAACTATCCGCCCAACCAGATCGTTTCGCTCGCTTCGTATGAATTGACAGTGGGACGACCCCAGGAAGCGATCGAGGAATGCAATTCGGTGCTGCGCGCTTCCGCCGATCCGAAGCTTCAGGCCGCCGCCTGGAGCGGGCTGGGTGAAGCTCACTTGCAGCTGCGCCAGTACGATCAGTCAGACGCGAGCTACCAGAATGCTCTGCGCCTGAATCCGGAGAATCGAACCGCGCTCATGGGTTCGGGCATCCTGGCCCTGCGCGGGCAGCAGTTCGAACTGGCGGTCTCCCAGTTAACCCACGCCGTTAAAATCGATCCCAGTGACGTGAACCTCCTTCTGCTCGCCCAGGCTCTGCGCCGGGCCGGCCGTTTTGCGGAAGCCGACGCCGCCTCGGCGAGGGCCCAGAAGACGTCCGCGGATTGGACTCGGGCCCAAATTGTGGCCAGTCAATTCCTGCTCTTTGCCGATCTGCAACCGCTGTAGCGCCGCGATGGCGCCGCAATGGATACCCCCGTAAATTGAAGCAGGGAACTGTTACTTCGGAGTTGGGGCGAGCGCTGCGGAGCCGTCCGGTTCAGTCAACACCGCGTTAAAATTGTCATCAAGTACGAGGATGGATGTAGTTGTGGAAGAGCCATCCATCCATCAATGGGGGACGCTTAAATCGACCAACATGTCTGTGTCCCGCGAAAAGCCCGTCATTGTCTTGTGTCTCATTTTGGTGGCGGCCACACTCGCTTTCTACAATCCCATCGTCCACAACCAATTCACCGATTTTGACGATGCTGCGTATATTTTGAAAAACCCCCAGGTTCAAAGTGGCCTGACGTGGAACACCGTCAAGTGGTCGTTCACCACCTTTCGCGCCGGATACTGGCAGCCGCTGACTTGGATGTCACATGCCCTCGACTGCCAGATTTTTGCGCTCAATCCCACCGGGCATCACTACACCAATCTTCTGCTGCATGCGGTCAATTCTGTGCTGCTCTTTTTGTTATTGCAAAGGGCGACGGGATTCACCTGGTCCAGTCTGGTGGTGGCGGCCTTGTTCGCCCTGCACCCGGTCAACGTCGAGTCAGTAGCTTGGGCTGCGGAGCGCAAGAACGTACTCAGCATGCTCTTCTTCTTACTTGCCCTGCATGCTTACGACCGCTATGCGCGGACGGGCCGCCATTATCTCTATTGGTCGGTAACTGTTCTTTTTGCGCTGGGCCTGATGGCAAAACCCCAGATCGTCACTCTGCCCTTTGTGCTGCTTCTTTGGGATTACTGGCCGCTGCAGCGAATGGGCGGGGCAAACGCGGCTGAGGGTGCGCCTCCGCCTCTCGCTCCACGCGCGTTCTCTTTTTTGGTTTGGGAGAAGACACCGCTCTTCGTTCTTGCCGCGGCCGCTTCGGTTATGGTCGTGGTGGCACAGCGCGCCGGGAACGCGGTGCGGACAGCCGCGGAGGTTCCCGTGCCCGCGCGCTTGGAGAACGCGGTTGTCTCTTATGTGCGATATATCGGAAAGGCGCTATGGCCGTCCCGGCTTGCTCCGCTGTATCCGCATCCGGGGAATACGCTGTCCGGTTGGCAAGTGGCGGGAGCGGCGGCGTTGCTGCTGGCGGTATCCGCGCTGATCCTGCGCTGGCGAAGCCGGCGCTATTTGTTCGTCGGATGGTGCTGGTTCCTGGGAACTCTAGTCCCGATGATTGGGCTTGTCGCGGTGGGCGAGCAGGCGATGGCCGACCGCTTCGCCTACATCCCTTTTATTGGTCTGTTTGTAGCGATAGTGTGGGCCGTGGACGCAGCGGCCTCTGCGCGTCGAATCTCCAACGCGTGGCGTGCCAGTGCCGCCGCTGTCGCGCTCTTTATTCTGGGATGCCTTACCTATCGCCAACTCGGTTACTGGCGCGACGATGAAACCCTCTGGCGCTACACCTTGAGCGTTACGGAAGGGAATTACATGGCGCACGACAATCTTGCCCTTGCCCTAAGAAAGCAGGACCGTTCGGATGAGGCGGTCTTCCACTTTCGCGCAGCCGAGGCGCTGCACAAGTATCCGCCCGGCCAGGTCCTCGCGCTCGCTTTGTACGAATTGCAGGTCGGGCGTCCCGACGAAGCCGTCGAGGAATGCCACTCCGTACTGCAGTCCTCTTCCGATCCGAAGGTTCAGTCGGCTGCATGGATCGAACTCGGTCAAGCTCATGCCGAGTCAGGTCAGTACGATCAGGCCGCCGCCAGCTACGAAAATGCTCTGCGCCTTAGTCCGGAGAATGATCTGGCGCTGATTGGTTCGGGCCTGGTGGCGCTCCGCCAGGGGCAGGATGATCTGGCGGCCATGCAATTCGCCCATGCCGTGAAAGTCGAGCCCAGCGCGGTGAAATACCTTTTGCTCGCGCAAGCTCTGCGCCGCGCAGGGCGCGCTGCCGAGGCCGACTCCGCCTGGGCCCAAGCCCAGAAGATTTCCCCGGATTTAGCCCAAGCGCAAATGGTGGCAGCGCAATTTCTGTCGTTTGCCGGGCTGAAGCCGCTTTAGCGACGCGGAGGCGCGGTAGAAGCTTTTGAGTTTCCTTGCGAAGTCTCAGCCCGCTCGCGTCCAGGCCGTGAAAGCGCAGTTGCCCTAACCGCGCTTCAGCAGCAGGCAAGTAATATCGTCGTGCTGCGGAGTGTTCCCCACATACAAATCCAACTCCGCGAACAGCTGGCTTAAAAGTTGAGCCGGAGTCGACCCCGACTCGCGGTCCACTAGCCGGATCAATTCCGGCTCGCCATATTCCTCGTCTTTAGAATTGACCGCTTCAACCACTCCGTCCGTAAAGATCACCAGCCAGTCGCCATTCTCCAGATGAGTTGTTCCCACCTGATAAGCCGATTCCGCAAAAATACCAATTGGAATCCCCCCTACTTCCAGGCGCTCGACCACGCCCAATCTCTTCCGCAGAATTGGAACGTTATGTCCGGCATTGATGTAAGCCACATCCCCGGTAGCCGGATCCAGCTCAGCGAAGAAAGCAGTCGTAAAGCGGGCTCCGCCTTGACTGTTCGAACAGGTGTAGCGATTCACGCCAGTGACCAGTTCCGCGAGCGCGCCGCCGCTGGTGGACAACGTCCTCAAACTAGCCTGGAAGGTGGCCATCACCATCGCCGCCGGAATACTCTTTCCGGCCACATCCGCCACCACAAACAGAATGCGGTCGGCGCTGGGCTCCCGGCCCGGCCGTAAGATGACATCGTAGTAATCGCCCGCCACGGTGTTTGCCGGACGCGTAGCATAAGCAATCTGGTAGCCCGGAATCTGCAGCGGCGCGCCCGGCAACATCCACGCTTGAATGTCTTTGGCGATCTCCAAATCGCGCTTCATCACCACCCGATCCGCCAGCTCCAGCAGCAAGACGACAAAGATCAACATCCCGCCCCAGACGTGCAAATCGAATTCATGGATCTCGACACGATTCTCGCCGTTGGTGTAAGTAAACCCGCCCGCAGGAATGAACAGCAGAATCAGCCCCAGCAGCACCAGCACGCGCCGCGCCGGGGTCAGTTTTTCCAGGATCGCCCAGAATAGCGCCTTCGCGGTTCGCCACACCCGCTTTCGCCGGGACGGCTCCGCCTCTATGTTCTCCAACCCCGCGGAATAAAACCGGTAGCTCGAGCGCGCGTCTTTTTCAAACTGCGACCAAAGCTGGTTGAGAGCCAGCCCCTCAGTCACGCGATACCAGAAGCGCCGGGCGTTGCCCTTCAGTCCAGACCGAGGCGGAGCAACCTGAGTGGGGGAGGCCATGATGGAGCCATCATTATAGGGTAGTTCTGCTGGAGGCTTGCCTGGCAGTGCAGCGACCGGGATGGGAGCGACCGCGGGACGGACAAGTCTCATCGTGTTTCACCGGTTATCCGTGAATCCCAGTCTTGGGCGCGCGAACCGCCTGGAGTTTCTACAAGATGAACATCTTCAAATTGTTCTTGACAGGGGCTTTCTGAGGGCTTTATTGGAGATGTAGCGCGTTGAGACAGTGCCGCCACTGCCGGGCATTCTTCAGAACAGACCCAGTTGTTGATCGGCGTGGGCCCGCTCGCTCCGTCTTGCATATTCCACGCCGATCCCATACTTCCGCCGCAAAGCCGCCATCAACTGCGACAGCCGCTGCGCGTATCCCTTCGGCAGGAATGCACGATCGGCATAACGCGTCCGGTAATGTTCCACCAGGGCAGGGAAGTTCTGCTGCAAAAATGGCATGAATATCGCCGCCGAGCACGGTTTCAGGAAAAGTGGATTGGCAAAAATATACTTCGCGCCCACTCCGCTCGCGGCTTTCACCAGCGCCTCGAGGTCGCGGGGCCGGTCCGTGATTTCAGGCAGCACGGGTGCACAGATCACGCCCGCATCCACGCCCGCGAGATTCAACTGGCGCACTGCCTCCAGTCGCAGATCCGGGCGCGGGGCACGCGGCTCCAACTTGCGCGCCAGTTCGGTATCCACCGTAGTCACCGTCACATTGACGAAGATCCGATTGTGCTCACCCACACGCCGCAGGATCTCCGCGTCGCGCGTTACCAGGTTCGACTTGGTCACGATTCCAATCTCCAGTCCGGAGTGCCGCGCCAGCTCCTCAAGGACTGCCCGCGTAATCTCAAAACGGCGCTCCGCCGGCTGATATGGATCGGTCGCCGTGCCAATGGCAATCTCCTCTCCACGCTTGACCTTTTTCAATTCCGATTGCAAAAGCGCGGCGGCCTTCTGCTTGATGAAAATCTTCCGTTCAAAATCCACGCCGTCCCGCAGTTCCATGAACTCGTGGGTGTAGCGCGCGTAACAGTACTTGCAAGCAAACTCGCAACCGCGATAAGGATTGATTGCCCAGGTAAACGGAAGATTGCGTCCGCTTACCACCCGGCTGAGCAGCGAACGCGTCTCAAGCATAAAGTACTCAACGTTATGTCCTTCGCGAAGAGATTCTCCTTGGGCGGCGATTCGCGCAATGCCCACGAGCTTCGGGCGGGGGGCGGGTTCGGGGAACAGCGGAAGGGAATTCATCGCTTGTGTTCGCTATTTGTTCGCCTTGTACTTTAGCTCTCGCGTAGCGCTTCTGTCAATCCTGATTTTCACTTGCCACAGGCACGGCTGGCTAAGCGGGTGTACACTTGTGCGCTAGGGTACATTCAAACGCACGATTCCAAATTATCCGACGCTAGGGATCCTGGCCGCTCTGGCGTAGTGGATTTCTCCCTTCACGCAAGCACCTGGCAAAGCAGCGCTTTGCGGAATCGCTAAACCCCTATGAAAATTCTGCTCTACAACCCCGACAATGGCGTCACGCGCAATTTCATGCCGCATCTATGGATGTTCCTGCTGCAGGCGCTCACTCCGCCGGGCCACGAAGTGCTGCTGGTGGATGGCAACGCCAGCCCTATGGACGAGGCGGGGATCGCGCAGTTTGTGCGCGACAACAAGATTGGGTTGGTCGGCATCGGCGCCATGACCCGAATGATTGCCAAGGCGTATCGCATGGCCGACGCGGTTCGCGCCACCGGAGTTCCCGTAGTGATGGGCGGACCGCACGTGACCGAAATGGCCGACGAGGCGCTTGGCCGGGATGGCGGCCCGCGCCACGCCGACGCAGTTGCGCTGGGCGAAGCCGATGCGACCTGGCCGCGAATTGTGGAAGACGCGGTGCGTGGTGAACTCAAAGATATTTATTCACCGGTGGATGCCTTTGGTCAGGAGAGCAAGCCGTCGCTGAAGGAATACCCGGTGATCCCCTGGGATTCGATTGATCTCAAACAGTTCAATCTGGTGCCCAAAGCCGCAACGGCTCTGCTCCAGAAGATCGGGACAGGCTGGGGATCGTTTCGTATTATTCCGGTCGAATCGGGACGAGGCTGCCCCTATGGCTGCGAGTTCTGCACGGTAACCGGATTTTTCGGAGACTCGATTCGCTTCCGCACCAACGAGAGCGTAGTCAATGAACTGCTGCTGTTGAAGGCGCGCGCCCGCAGCGAGAAGGGCCAGATGGCGGTCTTCTTCATCGACGATAATTTCGCCATCAACATCAAGCGTACGAAGTCATTGTTGCGCGACATCATTGCGGCGGGGGCGCAGTGCCACTGGGTGGCGCAGATCAGCGCCAATTTATTGCGCGATGAAGAACTCGTCGACCTGATCGCGGCCTCCGGCGGCAAGTGGATCTTTATCGGCATGGAGTCCATCGACCCGGCGAATCTGAAAGACGTGAACAAGGGATTCAACAAGCCGGGAGAGTACGCAGCAGTGCTGGAGAGACTGGCGCAACGCAACGTCTATGCCATCACATCGTTTATTTTTGGCATGGACAACGACACCGTCGGAGTTGCGGAGAGAACCCTTGGGCAAGTTCGCACCTGGCCTCCGGGTCTGCCGATCTTCGGGCTGCTCACGCCATTGCCCGCAACGCCGCTCTACAAGCGGCTGGAGAAGGCAGGGCGGCTGACGCGGCCGAAGCATTGGCAGGAGTTTATTCCGTTTGCCATGGCTCACACTCCCTTGAAGATGACCATCGAAGAAGCTCACGCCGAAGTGAACAAAGGCTGGGCTGAGGCGTACAGTCCTGAAGCACTAACGGCCGCTGTCGAATCGCTGAACGATCAGCCCCTGGGTTATCGCGTCAACATCTTTTTAGCCCGGATCTGTTTCCGCGGCATCTATTTCCCCATGATGGGGAAAATGGCGTGGGTGAAGGTGATTGCGCAAAATCGGCGAACCATCTTCAAACTTGTCAGAGAGGGGTTCAAGGCCGGAGCCTGGCGCGGCGCGCCTGCTAGGGTTCCCATTGCGGCCGTGCCTCCCGTTGAGGTAGCCGAAGCCTCCCCACAAGTCGCGGAGGGCTGACTGGAATCTGTCTCGGAGATCGCATTGGCTCGCGCCGCCCACAGCGGATAGCGACTAGGGCTGGAGTCCCGCCGCCGCTCGCGATCGCTAGTTGTGGGCATTGCCGGCGAATCGATTCAAGAATATTCCTCTCATTTCTGCATCCGACACCTGGCGACGGAAGCCTGAGCCGCCCCATCGGTCTTTTTTACAAACTGCTTACAAAATCGCGACAACTAGCGGCCTCGTGTAACCAAGAATTGCGATTGAGCCTTTGCTCAAGACCGCATCTGAAAGGAACGCACAAATGAAGTGCAAACTACCGGTAACACTGCTCCTTTTGTTCGCACTTGCAGCCAGCCATGCCTTCGCCAAAGCGGGCGCTCTTGACCCCAGTTTTGGCAGCGCCGGCATCGTGCAAGGCAACAGCGAGTTCATCTTTTCCGACGCCACGCTGGCGCCGAACGGCGACATTCTCGTAACCGGATCGCTCAACGAGCCGGGCGTGGGAAGGTTCGCCACCATTGCTCGCTACCTGCCCACGGGCGCTCCGGACTCAACTTTTGGTACGGCTGGAGCGGTTACACTGCTGCCTCCTGGAAATTATTTTCTGGGCTATTCGTTCACGCTGGCTTTGGCTGTTCAACCCAACGGCGAGGTGCTCACTGTGTTCTTTGCCTCCAATAACGAAGGCACCGAGTCTGAAACTCTTCTGGTCCGCCTAAACGCGAACGGAACCGCCGATACCACTTTCGGAAACGGGGGCCAGGTCAGTCTCAATTTTCCCGTGCCCACGGGTTGGGGAGCGAGTGAAACTCTCGTGCTGGCTCAGCCCGATGGCAAGATTCTGCTCACGGGCAACATTACTCCACCCTTTCGCAATCACAGCGCTCCGCTGACGCTGCTCGCCCGTTATCTTGCCGACGGGGCGCCTGATACTTCTTTTGGCACGGGCGGCTTTGTGGAGGAAGTAACTACGGTCGATCTTCCTAATTCCGTTGCTTTGCGCTCGGATGATTCCTTCACAGCTGTAAATACGTCGAGCAATATTGCACAGTTCAGTTCCACCGGCGCGCTGCTTGCCGCTCCCACGGGCGCGGCCATTGTCGCAACCAAAGATACCGGCGTGGTTGCACTTCAGTCGAATGGTGAGTACCTGGTGGCGGGCGCGATCCAAGGTCCCAACGGAAGGCAAAACCTCGACGCCGTGGTAAAGCGTTTCGAAGTCACCGGAGCCGTTGATCCGTCGTACGAGTCGCCGGCGATCCGCTTTGGTCCCGACGGCGCGTTTGTCAAGAATATTCCTTCTGGGATTACCGTAGACCCTGCGGGAAAGGGCGTGGTGGCCGTGGAGTTCGAGAGCAACACCGCTGCGTCCGGCGTAGCGCGGTTAAACAACAACGGCAGCCTGGACGCAACCTTCGGCAGCGCCGGGATCGGTTCAACGGTGCCGGGGTTCGTCGTCTATGGGGTACTCGTCCAGTCGGATAGCAAGCCCATCATGGTAGGGGGCGACGGCGGCCTGGCCCGCTTTCTCGCGAAGTAGGCGCAGAAAGCCGCCTTCGGCCGACCGTCAATTCACCTGGAGCCGCACGGCAATTGGTGCGGCTCCGGGTAATTGTGAGTCGTGCGCGACAGGGGAATCTCGAAAATGAAGCAAATGTCGGCGCGAATTTCTTCTCCGCCCGCCAAAACTCTCTGGATGATTAAGCTAATTGCTCTTCGACCTGGGAAAGCTGCCGCTGAGTGATGCTGCCTGTACCAAAACGCTGCGTTCTTGCTAGAATCATTCGGTTACGAGCCTCGATTTGGCGTCCTTTACTATGGCATAATCGACTTTGAGGCGAGGTTTTTATGCATATGCACGAGAAGCTTCAGAACGGAAGAATGATCGGTTATGCCCTCGGTATAGCCGTCTTCGTAGCCGTTGTTGCATGGAAATTTCTGGTCCGCTAAGCTGGAATCGTGGAGTGGGAAACTGACCAACGGGTCTGATCGGTGCTGCCTATACCGATCGCTGCGTTCTTGCTAGAATGTGAGTTCCATTACACTCCGTGCGCCCGAGGAGCATGAGATTCCATGGCCTACGTAATTGCTGAGCCCTGCATCGGAACCAAGGACACCGCCTGTGTTGATTCCTGTCCGGTGGATTGCATTCATCCCAAGAAGGACTCTGACAAGTTCGGGACCGAGGAAATGCTCTATATCGATCCCGTGGAATGCATCGATTGCGGCGCCTGCGTTCCAGTGTGTCCGGTCTCGGCCATCTTCGCCCTCGACGATCTGCCGGAAAAGTGGAAAGAATACACCGAGCGGAATGCGAAGTACTTCGGGCGGTAGGGCAGTCATCAGTTCTCAGTTTTCAGTCGTCAGTAAAAGCAGTCCGCACCGGGAGCAGTTGATTCTATTGACAACTGAGAACTGACGACTGACAACTTCTTCCATTACAATCATTGCTTAACCTGTACACCTTCCATGGCGCTGAAGGAGTCGGAAGCGATCGTTCTGCGCACGTATCCGCTGCGTGAGTCCGACCTGCTGGTGACGCTCTTTACCCGCATGGAAGGCAAGGTGAAAGGCGTGGCGCGGGCGGCCATGAAGTCGAGACGCCGCTTTGGAGGCGCGCTGGAGCCGCTGACC
>Ga0209415_10014896_pt1 | contig 12663 bp, 17 predicted proteins | sample PeaSoiSIISIP2007_FD_187696 | JGI IMG/M metagenome (GOLD analysis project Ga0209415, IMG submission 187696) | Peat soil microbial communities from Weissenstadt, Germany - SII-SIP-2007 (SPAdes) (version 2) | ecosystem: Environmental > Terrestrial > Soil > Wetlands > Peat | place: Germany...
CCTGCGGCAAAACGGGCTGCCCGTTCGCGTCACCTGAGGAGGCCTGGTGCCCGCGGCACCGCCGGCCTCAGGGGCGCTCCCATCCCCCGTTGCCCCATCGGTCGTGAGTTGCTATATTCTTACAAAAGAATCACTGCATTCAGTGAATGAGCGCAGATCTGCCATGTTCAGGAGTCAGGAGCAATATGCCGACGTACGAGTATGTGTGCACCAAAGGCCATACTTTTGAGGCTTTCCAGAGCATCAAGGACGAGCCGCTCACGCGTTGTCCCAAGTGCAACAGCCGGGTGCGCCGCACCATCAGCGGCGGCATGGGAGTGATCTTCAAGGGCAGCGGGTTTTACACGACCGACTACAAGAAGAGCTCAGCGTTGACTGGCGGCGGAAACGGCGGCTCGAGCAAGGAACCGGGCAGGGAAAAGGACAAGCCCGCGGAAAGGGCGTCTGAAAAGACTTCGGAGAAGCCGAAAGAGCCCGCTGGCGGAAAGACCTCGGAAAAGTAAGCGCGCCGTGTGATCAGACTGCTCTGGTCATGCTCTCATCAGCCTCACACCGAAACGAGCTCCGCCTTCTCCAGAGCGTCCACGATGAGCGCCTCAGCCACGAGGCAATCGTACGCGCGTTTCATCCGGCGGACCTCCGGGTGAATCAGCGGGTGCTCAGGGGAGAAAAGAACGCAGCAGTCCTGGTAGGGAAGGTTGGACGTGTCGAACGTTTCTATCTTCTTCGCAACAGCAATGATCTCTTCCTTGTTCATTCCGATCAGCGGCCGGAACACCGGCAGGTCAGACAGCATTCCCGTGAAATGGATGCTTTCGACCGTCTGGCTTGCGACCTGGCCCAGGCTCTCACCCGTTATCAGACACTCTGCGCCCCGGCGCTCCGCAAGCAGCGTCGCGAAGCGCATCATGCACGCCCGCAGCAGCAGAGTGACCTCCTCGTCCTTTGCCTTTTCCTTGATGCGCGCAAGCACGGGCGTGAAGTTCACCACGTGCAGGACGATGCCCGGGGCATAGCGGGAAAGTATCCGCGCGAGCATCTCAACCTTCTCCCTGGCCTTTTCCGAGGTGAACGGGGGGGAATGGAAGTAGACGGCCTCCAGTGACATCCCTCGCTTCGCCATCATCCATCCGGCCACCGGCGAATCGATTCCGCCTGACAGAAGGAGCATTCCCTTCCCCGAGCTGCCCACCGGCAGGCCGTATGGTCCGGGGAGCTCTGGCCCATACAGGTACGCATGCTCGCGGATTTCTATGGACAATACCCAATCAGGGGTATGCACGTCCACGGTCAACCCGGGGAAGCGAGCGCGCAGCGTGTCACCGATCCTGCACGCTATCTCGTACGATGTGAGCGGGAAGGACTTGTCCGCCCTCCTCACCTCGGCCTTGAACCTGGTTCCCGTCTCAATGAGGCGGCCGGCCAGACCGATGGCTGCTTCCTCTATTGCGGGCATTTCCCGGGGAGCGCGCAGCGCTTCGCAGAAAGAGACGACGCCAAAGGTGCGGCCAAGAGCTTCGGCAATCCGATCCTTGTCCTCCGGGCGGAACCCGACAAAGACCCGGTGAAACGTCTCATGCACGGAGAATGGAAGGTCCGGCAGGTGGGCGCGAATGGAGTCCTTGAGGCTTTTCACAAATGCCCCGCGGTTTCGCCTCTTCAGCGCTATCTCACCGTACTTGATCAGGAACAGGCCGTCTGTCTGCCGGCGGGGCTCGCTCATCCGCGCGCCCCGGCGCGCTCGTCGCGAGCCTTATGGCTTTCGCCAAGCCCCTGGGAGATGGAGAGGAGCGGCGGAACCTGCTCCGTGAGCATGGCAAGGAAGCCGTCGATCTCTGTCTCGATGGTGGAAGGGCCGATGGAGATCCTGATGGCCGAAAGCGCCGTCTGGTGATCCATCCCCATGCTTTCCAGCACCCTGGTGTGGTCCTTCTTCTTCGTGGAGCATGCCGACCCGGTGGCAATGCAGAACCCCTGGGCGTCCGAGACCCGCACCACGATCTCCCCGGTGAGGGGGGGGAACCCCGCGGAGACGATGTACGGGGAAAAAGCCTCGGAGTCCCTGCCGGTTCGGCTTTCCGGAAAGATGCGGGACGCTCGTATCTCTTTCAGGCCCGTCACAAGACGGTCCGCCAGCGCGGCTGCACAGGCGTGGTTGTCCGTCAGCTTCCCGGCTCTTTGCTCGGCAGCTTTGGCAAAGGCGCAGGCGCCGGGGACATTCTCCGTGCCGGGGCGCCGCCCCGACTCCTGTCCGCCGCCAATGGAAAGGAAGCCGGGGGCCACACCCGCTTTCACGTAGAGCGCACCTATCCCGCGGGGCCCGCCCACCTTGTGAGCGCTGAAAGACGCGGCATCCACTCCGAGGCCCGCGACGGAAACGGGGATCTTGCCCAAGGCCTGGACCGCGTCCGTGTGCAGGATGATCCTCCTGCCGCGGCGCGCGGAGAACTCTCGAATGAGGCGGGATATTTCCGCGATTCTCTGGATGGCGCCCGTCTCATTGTTGACGAGCATCACGGAAACCAGCACGGTCTCAGCATCAAGGGCATCCGCAATTGCCTGCGGGTCAACAATTCCGTTCGGCTGGGGCTTTACCACCGTGCAGGTCATCCCCAACGCCTCCAGGGCGAGGGCCTGGTCGTGGATGGATGCGTGCTCGACGGCAGTTGTGATCACGCGCGCTTTTCGCCGCTCAACGCCACCCAGGCGATAGCGGTCGAGAACGGAGAGCAGGAGCGATGTGTTGGATTCGGTCCCCCCCGAGGTGAACACGATCTCCGTGGCCGAGGCGTCGATCAGCCGCGCCAGCCGTGCGCGCGCGTTCTCCAGGCGTTCCGCGGCTTCCTTTCCCGCGGCATGAGGGGAGGAAGGATTTCCAAAACACTGCAGGGACACCTCCGCGGCCTCCTGGATGGCTGCCTGCTCCGGGGGCGCGGAAGCCGCCCAGTCGAGGTACACCCGATTCATCCTTGAAATGATTCGCTCCTCTCAGTAGAATTGACTGGAACATACCGAACACAATGGAAAAAAACAAGCTTCTGGACAAGGACATCATCCGCATGGACCTGCGGCGGTCAATGCCGTCAATCGCCCGCAAGCTGAAGGTCTGCGGCCACCCCATTCGTCTGAAGCTTCTCTGCGCCATCGAGCGCAGCGAACCCTGCGTCTCGGACCTCTGGCACTGCGTAGAAGAATCCCAGCCCGTGGTCTCGCAGCACCTGGCGGTGCTCAAGCGCGAACATATCGTTTCTTCCCGGGTGGAAGGAAACCGGCGGATCTACTCCGTCGTTGATCCCTGGGTCAGGGACCTCATCTCGAGGCTCTAGGGTGCACGAATGGGCTCTCGCGGACGCCGTGGTGGAGGCGACGGCGGCCGCCATGGGCAGCAGGGACCCGTCCTGCCTTCGAGGCGTGACTGTCCTCATCGGCGAGCTGCAGGCAATCGACAGGGAGATCTTTTCCTTTGCGCTGGAGACCCTCCTTTCGGAGAGGCCGTATTCCCGAGGCATTTTCCACCTGGAGACGGAGAAAGCGACCTTTGGGTGCGAAAAATGCCAGAGGGAATGGGACCTGGAGGAGAGTCGTGGGCTCACGGATGAGGAGCGCGAGGCAATCCACTTTCTTCCTGAATCCGCTCACGCGTTCATCCGCTGCCCGGCGTGTGGAAGTCCCGACTACCGGCTGAAAAAGGGCAGGGGCGTGAGCATCACCAGCCTGGAAGTAGTCAACAGGGAAGGGTGCGTTTGACCGATCCGCGAACCGCTGTCGTCGCAAAGAGGCTTGCAGGCATACAGCGCGTCATCGCCTTCTCATCCGCGAAGGGGGGGGTGGGCAAGACGATGTGCACTGTCGTTTCAGCTCTTGTCCTCGCCAGGGGCGGACGACGGGTCGGAATTCTCGACCTCGACATGCAGGGAGCTTCGGCCCATCTTTTTCTTGGAACCAGGCCTCGTCTTCCCGAGGAGAAACACGGGATCCTGCCGCTGCCGGTGGCGGACGGCGTGTCGTTGATGAGCGTTGCCCCGTTCACCGGAGAACGCGGCCTTCTTCTGCGGGGCGCCGAGGTTTCTGACGCCATCCTGGAGCTTCTGGCGGTCACGATGTGGGGCCCCGCGGAGCTGCTCCTCATAGACATGCCTCCCGGAATGGGAGAGGAGATCCTGGACCTTTCGCGGCTCGTGCCGAGGCTGGAGGCGCTGGTGGTTTCAACCCCGGCGGTGGTGTCCGTCTCCGTGGTGGAGAGGCTTCTCTCGGTGCTGAGGGAGCTTCATGTTTCCGTGCCCGCGGTCATAGCGAACATGGTGCAGGGAGACACCGGCAGGGTAAGGGACCTTGCGCGGAGGGCGGGGGTTGCCCGCGTCGTCGAGGTTCCCCATGACCCCTCCATCGAAGCAGCGATCGGAAGCGCTGACGCGCTTGCATCTTCCGCGGCGGGTATCGCCCTTGAAAAAGCGATGGCGTCGCTTGGCTACCTGTAGTATACATTCCTTATCGGGGGCACCTGAATGAGCATCTTCGAGATCATCATGCTTGTGTGCTTCGGCGCTGCCTGGCCATTCTCCATCTACAAGTCGTGGAAGACGCGGCAGGTGGCCGGGAAGAGCCTGCCCTTCCTCCTGGTCATCGTGGTCGGATACGTCGCCGGGATCCTTCACAAGATCATCTACCGTTATGACCTGGTCATTTATCTCTATGCGCTGAATGCGCTCATGGTGAGCATCGACATCGTGCTGTACCTGCGCAATCGCCTGTATCACGTGAGAGAGAGTCTCGCGGCGGCGGCTCGGGACGGGAACGGGGGTCCGAAGTGAAGGTGCTGATCGCCTATCGCAGCCGCTACGGCGCCACGCAGTCGTGCGCGGGGGCCCTGGCGCGGAAAATCTCAGCCGACACGGTTGTTCACGATCTGCGAGCGCGTGGTCGGCCATCACTCGGAGAGTTCGACGTCATTCTCATAGGCGGCTCCATATACGGGGGAAAGATCCAGAGACAGGTCGTAAGCTTCTGCGAGCAGGAACGCGAACGCCTCCTGTCGAAAAAGGCAGGGCTGTTCATCAGCAGCTTCTACACCGGCGAACGCGGCATGGCGCAGCTTCAGGAGGCCTTTCCCCCGTGGCTCTCCGCCCACGCGTTCGCGCGCGAGCTGATGGGAGGGAATCTGTCCCTGGAGAAGCTTTCCCTGCTGGACCGGATCCTCGTGAGAAGCCTCGTTCATCCGGCTCGCGACATCTCGGCCATCCAGGCAGACGCGATTGACCGATTGGCCGCGGCGGTGCGCGCTCTTCCCTCCCGCTAGGGAGAGAAGGGCGCAGGCGTTTCAAGGCTTTCCGAGGGCGTTCGCAACCAGGCGGGAAAGGAACTCGACCTTCATCCCCAGGCCGTAGTGCTCGTTGAGGTCGGTGAGCTGCGTGTGACAGTTCTCGCACGCCGTGCAGATCACATCCGCTCCCGACGCCTTCATCTGCTCCGCCTTGACCCGGCCGGAGCTCATGCGGAACTCCTTTTCCCCCATGGCGACCAGCCCGCCGCCCCCTCCGCAGCACCAGTTGTTTTCCCTGTTGGGAGTCAGCTCGACGAAGTTGTCCGTCAGTTGACGGATCACCAGGCGAGGCTCTTCAATGACCCCGCCGTTCCTGGCGATCTGGCAGGGATCATGGTAGGTGATCCTGCCGGCAAGGCGTGAGCGGTCCAGCGTGATGCGCCCTTCCCGCACGTAGCGCGCAATCAGCTCGACAAACGCGGAGACCTTGAACGGGTGGTAGCCGGTCATGTACTTCATCACCCGGAAGGCGGTCCCGCACTCCACGATGACCACTTCCTTCGCCTGCAGCCGGATGGCCTCGTCGTGAATGCGCCGGGCGATGACCTGCATCTTCTTGGGGTCTCCCAGGAACGCGGCGAAGTTCACTGCTTCGAATCGGCTCAAAGTCCATTTCTCGCCGGCGGCGTTCATGATGGCCGCGGCCGGGACAATGGAATGCTTGCCTGCCAGGGCGACGTACAGGACGTCTGCGCCCATGGCCCCGACGCTGATGGTGGGCCTCTGGGGAGACGCCGGCCAGATCGCCTCTATTTCGGGGGCGAGATTCAGGACCGCCTGGTCGAAGCTGGCCCTGGTCTCTTCAGCCCCTTCTGCCTTCGCAATCGACATGTCCGACAACATGGTAAGGAGCTTGGGCTCCTTGTCGGCGCCGATAAGCAGCAGCTTGGCGATGGACATGATCATCTGCGTGTCGATGCCGAACGGGCACCAGCCCATGCAGCGCCGGCAGCCCGTGCACGACCACGCGGCGTCGCTGACGGCGGCCAGGGTCTGCTCTTCCATGGGGAGGACCTCTCCGAGCCAGGGGGCAATTTTCCCCTGGAGCTTGAAGTAGCGCTTGAAGATCTTGCGGATAACCTCGGCACGCCCCACGGCGGAATACCGCAGCTGCGGCATGGATGCGTAGACGTGACAGGCCTCCACGCAGACCCCGCAGCGGGCGCAGGTGTCCAGGTACAGCCGCATTGCGCCGTTGAGCTTCGTTTCGAAGAGCCCCTTGAGCCTGGTGCTTGTTGCCGCGTCCATACTCTATTTCCTCCGCAGCAGGTTGATTGGAATCGTGAAGAAGGTGTGCACGATCTTGGTGAACGGCAGCGAGATGAAGAAGACGTTGGCCAGGAGGACGTGCAGCACGACGAAGTGATAGTGCGATCCATGGAGCACGGCGCGCGGGTCCGCGAACGTGAACCGGGCCAGGCCGTCGAAGTAGCGCGCGAAATCCTTCTTGGTCATGACGAAGCCGTGCGCGCCCCAGGAGTTGGACCAGCTGATCATGTCTCCGAGCAGGAAAAGGAACAGCAGGAGCAGCAGGAGCAGGTAGTCCCCCGGCGTGGATATTTCCCGCACGGGGCTTCGAAACCGCCGCAGGATGAAGTACATGAGGGAGACAGTCAGCGCCACGCCGACGCTGCCGGCGCCGATCATGTGCTTCGAGGCTGCCGGGAGCATCCGCAGGGCGGGGATGATGTCCAGGTGGGCCAGGATGAGAAGCACGAACGCGACATGAAAGATCACCAGGAAGACCCAGAAGAAAGGCTTGTGCTCGCGGACCTGCCTCATCCCGAAAGCGTCCCGGAAAGCGGCAAACACGCGGGACCTGGCCGCCGGGTAGAGGGTCAGCGGGTACGACTGCGCCGGGGAGCGCAGGATGACGACGATCCTCCACACCATTCCCACCAGCAGCGCCAGGATGGCCAGGTAGACCATGGGGACCATGATGAAGTAGTAAACGGCAGCCAGCGGTCCTCCCGCGGCTGCCGCCGCGTGGGAGGCCGAGGTGACCGCGTCCGCGGCGGCCGGAGGGGCCGCCTGCGTCGCAGCCGTCACCGCCTGTGCCGCCTGCTGCGCGGCGGCGTGGCCTGTTGCCTGAGACGCGGCGGATACCGCATCCGAGACGGATGGCATGGTTCCCCCCTACTTCATCCGCTTGACGAAGATCTTGATGACGCCGGGCTCCTGCTTCGTCTCGACGATTGTGTGCCCCATTGTCTTTGCCCAGGCGGGAAAGTCAGCCAGCGAGCCGGGATCCGTGGTGTGGACCTCGATCACGTCCCCCACCGAAACCGTCCCGATCTGCTGGCTTATCTTGACCACGGGCATGGGACATGCAAGGCCTTTGTAGTCGAGTGTCTTTGCTATCGTATAGTCCGCCATGATGTTTCCTTTCTCACGCGCCGCTGCGCGCGTGGCCCTAGATGAAGAACTGCAGCGAGGACTCCTTGGCGTGCGCGAGCATTGTCGCCACTCCGCAGACCTCGAGGTTCGGGTACTGGATCATTTCCTCTTTCTTGAAGCCCATCAGGTCCATGGACATCTCGCAGACGTAGACCTTCACGGCAAGCTCCGACGCTACCTCGAAGAGCTGCTCCAGGCTCGCGACGTTCTTCTTCTTCATGAGCCCCTTCATCATCGCCGTTCCCATCCCCGCCATGTTCATCTGGGAAAGCTTCAGGGCCTTGGTGCCTTTTGGCAGCATGAACCCGAACATCTTCGACATCATGTTCTTTCCGTTCACCTTCCTGTTCGGGTCCCGCAGAGCGGAGGTGCCCCAGAAGGTGAAGAAAAGCACAACCTGCATCCCCATGGCCGCCGCGCCCGTGGCGATGATCATTGCCGCGAGCTGCCGGTCAAGGCTCCCGGAGAAGACAACCATGGTAAGCTTGTTCCCCGTTCCGGGCGTGGATTCGACCTTTGCCTTGAGCTCCGCGAGCTCCCTTTCGACGTTGACGCTCATGCCAGTCCTCCTTGCATTCGATTCGAGGGACATCCCTCAAGACACTTCACCAGTTGCCGCAGCCGCGGCTCACCCAGACGGTAGCTTGCGCGGCCGCGCGCCCGAAAAGACTCCACAAGACCGCTCATCCTGAGGATCCGAAGCTGCTGGGACAGGATTGCCTGCGGCACATCCAGCCTCTCAGCCATGACGGTCACCGAAAGGTCCTCAACGCAGAGGAGCCCCACGATCCGCAGCCGGATGGGGTGGGCCAGGGATTTGAGCGTATCCGCCAGGTGCACGGCCTTCGCCCTGTCTGCCACCAGGCTTGCCATCCGCAACCTCCTCAGGCTTTTGTTTGATCTTACGACATAGTTATATCACTATAATTAGAGATTATCAAGATCCATTCCTGTTTTTTCGATCTTTTTTTCTCGACTTCCAAATCGTTCTTCTGAGATCAATTGCGGACACGCCCTTGTCCACCGGCTCCGCTGAATGTACCTTGAGGTGGTGGTGGAGGCGGAGGATGAAGACTGTCGTCATTGGCGCAACCGGGCATATCGGGACCTCCCTTGTTCCCCGGCTCGTCCAGGCGGGGCACGAGGTCGTCTGCCTCAGCCGGGGCCAGAGGGCGCCCTACGAGGACCGCGGGATCTGGAAGCATGTGCGGCGTGAGACGGCGGACAGGGCCGCGGAGGATGCGGCGGGGAGCTTCGGAGCCCGGATTGCCGCCTTGAAGGCGGACGTCGTCATAGATCTCATCTGTTTTACCGCGGAGAGCGCGCGCCAGATTGTCCTTGCAATCGAGGAGAGGACCGAGCTCTACCTTTCCTGCGGCACCATCTGGGTCCACGGTCCTTCCGTCTCGGTGCCCACCACTGAGGCTGAACCGAGAAGGCCCTTTGGAGACTATGGGACAGCAAAGGCTGCCATGGAGTCATGGCTGCTCTCCCATTCCCGTGTGAGTGGTTTCCCGGTGGCCGTGCTCCACCCGGGCCACATCGTGGGCCGGGGGTGGGTGCCGTTGAACCCTGCCGGCAATTTCAACCCAGCGGTTTTCGAGACGCTCGCCAGGGGCCAGCGTCTTGCGCTTCCGAATCTCGGCCAGGAAACCGTCCATCACGTTCACGCAGACGATGTGGCCCAGGCTTTCTGCCGGGCAATCGAGAACAGGGCAGCCGCCGTGGGAGAGAGCTTCCACGTGGTCTCTCCGGCCGCCTTGAGCCTCCGCGGATACGCGGAGAGGGTTGCCCGGTGGTTGGGAGGCAATCCAGATCTCGAGTTTCTGCCCTGGGAGCAGTGGCGCGCCGGGGTTTCCGCGGAGGATGCCGCGGCCACCTGGGACCACATCGCACACAGCCCCTGCTGCAGCATCGAGAAGGCGCGAAGGCTCCTCGGCTATCAGCCGCGCTACGAGTCCTTCCAGGCGGTGTGCGAATCGGTGGAGTGGCTCATCGAGAACGGGAAGATCAGAATTTGAAAAGGATCCCCGCGTTCGCGTGGATCACCTGGAGGTTCTGCCCGCCGTCGAAAACGATGTTGTATTTGCCCTGGAAGAAGACATCCAGGTTGCTCACCAGCTGGAAGGTCGCACCGGCCAGGACTCCGACGTGCGGGTCAAGGACGTTTGTCACGGCAGTCAGCCCCGGAACCACGCCGGCGTAGATGGCAAAGCCTGACAGCGGGACGATGAACTTGAACGCGAGGTCGATGTCGGTCGCGTTCTGATCCTGGAGCTTGTAGAGCTCCGAGGACGGCGTGACATGGAAGGTGTAGAGCAGCGGGATGTCGACGTAAAACCCCCAGTTGAAGCTCATGCTTCCGCCGCTGTTGGGAATATTCGGCGTGCTGCCTTCCGCCAGGGCCGCCCCGAGAGAGATCCCCAGGCCGACGGGGTTTTGCGATTGCGCGGCAAGGGGCACGCAGACCAGAGCCGACAGGACAAGAAACACTGCAAAGAAAAGGCGAAGCTTCATGCTCCCATTGTATCGCAATCCTTTTCAGAGCGCAAACGCCTCAGGGCAATCGCTCAGGGCAAAGCTGCATGCTCAAGCCAGCCTCGACTGATCAGGTCCCGATACCAGAAGGCGCTCTTCTTCCACTCCCGTTTCTGCGTGGCAAAGTCGGTGTGGATCATCCCGCAGCGCATGGACAGACCTTTGCTCCACTCGAAGTTGTCCAGCAGGCTCCACAGGAAATAGCCGCGGCAGTCCGAGCCCTCGAGCAAAGCGCGCCCGAGCTGTGCAATGTGATCAGCCATGTAGGCAACGCGTCCGTCGTCATCCAGGGGATCCCTGCCTTCCACGTCGGGGATGGGCGGCCCGTTTTCCGTGATGATGCAGGGCGGATTGCCAAGCTCGTTTTTTAATCGCATCAAGGCTTTGAAGAGCCCCGCCGGGTAGATCTCGTCTCCCATGGCGGTGTGCGGGGCGGAGGCCTCAACGTATTCCGCGGCGTGCAGGAAAGGGGTGAACAGGGAATGGCGGTACCTGTTCCTCCTGTAGTAGTTGATGCCCAGGTATGTCCCGAGGTTCCGCAGGGAAGGGAGGTCCCTGTCGAACCCGGCAGGGAAGAAACGTCCCATGCGTCGCAGGACACCTTCGGGATAGGCGCCCGAGAAAAGCGGTGAGAGCGCGACGCCGTTCGCCATGGTGTCCATGAAGGACGCTGCTTCGACGTCGCGGTCACGCGCGGGGTTTGCAGGCGCAACATCGACGTAGTAGTGGGCAAGCCCGATCTGGCCATCCCGTACCAGGGCGGAGCAGGCCTCAACGAGCCTTGCATGGGCGAGCAGGAGGTGGTGGGCGCAATGGAACATCCCCCGCAGGTCAAACCTGTGCGCCGGGGGGTATTCGGCGGTTGCATAGCCCTGGAATGCGTACAGAGACGGCTCGTTGATCGTGCACCACGTCCTGACTCTGTCACCGAGCCGGCGCATGAGCGCTTTCCCCAGCTCGAGCAGATGATCCACGGATGTCCTTTGCGTGAATCCTCCCCCCCGAGCCAGCCACACCGGCTCCTCGAGGTGGAAGATCGTGAGAAGCGGGGTGATCCCGGCGCCCATGAGGGAGTCGACGAGCCTGTCGTAGAAGTCAAGGCCCCTCTGGTTCACGGACCCAGGCTCGGGGAAGATCCTCGTCCAGCCGGTCGAGAAGCGATACGCCTTGAGACCGAGATCCCGCATGTGGCGGATGTCCTCATCGAAGCGCCTGTAGTGGTCGCAGGCGACATCCCCGGTGGTCCCATCCTGAACCTTTCCGCGTCGATGGGTGAACTCGTGCCAGGTAGAGGGCGTTGCGCCATCCGCAAGGGGCGAGCCTTCGATCTGGTACGCCGATGTGGCGGCCCCCCACAGGAAACTTTCCGGAAATAGGTACTTCATGAGACGCAATGATACCATGCGCCTTGCAGGCGGCGCAAATCCCTGATCAAATACAACGTGTCGGAGGAAAGGCAATGGGGATCGCTTCCTTCTCGGGAATCATGGCGGATGCCGAACAACACTCGTACGCCGTGGGATATTTCGAGAGCTGGAACATGGAGTCCCTCCTTGCAGTTGCGGATGCCGCGGAGCGAACGAGGTCCCCCGTCATTCTCGGCTTCAGCGGGATCTCGCTCCCTGACCGGGCCCGCTCCCGGCCCGAGCACCTGGAGGACTACCACGCGCTTGCCTCAGCGGTCGCCAGGAGGCTGACCGTGCCTGCCTGCCTCCTGTTCAACGAATGCGCAAATACGGACTGGATCTCCGCGGCGGTGCGCCTGGGTTTCGGGCTCGTGATGTTCTCTGACGATGACTGCGATGCACAGCGGCTCGTCGAGCAGACCCGGCGCACGGCGGAGCTCGCCCACGCTTCCTCGGCGGCGGCGGAGGGGGAGCCGGACCCGCTGCCCGGGACCTCCGGAGATCTTGGGGCCGCGCCGGAGGATGCGCAGCTCACGGATCCTGATTCCGCGCGGCGGTTTGTGGCGGAGACGGGAGTCGACAGCCTTGCCGTCAGCGTTGGCCAGGCTCACCTGCACGGGAGGCGCAAGGTCACGCTGGACCTCGACAGGCTTTCCTGGATCCGGGATTTCGTGGACGTTCCGCTCGCTCTTCACGGCGCCACGTCGCTCTCACCGGCAGACCTCAGGGAAGCCGTCAGGCGGGGCGTCCGCAAGGTCAACATCGGCAGCGCGCTCAAGAAGGCCTATTTCGAAGCCCTGCGCGCCTCGTGCGGGGCAGCGGGAAGCGCGTACAACCCCTACCGGGTTCTGGGCTCAGGGCTCCCCGGCGACGTCGCGCAGGCTGCCCGGGAGGCGCTGTCGCGCGTTGTGGAGGAGTACATGGCGCTCCTCGGCAGCGCGGGGAAGGCCTGATAGACCGGCGCGGACGGCGCCGGTATAATGGCGCCGCTTTCGCGGCGGG
>Ga0209415_10014897_pt1 | contig 12662 bp, 9 predicted proteins | sample PeaSoiSIISIP2007_FD_187696 | JGI IMG/M metagenome (GOLD analysis project Ga0209415, IMG submission 187696) | Peat soil microbial communities from Weissenstadt, Germany - SII-SIP-2007 (SPAdes) (version 2) | ecosystem: Environmental > Terrestrial > Soil > Wetlands > Peat | place: Germany...
GATCGCGCGCGAGCCGGTCACGCTGATCGGCCACTCGCTCGGCGCCGCGATCGCGCTCCAGTACGCCGGAACCTTCTCCGAGCGGGTAAAACAGGTGATCGCTATCGAGGGCCTGGGCCCGCCCGCCTCGATGCTGCTGCGGCTTCCCGCGTACGTCCGAATGAAGCAATGGGTGAGCGAAATGCAGGCGCTGGCGCGGCGCAAGACGCGCGAGTACAAGACCATCGACGAGGCGCTGGTGCGCATGCGCGAGGCCAACCCGCATCTTACCGTCGAGCAGGCCCGCCATCTCACCATCCACGGCGTCCGCCGCAACGAAGACGGCACCTATTCCTGGAAATTCGACAACTATACCCGCGCGACCTCTCCCTACCTGTTCAACCTGGCGGATGCGACCGAGATCTGGCGGCAGATTACCAGTCCGTGCCTGCTGGTGGCCGGCGATGAATCGTGGGCGGCCGAATGGGAGAAGGACCGCAGGTTCGAGGCCTTTCGCTCCGCCGAGCGGGTTACGATCAAGGACGCGGGCCACTGGGTTCATCACGACCAGCTCGGCGAGTTCCTGAAGGTCGCGCATCGCTTCCTGGGCATTTGAGTAACGGCGAAACAGCTCGCGCGCCGGAGTTGCCCCTCCCTTCGCTATGGCGGTGGCCGCCGCGGCCGGGTTCTCAGCTCGAATACGTCTGGCTGATCCTTGTCGCCGCGGCAGTGGGCGTGCTTGGCGCGCTCGGCAATCTCGGTTTTCGCGCCCTGATCGAATTCTGCTCGTGGCTATTTCGCGGGCTTGAGTGGAACGCGCTCGGGATTTCGCGCGGCTCGTGGTTCGTCCTGCTGACTCCGATGGTTCTGCTGAGCGGCGGCGTCACGCTGCTGGTACTGGACTACTTGTTTCCCGGTGACGTGCTCGGTTACGGATTTCCGGATTTTCTCGCCATGCTCCATCTCGGCCGGGCGCGCATCAAGCGGCGCTGGATTTTTATCAAGGCCGCCGGCGCGGCGCTGTCGCTGGGAGCCGGAGCTTCGGTGGGACGCGAAGGGCCGATCGCCCAGATCGGCGGCGCGATTGGAGCATCGGTGGCGCAACTGGTGCGGCTTCCCGCCGAGCGCGCCAAAGTGCTGGTCGCCTGCGGCGCGGGCGCCGGCATCGCCACCACTTTCAACGCGCCGATCGGCGGTTTGCTGTTCGCCCAGGAGATCGTATTGCTGGGCGAGCTCGAATTGAGCAGCCTGACCTTGCTCATTGTTGCGACCACCGCCGGCGTGATTACCTCGCGCGCTTGCTCTGGCGACGCGGCAGTGCTGCACGTGCATCTGTTCCAGTTGCGTAGCTACTGGGAGCTTTTGACTTACGGATTGATGGGCGCCGTGTTGGGGCTGTTGTCGGCGCTGTTCATCAGGCTCTTCCACGCCACCGCGGCGCTGTTCAAGCGCAGCCAACTTCCGAAATGGGCCAATCTTGGGGTTGGCCTGCTCGTCGTGGGACTGGTCGCGGCCGCGCTGCCGCAGAATTTGTCCGACGGCTATCCGGTGATCGACGAAGCCCTGGCGGGGCGATTGCCGATTATACGCATGGCGCTGCTGAGTGTGGCCAAGATCTTCGCCAGCAGCGTCTCGCTCGGCTGCGGCGCACCAGGCGGCGTATTCGGTCCGATCTTCTTCATCGGCGCGATGGCTGGGGGAAGCTTTCGCGGCCTTTCCGCGCTGCTGTTGCCGGGGCTGACTGGGCCCCGGGGTTCGTACGCGCTGGTCGGTCTGGGCGCCTTTCTGGGCGCTACCAGCAGCGCTCCGCTCACCGCCCTGTTCTTGCTGCTCGAGATGACTCAGAACAACACGATCGCGCTGCCCGCGCTTATCAGCGTGATCGCCGCGCTGGCCATCGCGCGCATGGTCGAACCCGAGTCGATCGACACCTACGCCCTCAAGCAAGAGGGTAAGAGTCTGCGGATCGGCAAGGATCGGATGGTGCTGACGCAAATACCGGTCTCCGCGGTGATGACTGCTGAGCCCGCCGTGTTGCGCGAGAGCGATTCGTTGCCGGAAGTCCTGCGCGTCGGCGGCGAGACCGCTCAGTCGATCCTGCCGGTGGTCGCGGAAGGCGGCGCTTTGACAGGAGTGATCGTGACTCGCGAGCTGCTGGCGCTGATCGCCAGCGGCGATCGACTGAGTCACCTGGTCAATGCCTTCGACATCGCCCTGCGAAACTTTCCAACCGTCACGCCCGAATCCACTCTCGACGACGCGCTGACGCAAATCGAGGGCGAAGCGGTTGATGAGTTGCCGGTGGTCGACGACCAGGGCAGGTTGCTGGGATTGGTCACGCGCCGCGCGATTGCCCAAGCCTTCAACCGAACCACCATCTCGCTATCCGCGCTGGCAAACCGCGAGCCCGCGATCCAGTGGTCCACCGGCTACCGGGTGATGCGAATGAAGATCTCGAAGGCGGGCGAGGGCAAGACGCTGCGCGCTCTCGATCCCAGGACACGTTTCGGCGTGAGTGTGCTTGCGGTGCGGGAAGCGAACGGCGGATTCGTGCCGATTGGACCCGACCGCCGGTTCAAGGCCGGCGACGTGATGGTTGCGGCCGGACTTCAGACGAGCCTGCGAATGTTCCAGCGCGAGCTGTGACCGCTGGTCTCAACCGGCGCGAATAGAGTGCGAACCACCGCGGCCGGGTTTCGCTTCGGGCGCGGCCGGTCAGCGGCGCAGGCCCATTTTATCGAGTTTCTTGATCACCCAACCGATTCGATCATTGCCCCAAAACGGTTCGCCCTCGACCACGAAGGTCGGCACGCCGAAGATGTGATCGCGGTCGCCCTCGGCGAACGCCTCAGCGAGCGCCGCAGGCCCTTCGTCCGCCGCATAACGCTTGAAGTCAGCAGCGTCGAGGCCGACTTCTTCGATGATGGCCTCCAGTGCGGCGGAATCTTCGACGTCGAGTTCCCGCTTGAAAAAACGCTCGAAGACCCGATCGGAATAGGGTCGGAACTTGCCGCATCTGCCGGCATAAAGGCCCGCGATCGCCGCCAAACGAGCGTTGTAGATCTTCTGCGGGGCGCGGATTATCAGGCCGCTTTCGTTGGCGAAGCGGCGTACGTCGCGGTACAGGTAACGCAGCTTGCGCCAATCTCTTTCGCTTCGCTCCGCCAAATCACCGTAAACGCGACGGATCTTGACCGCGAAGGGAATGAAGCGCAGGCGCACGCGATGGCTCTGCTCGAGCGCATATGCCGGCGCCATCGCTAAGTAGGTATACGGGCTGGTGTATGCGAAGTACAGTTTCACTTCGAGCAAATTTTCCGTCATAAGTTCAACTTCTTAGGCGGATGGTTAAATAGCTCAACTTCTTAGCCAATGGTTGAATACCTTGACCCGCACGATTTTTACTACTAGCAGTGGGTCTGCGCTATCGACGGCAGAGCTGGCCTCCGGCGCCCAAAGCTGTGCGATGCTTGCTATAAGAGCGACGGGGTCTTCTATATCGGCGATGGAAAAGGGATTGGCAGTCTGGTGACGCGCGCACCGCGTCGTTCAACAGGTAACCGGGTGCACCGGTAGCACCCAGTCCGGTGGCTTCGGTGGGAGTGGTCATGGCAATGAGCAAGAAGCTGTTGACAGGCACCTTGACGGCACTGATGCTGCTCGGCGCGCTGGCGGGGGCGCACGCCAAAATTACGGCCGGCCCAAAAGCCTGGAGCGCTCCCAACCTTCCGTGGCCGCCGCAGTCGGACGCGAAGCCGGACGGCAACTACCGCATCGAAAGCCCGGCCTCGCTGCGTGCGCTACATGAATTTTCGATCGTGACCCTGCGGCGCGGCTTGTCGGAGGAGGATCCCTTCGAGCAGCTATTCGCGGCCAGCGCGCTCGGCGTCAATGGCGATGCGGTCGGTGCGATGATGCTCGAAGACGCGTTCGATTCTCCTGATCCGAGCCTGAGAATGGCTTCCGTAGACGGGTTGGCGGATATCGGCGATGCGAAAGCGGTCGCGGTGCTGCAGCGGCTTTTCTATCGGACTTCGGATGGCCCCCGGCGGCGCCTGGCGATGGGTGGGCTCAGCCAGATAAGAGACTGCGCTGTTAGCGGGCCGCTGTTAGAAGCGGCCCAGGGATCGGACCCGGGGATGCGGATCGAGGCCGCGCAAGCGCTGGGCCAACTGGGTTGCAAAGAGGCCGTCCAACCGTTGCTAGCGCTACTGTCGTCGGAGCGTGATCCCCTCGCCAAAACCGTGATCGGGCATGCCCTGCTGTTGCTGGGTGACAATTCGACCGTCCCGCAGCTTAGAATCGCGCTGGAACACAGCCCCGAGCGCGACGTGCGAGCGCTAGCGGCACTGGCGCTGGGCGACGCACACGACCGCGCTATGGTGAAGCCTTTGCAACGGGCGCTGGCAAGCGGAGACCCAGAGGTAAAGATGGCGGCGGCAGCGGCTCTGACCCATTACGCTCAGCGCGATGGGTTGGAGATTCTCAAGGCCGCGATCGCGAACCATGAGTATCTGGTCCGTCATTGGTTGGGCGAACTTCTCGAGCATATCGATTTCGCGGTCGGCCGCGATCTGCTGACAGCGGCTCTCGATTCCGCCGACCCCGGACTGCAGCTCGCCGCAACCAAAGCGATCGGCCTGCTCGGAGGCGAGGCTGAGGTCACGATGCTGATGCGGCAGTTTCGCCGGGCTGATGATCCGATCGTGCGTGCCGACGTCGCCTGGGCGCTCGGCCGTATCGCTCGCCCCAACTGCATCGAACCGTTGATAGATATGATCGCGCAGCCCGACGCCGCCGTGCGTTATACCGCGGCCGACGCGCTAGCGCGAACCACCAGCCGTCTGCTCATCGAGCCGGCGAACTAGAAAGTCGCTGCGATGTCTGGAAGCGCGGCGGTTAGGGGACGAACGATGGTGAAACGATCGAACCAAGTGCTCGCGTCGGACGGATTGCGCGGCTTGACGGCCGCGACAATCGTCGCCGTGCTGGTAGCCCTGGCCGCGAGCGCGGCCCAGGCGCAGGATGTCAAGAACTATACAAGAGACACCTATGAGACATGGTTGCACAAGTACGCTGACGTCAAGCCCGACTTCAAGCCGGGCGAAGTTCTGACCGCCAAGGACTTGGAAAGGGTCCGCCCGTTCATCCCACCCGGGTACCTCGAGCAGCTCAATTTTCCGGAATTTAAGATGGAGATCATAGCGCCGCAGAATCACACGCCGCGGCGCGACTACATGGACTGTACCGAGAAGTATCAGGGCCAAGTGAAGCTCAGGGCCGACGGCGGCCTGGACAATTACGTATGTGGACAGCCCTTTGTCTCCACCACCATGGATACCAGCGACCCGAGTGCGGGAATCAAGGGGGCGTGGAACTTCGAGTATCGCTGGCAGAACTACGGACTGGCCGGATTGAACGTGGTCTGGAGCTGGGAAAACTTCGGCGGTACCCATACCGCGCCGGTGCCGAATCCTCCACCGCCCCAATGGATGCCGTTCAGCGATTTTACTGAGAAGCTGCCCACCAATACTACCGAGCTGTACGGCGGCGGCGGCACCTTTAACCGCAGCCTCCAATCCAGCTATCAGAGAGTCTACTTTTCGCACCTGGCTCAGCTAGAGGACAAAGGCGGTCTACTGCCGGCGCCTGGCGCAAAAGACTTCGAGTTCAAGGACTTCATCGGATTCTTCGAGCCGTTCGATATTCGGGGCAGCGCTTTCATCATCTACCGCTATGTCGAGCCGAACCGCTCCGACGACGCTTGGGGCTATATCCCGAACCTGCGCCACGTCCGGCGGATCTCGATCGAATCCAAGTCCGATTCGGTGCTCGGCACTGACTATACCCTCGAGGATTTCGGCGGTTTCTCGGGACGGCCGTTGGAGTGGACCTGGAAATTTCTGGGCTGGAAGGACGTCCTCGGGGTGCTGGACTCGAAATGGGAGTATGCTCACCTCTACGGTCCCAATGGGATTATTCCGGATGACGCATGGTCGATCAGGCGCTACGCCGTAGTTGAGCGCAAGCCCAAGCTGGCGAACCATCCGTACAGCAGCGTGCTGATTTTTTGGGATGCGGAGAACTGGTATCCGAGCTTTTCGATCGCTTTCGACCGTTCGGGCAAACTGTGGAAAATCGCGCTCTGGCAGCAGCGATGGAGCGAGGCTTACGAGAACGAGTGGGCGGCGGTCAACAAGGGCATCCAGGCCGGAACCTTCCAGTCGGCCCAGATCCTGGATCTGGGAAAATCCCGTGGCACGATCCTGGTTGGCTACGGCGTCGGTTACCCCAATGTAACGCCGCGCCACGTCGCTGACCTCTTCGATATCAACAACTTGGAGCAGGCCCACCGCTGATAGCTTTGGCGCGAGCGGCGCGCTGTGCGCGCCGCTCGCGCCAAAGCTAGGCGATAGTTACCTTTGCATAACTGAAATTGCGGTCTGTATTCTGTCACCTCGCCCGCTTTTTTGCCGGAGAGGTCGCGTGGCGCGCGGGTTGCAGGTTTTTTCCGCAAGCCGCGTGCCACGAGGGTGAGGGTGCAGAAAACGCCTGTGCGCCAACAGCTTGCAGAACCCTCACTCTCGCGTCACGGCGCTTGCAAAAAGAGCGCAAGCGCCGCGCCGCTTCTCCCTCTCCCGCAACGAAGCGGGCGAGGGACTTTCAGGACGAGACAAAAGCCTCAGCCAGCCTTGGCGGCGGCAGCAGCAGCCGCGGCTTTGCGCCGGCGGTATTTCTCCACCATATAGGCGCCGGCGGCGACCGAACCGCCGTCCACCACCAGCACCGCGCCGTTGATAAACTCCGATTCCGGTGAGGCGAGGAACAAGGCGGCGTGGGCGATCTCCTCAACCCTGCCGAGGCGGGCGATCGGCAGGTGCAGGGCGCGTTCGCGCAGGGTTTCTTCGGGCCACGCGCGCAACATCTCGGTCGCAATCGGGCCCGGCGCGATCGCGTTGATCGTAATCCCGTAGTCGGCTAGCTCGAGCGCTCCTGCCCGGGTCATGCCCATGATGCCGGCCTTGGCCGCGCCGTAGGGGACCAAGTCGATCGGTCCCATCAATCCCGCCACCGAGGCGATATTGACGATCCGCCCGTACTTGCGCTTGGCCATCTCACGCCCCGCCGCCTGGGCGCAGTAGAAAGAGCCGAAAAGATGGACGTGGAGATGACGCTCCCAGTTTTCGCGTGTTACCTCCAGGAACGGTTCGGCCTTCGCGATCCCGGCGTTGTTCACCAGGATGTCGAGCTTGCCGAGCGCGGCCACCGTTTCGCGGACCATGGTCTGCACCTGGTCGTAGTCGCTGACGTCGGTGTTATGGACAATGACCCGCCGGCCGAGCTTCTGGATATCTTCTCCCGCGGTTTTTGCCCACTCGCCGTTTATATCCACTACCGCGATATCGGCGCCCTCCTGCGCAAAGCGCAGCGCGATCGCCTTGCCGATTCCACGACCGCTGCCGGTTACTAGCGCGACTTGACCCTGAAGCTGCATGGTCCACCTCCGCCGGGGGGCGCAGTGTGCCCCTGGAATATGTCAGGCCCCTTGAGTACATCAGTTAAGTCGTCTTCGTCCAGCTTGCCGTGTGCTGAACGAGTACACTCACATATTTCCGAGTGGCATGTGGTCGCGATTTAGCGCAGCCCAATCAGCATCAGCGTTGCCATCCGCGAAAACCGCGTATTCATCGGTCCGTCACGGGCCGGCAAAAGCGTCGCGGACCTGGATGTGATCGTTGAGCGATACCGCCCCGGTTATCGTGAAGGCCATGGTCTCAACCATCAGGCGGTCGGCCTCGGTGGGCACGGCGCCCCAGAGCTCGATGCTCTGACCGTATAGGCGGAAGTGCACATTGCGGTAGCCTTGCATGATGAGCGTTCTACGCAGCGCGCGCGCACGTGGCGAGCTATTCTCGGGCTCGACGCCTCGCGGCGAGGGAAACTCACCGGTGTCCGGTTCGGTCGAGTAGCCCGGCCGCGCGATTTCAGACTCCGGTCGCGGAGATACGTTGGCGCCGCTCACGCCGAGGGCAGCCAGGATCGCCAGCAGATAAGGTATCAGGCGTACCAAAGCGAAAGCTGCCAAGAACATCGCGAGCAGAGCGAAGAACGGAAGACCGGATCGATGCCGGCGCCTCAAGCCCAGATGGTTTCCGGGGACGGAACGGGACCGCGAACCGGAGAGATCCTCGGGTTCAGGCAGCCGGACCGTTTCAGCTTGGTACGGGTTTATGACGTCTTGCGCTTCCAGCACTTGAACTTGACGCAGGTCGGCGGCGCAGTAGGAGCAGAAGCGCGAATCAACGGGTATCTTCTTGCCGCAGCCGGGGCAGGTAAATCTCCCGGTCGAAGCCCGTACGGTCGGCGCGGAGGGCGAAGGTGCGGCGGCGGCTCCTGAATTTCCCAACGGCAGCCTGAGCTGAGGTTTGCCTAGCGCAGCCGGCTGAGCTGCGCCGCTGGCGGCGGCCTGGGCCGCGTCGCTGGCCGACGGCGTGGTCGATGAATAGAGTTGGATCGCGAGCAGGCGGCGCTTGAAGTCGCTGGCGCTGGCGATCCGTTTTTCGACGTCGTAGCTCAGCGCATGGTCGACCAGTTCCGCGAGCGCCGGAGTGACATTGAGCAGTACCTTTTTCAACGGCGGGAAGCTGAACGGCGGTTCAGTCGTCGGGTCGCGCCCCGTCAGCGCGTGATGGATGGTTGCGCCGAGAGCATAAAGATCCGAGCGGACCTCGACCTTGCCCCGGTACTGCTCCGGCGGCGCATAGCCCTGAGTGCCGATCATGGTCGCGTTGCTGAGCGGCTGAAAGTGGCGCGCGATGCCAAAATCGATGAGCTTGACCTGGCCACCCGGCGTCAGCATCACGTTCGACGGCTTGAGGTCGCGATAGATGACCGGTGGCTCCAAGTTGTGCAGGTAATCGAGGGTGTCGAGGATCTGGAGCGCGATCGCGAGCACGCGATCCTGGTCGAGCTTCCCGCCGGCGGCCTTGAGCGCTTGCTCCAGCGTCACGCCGTCGACGAACTCCATCACCAGGTAGTGACGGTTCTGTTCGTTGAAACGGTCATAAATCCGCGGAATGTGCTCGTTGTTGAGTTCGGCCAACATGTCGGCCTCGCGTTGAAAGGCCGCCACTGCCTGGCTTTGCATTTGGGGGTTGGTGATGCTGTCGACCATCTCGGCCAGGGCGCACGGCCGCGCCGCCAAGCGCAGATCCTCGGCCAGGTAAACCAGCTTCATGCCGCCGCCGCCGAGCGCTCTTACGACTCGATAACGGCTTCCCACGATGGTGTTGGAGCTGATCATCTCTCGCCGATTATCCGCGTTATCCCTCGGGATTAAGCCGCCTGTGCGTCCAGCGCGCAATCAAAGTCTGCTCGATCGCTCCCGCTAGCGCCGCGTTGAGCGCGCACACGGCGTGGAGCGGATAGCCCAGCGGCGGCGCGATGTAGGCCACAGCCACCAGCAGGAACCATCCGACCCCGAGCCATCGTTGGCCCTTGTAGAACTGGCCCAGCCCCGGCACGATGCTCAACCCAAGCGCTACCAATGGATTCCACCCGAGGTCGCTTCTCAGCCAAAGCCCGGTCATCAGTGGCGCGCCACATTCCTTGCAGAAACTCGCGTCCGCCACCATCACCGACCGGCCGCAACTCGAGCAAAAGCGCGGAGTTTCACGCCACGATTCAACTGTGGAAGGTGAGCTGGGCATCGCCAAGCCTGATCGCGTCACCGTCGGCGAGCACTGCTTGCGTGACCCGCTCGCCGCCAACATAAGTGCCGTTTTGGCTGCCGAGATCTTTGAGATGAAAGGCTCCGTTCGACGCGCTGATACTGGCGTGATGGCGTGACACGGAGGCGTCTTCCAGTACCAGGTCGTTGTCCAGAGCGCGTCCCAAACGCATCGTCGCGCCCGGCTGGATCATGAAGTGTCGGCCCGCGACGTCGATAAGATGTGGTCCTTGGCCGACTGCGCCCGGAGCCGGCGGCGATCCAGCGGGGAACGGAGCAGCGGTACGATCGCGCGCCGCCACCGTGCCAGGCATAGAGCCACCGGCGCCTTTGCGCAGGTGGAAGCTTAATTCGTAGTTCGAAATCTTTATCCGATCGTTATCGTGAAGTTCGGCGCTCTCGACGCGCTGGCCGTTTAGGAAAGTGCCCTCCTGGGTACTCAGGTCTTTGAGGATGAACGTCTGACCCCGGCGCTCGATTCGAGCGTGGCGCGCGAGCACGCCAGGATCGCCGAACAGGCCGACTTCGTTTTCCTCGGCGCGCCCGAGCGAGGCGACGGCCCGTTCAATGCGATATTCGCGCCCGCGCAAGCGTCCGGCCTCGACCTTGAGCCATACCTGCTTGGTCAATTCCTGAACCAGGCCGATGAACAGCCCGATCGCCAAGCCGATCATGGCTACGCCGACCAGACGCGAGAGCGACCCGCTGGTGGTGGCGCCGATCAGGTCGAAGGCCAGACCGCCTACGAAGCCGCCGACCCATCCCCCGGCCGCGCCTTTCAAAAGATTGCCGAGCGAGAACGTGGCAACTCCGACGCCTGCGCCCAGCATCACGCCCATCAGGGTCCATCCGGCCAGCCGCCCCGCGACCAGGTAGGCAATCGAACCGGCTTGATTAATACCCCAACCGCCGGCCGCTAGAATGTAGGTGAAGGCCAGATTCGAGTAGTACGTCGCGGGAAGCGACAGAATGAAGCAGATGACGAAGCCGCGCAGAAAACGGCGCCTGGTGAGAGCCGTCACCTCCAGGCTCTGCTGCTCGCTGGCGACGATCATTCCGCCGATCAAGCCCGACAGCAACGCCATCGAGATGAAGCTGGCGATCACACTTGCGGGGGTTTGAGCCTCGGTCAAAGAATGGCCGCGGCTCGTGATCTCGACCGGCAGCCATCCGAGCGCCCCGCCGGCGAGACCGGCGAGCGCCTTAAAGGTGAGTTCGCGCCGGTTGACTCCGCCGTTCATTGATAATCGTTAGCTTCCAATCCCTGGTCCGGTCTAGGTGAACATCGCCGACCGCGCGGCCTTATCAGATCACGTAAACGCCCGTGACCTCGCGTAAACCATAATAACCTGCCCCGCACCTTGGGAAAACCGCGCCGCCTGCGCTGCCGAGCAATCTCAAACGTCGATACCTTCCGCGCCTCCGACCGATGGGGCGTGGTCGGAGGCGTTGTAAGTAGGTCTACGATGGCCGGCGCGGAGTTATCGGGGATGGACCCCGCTGAAGTGGCCGAGCGCGCGAATTCTTAAAGTCTCAGCCAAGCCGTTGGCGCGGGTTGTTGCGGTTGGCGCCTCGCTGTACGATTCTGCCGCGCGTCGAGGAGGGTATCGGATGGAGAAGGCCCAGTTTTATCGCGAGGCGCGGACCGATTTGCCCGGGCCGCTCGCCGGAATCAGGGTGGTGGAGGCTACCACCACCTGGGCGGGACCGATGTGCGGATGCATGCTGGCGGATCTCGGCGCCGACGTCGTCAAGGTCGAGCTTCCCGGCGGCGAGGTATCGCGCCACGTCGTTCCCTTCCTTCCGGGAACCAATCCGCCGATCTCCTTCATGCATGCGTCGGTCAATCGCAACAAGCGCAGCGTGACGCTCGATCTCCGCCGGCCCGAAGGCCGCGACCTGTTCCTGCGGCTGGCCGCGCGCGCGGACGTGATCGTCGAGAACTTCCGTCCCGGCGTGATGCATCACTTTGGAATCGGCTACGACGAGGTGCGCAAAGTTAAGCCCGACATCGTATACGTATCGATCAGCGGCTACGGGCACTTCGGCCCGGATCGCGCACGGGCCGGTTACGACGTCCTGTCGCAGGCGCGCAGCGGCTTCCTCTCGCTCAACGGCGAGCCGGAGGGCTCGCCGGTCAGAGCGCCGACCTATCTCGGCGACGATCTGAGCGGACTCCACGCGGCGCTCGGTGCGCTGGCGGCGCTCCGCCATCGCGACCGCACCGGCGAGGGCCAGCACGTCGACGTCGCGTTGCTCGATTCGATGCTGTTTCAATCCGACGGGTTCCTGACGCTGGCGGCGATGGGCGTGAAGCTCGAGCGTCTCGGCAACGAGTTCCCGTTCGCGGTGCCGGCCAACGCCTACCGATGTCGCGACGGCCACTTGATGATCGTGATTTTGGTCGACGCCCACTGGCGCGCGGCGGCGCGTCTGATCGGCCGCCCGGAGCTCGCCCACCATCCCGACTACGAGACTGTTGCCGCCCGCGTCGCGCATCGTGCCGAACTCAACCAAATGATGGGGCAATGGTTCGCCCAGCATACGGTCGACGAGGCCGTCAAACGCTTCGCCGCGGAAGGCCTGTCAATCGCGCCGGTGCAGACCTACACCGAGGCGGCGCATGACCCGCAGGTGCTCGCGCGCGACATGCTCCAGCCCACGCCGCAGGAAGACGGGACCGTCGCGCCGCTGACCGGTCCGGCGGCCAAGTTTTCGCGCACCCCGACGCGGGTGCGCAGCGGCGCACCCGCGCTCGGCGCGCACACCGACGAGATTCTGCGCGAACTGGGGCTCGACTCCAGCGAGCTCGAGCGCCTGCGCGACTCGAAAATCATTTAGGGGAGCTTTGCATAACTACTTCGCCGAGCGCGTTGCTTCTTCCCCTCGCCCATTCTTTTATGGGAGAGGGCGAGCGGCGCGGCGCTTGCTTTCTTTTTGCAAGCGCCGTGAC
>Ga0209415_10014898_pt1 | contig 12661 bp, 9 predicted proteins | sample PeaSoiSIISIP2007_FD_187696 | JGI IMG/M metagenome (GOLD analysis project Ga0209415, IMG submission 187696) | Peat soil microbial communities from Weissenstadt, Germany - SII-SIP-2007 (SPAdes) (version 2) | ecosystem: Environmental > Terrestrial > Soil > Wetlands > Peat | place: Germany...
CGTGTTCCGCATGGTCAGGATCCAGGTGCCGATCGTGGTGATCAGCAGGGCCATCGCGGGCAGGAAGGCGTGGTTGATCACGTCCTGGAAGAAGGTGAAGTTGAGGCCGGGGCTGTCGGTGGTCACGTAGTAGCCGCCCTGGCTGGGAAACCAGTGCAGGGTGATGCCGAAGACCAGGACCAGGACCATGGCCACCCAGAAATACGGGATCGCGGACGTGATCACGAATACCGGCGGCACCACGCTGTCCAGCTTCCCGCCGCGGCGCCAGGCCGAGACGATGCCGAGGCCCGTACCGAGGAGAAACGCCAGGATCGTGGTGAAGCCGACCAGGCCGAGCGTCCACCAGATCGCGCTGCCGATGACCGACGTGACCGACGCTGGGTACTGGCTCAGGGAGGTGCCGAAGTTACCGGTCAGCATCTGGTGCAGGTAGCCGAAGTACTGTGCGAACAGGCCCTGCTGATTGTTGACCCCGAAGAGGGTCTCCAGGGCGTGCAGTGTCTGCGGGGTGGCGCCCTCGGAGTGGAACTTCGTCATCATGGCCAGCGCGGGGTTGCCCGGCATCAGCCGCGGTAGCAGGAAGTTGAGGGTAAGCGCCGCCCACAGCGTCAGGACGAAGAAACCGAGGCGTCGCAGCGCGTATCTCAAGCTCGTTGGCTCCTGGTCCGGGTGGTCGGGAATGAGGCCGCGTGCCAGGTTTCCGCGAGGCTCCCTGGCACGCGGCGGCTCGGCTTACTTCGGCGACAGGTGCAGCAGCACCTGCTCGTTGTCGGGGAAGGCCCAGACCGGAGGCTGGGCGTAGGGGTTGCTGGACGTGGGCCACCCGGTGAACGACGAGGTGTCGTACTGGTACCAGTCGACGCCCTCCACCACGGGGATGAACGGCACCTGGCTCAGCATGACCTGCTGCAGCTGGTTCAGGATCGACTGCTGCGTGGCCGGGTCCGTGGTGGTCGAGTACTGGTTGAGCAGCTTGTCGGTGGCCGGGTTGCTGTAGCGCTCGTAGTTGCTGGCGGCCAGCTTGCCGACCGGCGCCGTGTTCGCGGAGTTGAGCCAGTTGTTCAGCTCGTAGTACGGGCCCGGGCCGAAGGTGAACTGCTCGACGTAGGCGAGCTGGTAATGGCCGTTGAACAGGTCGGCCTGGTAGTCGGTGTTGGACAGGTTGTCGGGGGTGATCGAGATGCCGACCGCCCGCAGATCCTGCTGGATCACCTGCATCGAGGCCACCCAGTCGGAGTAGTCGCCGATGTTGATGACGGTGAACTGCAGCTTCTGGCCGGCCGCGTTCGTCATGATGCCGTCGGAGCCCAGATGGTAGCCAGCCGATTCCAGCAGTGACTTCGCCTTGGCCGCGTCGTACTCGCTGCCCCAGGACGCCAGGGCCTGGCTGTCCACCGAACTGGAGAACGTCGGCGTGACGATGCCGGTCTGGTTGGCGGGCGGTTCGTAGCCGGACTCGCCGATGGTGGAGACCTTATCCCTGTCGATCGCGTACGAGATCGCCTCGCGGACCTTGACGTTGCTCAGCAGCGGGTTGGTCAGGTTCGGGACCATCGATACGTTCAGGATCGGCGGGAACCAGTAGTGGAAGTTCGGGTTCTTGGAGCTGTAGAAGGCCTGGATGTCCGGGATGTACTGGGCACCCCACTGGGCCTGGCCGCTCGCCAGCATGTCGTTGGCCGTGTTGTTGCTGGTGAAGGCCGGGTACTGGAGGGTGTGGATGCGTGGCAGGCCCGGCTGCCAGTAGTGCGGGTTGGCGGTGTAGGTGATGTTCTGCGGGCTGCACTTGCTCATCAGGTAGGGACCGGTGCCAATCGGGTGACTGATGGAAGCGGTCGCCGGGTTGGCGATCGTCGACCAGATGTGCTGGGGCACGATCGGCGTCTGATCCGCGATGTAGTAGAAGTACGGCACGGCGACGCTGCTGAAGTCCATGGTGACCGTGTACTGGCCTGTCGCGGTGACGCTGGACAGCACCGACCAGACCCCGGTCAGGTCGAGGGCCGGGTACTTCTTGATCAGGTTGAACGTGTACGCCACGTCGGCCGCGGTCATCGGCGTGCCGTCGCTCCACTTGACCCCCTGCCGGATCGTGAACGTGAGCGACTTGTTGCCTGCTCCCCAGCTCCATGAGGTGGCGAGCATGGGCGTGGTCTTGCCGTTCTGCAGCGGGTTGACGTAGACCAGCGGCTCGTAGGTGAAGCCGACCGACAGCAGGTTGTAGGAGCTGTTGAGCGGGTTGAAGCCGCAGGTCCAGAGTGCGCCGTTCTCGTTGGAGATGGTCAGCACGCTGTTCGTCGATGTGTTGCCGGAGCCGGAACTGGTACTGGAACCGGAACCGGCGCTGCAGCCGGCCGCGAGCAGGCCGGCGGTGAGGATGACCCCGTATCTGGTGAGACGTCTCATGCCGCTTCGTCCTAACTGCCGTGTTTGGTCCTGAGGGCACGTCTACGGCCTTGCTCCGGGGCATCTACGGAATACCGGTTGCCCCTTCCGTTAAATTTGTTAGGACAGTATCCTAACTATCTGTTCGGGACAAGGGTGAGCGGAATCGGTGGAGGAGGTGACCGTGACCGTCCTGTCGGCAGGCGCGTCGGCGGTCGCGGCCGACGGCGCGCGGCCCGCGTCGGCATCGGCTCTGCCGCCACCCGAGGGAACCGGGACTGCCCTGTTCGCCGCCCGTCCCTCGCTGATCCGGGCGATAAATGAGCAGCTGCTGCTTGAGCACATCCGCCAGCGCGGCCCGTCCTCGCGAGCCGAGCTGGCCCGCGTCAGCGGGCTGTCCAAGCCCACCGTGTCCCTGGCCCTCGGCAACGTCGAGCGGGCCGGCCTGGTCCGCATCGCCGGGCAGCGCACTGGGGTGCCCGGCCGTTCGGCCCGGCTGTACGAGATCCGGCCGGACGCCGGGCTCGTCCTGGGCCTGGACATCGGGCTCGAGTACGTCCGCGGGGCAATCGCCGACCTCACCGGCGAGATCAGGACCAGGGCATCCCTGCGGGCCCACGCCACCAGTGTCCGGGCCCGGGTGGCCGAGCTGGTCGAACTGGCCGACCTGCTGGGCGAGAACGCGGGCGTGACCCGATCGGCCGTCACCCAGACCGTAATCGGCAGTCCCGGCGTCTACGACCCGCGCCGGAACGCGATGAAGCTCACCGGCGGGCTGCGCGGCTGGGACCGCCCGGCGGCGCTGGCCGGGCTCCGGGAAGCCTTCGGGCCGTCGCTGGTGATGGAGAACGACGTGGACGCCGCCGCCCTGGCCGAGCGTGCTCTCGGTCACGGCCGGGAGGTCGACAACTTCGCCTTCGTGCACATCGGCACCGGCATCGGCATGGGCCTCATCGTCGGCGGTCAGCTGGTGCGCGGCGCCCACGGCGTCGCGGGGGAGATCGCGTACATGCCGCTGTCCGGCGGCGCGGGCACCGACGAACACGAGGCGCGCAAGCGCGGGACGCTCGAGGCCGCGGCGTCGGCCTCGGGGATCGTCCGGGCCGCGCGGCGCGGCGGAATGCGCGGCCCGGTGTCCGCGCGGCGCGTCTTCGAGGCCGCGGCGGCCGGCGACGGGCGCGCGCAGGCGGTCGTCGCCGAGGAAGCGCGGCTGGTGGCCAAGACGATCTGCGCGGTCATCACCGTCGTCGACCCCGACCTGATCGTGCTCGGCGGCGGGATCGGCCGGGCCCCGGGCTTCGCCGAGTCGGTGACCGCCGAACTCGACCGGATCGCGCCCGTCATGCCCGTGATCAGGGTCAGCGCCCTGGGCACCGACGCCGTCACCGACGGCTGCCTGGCCGCGGGCACCGAACTGGCCTGGGGTCAGGTCATGGCCGTGCTGTCCGCCGCTCCCACGGCGGACTTATCCGGCCTAGGAGCGCAGGTACGAGGCCCCGTTGAGGTCGAGGATGGCACCGCTGGCCCATTCGGCCTGGTCGGAGGCAAGGTAGACGACGGCTGCCGCGATCTCCTCCGGCGTCGCGACCCGGTTGAACGGGCTCTGCGCGCGGATCTCCCCGCCCCGGGCCGAGTTCAGGTCGGCCGCCGCCATCTCGGTCTCGACGTACCCGGGCGCCACCATGGCGACCGAGATGCGGTACGGCGCGAGCGCGCGGGCCATCGACTGCCCGAACGCGTTCAGGCCCGCCTTGCTGGCCCCGTAGGCGGGGTGCCGGGGCTCACCGCGGAAGGCACCGCGCGAGGTCACGTTGACGATCCGGCCGCCGCTGTCCTTCATGTGCTGGACCGCGCACCAGGTCACGTTCGCGGCTCCGGTGAGATTGACGGAGATCGTGTCACGCCACGCGTCCTGCCACTGCTCGTAGGACACGTCGGTGATCGGGTGCGGCACGTAGATCCCGGCGTTGTTGACCAGGACGTCCAGCCCGCCCAGCTCGGCGGCGGCCTGGTCGACCATCTGCCTCACGGCTGCGGCGTCGGCCAGGTCCGCGCGGAGGACCGCGTGGCCGCCGCCCGGCAGCCCGGCCGCCACCTCCCGGGCCAGCGCGGCGGAATCGCGGTGATGCACCGCCACCCGGTCACCCTGGCGGGCGAACGCCTGCGCCACCGCCCGCCCGATGCCCCGGGAGGCCCCGGTGACCAGGACCGCGCGGCCCTTCGCCGCCATCACTTCTCCTCGCACAGGGACAGCAGCTTGGTCGACGTGGCCCAGTTCCTCGCCGTCGCCGTGATGCCCTTGTTCCCCGGCGTCCCGATGATGCGGAACAGCACCTGAGCCAGTTCGCTGATGCCGTAGCCGTCCGGGGTGTGCAGGTACAGCGCCGGGCCGATCGCGGTGACGATGTCGCGGCTGCCCTTGGCCGCGGCCGCGCCCTCCGCGGCCTTGATCCGGTCGAACAGGTCGCCGGGCAGCTCGCCGCGCAGGAACACCACGTGCACGAGCTTCGGGTTCGGTGCCTCCGGATACGGATTGCGGTCCAGGATCCGGGCCAGCTCGTCCCTGGACAGGACCACGACGGAGGACCATAGGCCGAACGCACCGGTGATGGCAGCCTCGAGGTCCGCCGCCAGCTTGGCCGTGTCGGTCTCCGGCGTGGTGAACAGCACGTTGCCGCTCTGGATATAGGTCGTCACCCCGGTGTGGCCGAGCAAGGTCACCACCTCGCGCAGCTCGGCCATCGGGACCTTGTTCCGGCCCCCGACGTTGATGCCGCGCAGCAGTGCTACGTGTGATGCCATGAGGTCATTGTGCCGCTCCCGCCGCGCCGGGCTGCTCCAGGCCGTGCGCCTGGCGGTAGTGCTCGGCCAGCACGTCGTTGCCGAAGTCGCTGCGGGGGCGGCGCAGCACGGTGTGGGCGTGGTTCCCGTCGTCGGTGGTGTCGTACTCGATGAGCAGGTCATCGCCCTGCACCCGGTAGTAGTGCCGCGCACCAGGGGTTAGCGGTCCCTCCCAGGCGAAGTGCAGCTCGGCGCCCGCGAGCCGGCCGGCCTCCCGCGCCGCGAGCTCACGGGGCAGCCGGTCGAGGTAGGCCGTGACCAGCTCGCCGAGCACCGCTCGCGGAGCAGACCCGAGCTGGCTGGCGGCCACGCCCAGCGGCTGGATGCCTTCCCGGGCCCGTGGACTCGTGCCGGAGCGGATGTCACCAGGCGCCTGCCCGGAGACCACGGCCAGGACCCGCTCGGCCGGCGCCATGGCGTCGAGCAGGACCCGCGCCAGGTCCTCCTCCGGCGCCAGCGGCCGGGACACCGGCCGTCCGGCGTAGCTGACGCAGGCCGGGTTGGCGCCGAAGAAGACGGGGGCGGGGGAGACCTGGTCGCCGGCCACGGTCATGTTTACCGACAGGTGGTGCCCCTCGAAGCGCCACGACCACGGCGCGTCCCCTGCGGGGTCGCCGAAGACGTTCACCCAGTAGTCGTTGCTGTGCCGGCCCCGGCGCCACCGCTCCCGCCGGTCCAGCACCTCCTCCAGGGCGATGACGCTCATCGCCTGGGCGTAGGCGTGCTCGCTGAGTCCGGTAGCCAGCAGCCGGTGCGCGGCCTTGCGGGCGGTCCTGCTCATATCGGCGATGGAGGCGCCGGGCCGCCGCCGCGGCCGGTACTCCAGCCACCGGCGTGCGGCATCGTCCTCGAATAGCTGCGCGGCGAGCGTCCGCTGCTGGCCGTCGAGCGCCCCCAGCAGCGCGAGCGCGGCCGAGCGCATCTGCCCGGGAAGTCCGTCGGCAGGCATGCTCCGTGTATATCAGCCCTTCCGTGCCGGGACCGCCGGGCAGGCCGCGATAATGATCCGGTGACGACGCCGAGCTGGGACGCCGCGTACGCGGCGAGCGTGCCGCCGCCCTGGGATCTCGGCCGGCCTCAGCCGGCCTTCGTCCGGCTGGCCGCTCGCGGAGTGCTGACCGGTCAGCTGCTGGACGCTGGCTGCGGAACCGGAGAGCAGACCCTGCTGGCCGCCTCGTCCGGCGCCGATGCCCTGGGGGTCGATGTCTCACCCCTGGCCATCGAGCAGGCCCGCGCCAAGGCGGCCGCCCGCGGGATCAGCGCCCGCTTCGAGGTCTCTGACGCCCTGAGCCTGGAGGATCTGGGCCGGGACTTCGACACCATCATCGACAGCGGGCTGTTCCACGTCTTCGACGACGAAAACCGTGTCAGGTACGTGGCCAGCCTGGCCTCGGTGCTGGGCCCGGGCGGCCATCTGTACCTGATGTGCTTCAGCGACCGCCAGCCCGGGACGTTCGGCCCGCGCCGGGTCAGCCAGGATGAGCTGCGCGCCGCCTTCGGTGACGGGTGGACGATCACCGCCATCCAGGCCGACACGTTCGAGATCAATCCCGGCACCTTCGGCACCTCGGCCGCGGAGGCCTGGCTGGCCGCCATCAGCCGGGACGGCCCATAGACCCGCTCCGGCACTGACCCGGGGCTCCACCCGTACCTGCGGCGTGCGCCGGTTACCCGGCCACATGCCCAGCCGGCCGAACAACGCCACCAGGGCCGGCACCAGCAGGGAGCGGACCGCGATCGCATCCAGGATCACCCCGACCGCCATCGTGATCGCCATCTGCCGGAACTGCTCCAGCGGTATCACCGCCAGCATGGCGAAACTCGCGGCCAGGGCCACTCCCGCCGTGGTGATGGCCCGCGAGGCGCCAGGCGCGGCGATGGCCACCGCGTCCGGCACCGGCCGCCGCCTGGCCTCCTCCCAGATGCGGCCGACCACGAACACGTTGTAGTCCGAGCCGAGCGAGATCAGCAGCACGCCCACCGACCTGAACCGCAGGCCCAGGATCAGCGCGATGGCGAGCACGGTGCACAGTTCGACCCAGAACAGGTGGTCCTGGATGATCTGGCTCTGCGCGTACTCGGCCGGGATCGGGCCGGTCACGCCGATCACGTGGTCGGCCGGCTGGTTCAGGTACCAGTGCGCGTATTCGTCCGCGCTCGCGGTCTGCTGTCCGAACGAGGTGCCGGACCGGAAGTACAGGAACGTGATGATCGTGGTGGAGTGCTCGTTAGTGCTCCGATCGCCTGCCCGCGCCGTAGTCCCGCAGCCCCCACGAGTGCGCCAGTTCCCCGGGTCGGCCCGTTTCGGCCAACTGATGAATGCCCCGGATTCCTCAAACTCGCGGCCCCGCGCGCCGGGGTCGGCTAGAACGGATCAGGTGAAGCCAGCCCGCGCCTTGCTCGCCGGGGCTGTGTCGCTGGGTTTGACCTGCTCAGGGTGTGGCCTCGTGTCGGGCAGCCAGACCCCGCCGCCCTCGGCCGCCCTCGCGAGCCCCAGCCCGGCCCGCACCCTGCCGCCCGCTGCGGCCGGCGCGACCGCGGCGTCGGCGTCAGCCTCCTGCGCGGCGGCGGTCTTCTCCGGGATGAGCGAGGCGCAGCGAATCGGTCAGCTGTTCCTGGTCGGTATCGCGGGGGCGCCCGCCGCCGAAGTCGCCCAGGCGGTCGGGACGTATCATTTCGGCTCGCTGCTGTTCGAGGGCACCAGCGCGGCGGGCGTGGCCGCGGACCGGCAGGTGACCGCGGCCATTCAGTCGCTGGCCTCGCCCGCCGCCACCGCCCGGGTCCGGTTCTTCATCGCGGCCAACCAGGAGGGCGGTCAGGTGCAGGAACTCCAGGGGCCGGGCTTCTCGGAGATCCCGTCCGCCCTGGCCCAGGGGCAGCTGTCCGCCGCCGACCTGCAACGGCAGGCTGCCGCCTGGGGCCAGGAGCTGCGGTCGGCCGGCGTCAACCTCGACCTGGCGCCCGTCATGGACGTCGTGCCGAGCGCGACCGCGAGCCAGAACGCGCCGATCGGCGCGGTGCAGCGGGAGTTCGGCCACAACCCGGAGACCACCGGGGCCCACGGAGTGGCGTTCATCCGGGCCATGAAGCAGGCCGGGGTCGCCACCACCGCCAAGCATTTCCCGGGCCTGGGCCAGGTGGTCGGCAACACCGATTTCACCTCCGGGGTGGTCGACACCACCACCGGCCCGAAGAGCCCCTACCTGAAGTCGTTCCAGGCGGCGATCAAGGCCGGGGTGGCGTTCGTCATGATCGCCTTGGCCACCTATACCCGCATCGACCCGCATCACCTGGCGGCGTTCTCGTCCCGGATCATGCGCGGGCTGCTGCGCGGGCAGTTGCGCTTCCGCGGCGTGATCGTCTCCGATGACCTGGGCGCGGCGGCCGCGGTGGCCGGACTGTCGCCGGCCACCCGCGGCATCGACTTCCTCGCCGCCGGAGGCGACCTGATCACCTCCCAGAGCCTGCCCGCGGCCATCGCCATGGATCAGGCCATCCTGGCCCGGGCCGCCGACGATGCTGCCTTCCGTTCCACGGTGAACTCCGCGGTCATGCGCGTGCTCGACGCCAAGCAGGCCTACCACCTCATGCCGTGCCGCTGATTTCAGGAGGCACTGAGCGGCTGGGTGAGGTCGTAGACGGTCTCGCCGCCGAGGGTTTCCTTCTGGAAGTGGGCGGCCACCCAGGACGCGATGGCCGAGCTTCCCCGGCCCCCGCCGAAGCTCTCGCTGCCCTGGCCCACGAAGTAGTGGATCTCGTGCTTGGCCACCAGCTCCTCGAAGACGGCCAGCGTGGGCCACGGATCGGTGCCGTTGAACCCGCCGATGGCCATCACCGCGTCTCCGGTCGCGAGCTCGAGCGGTGCCGCTCCCTCGGACCCCTCAGTAGCGGCCACCCATTTGTAGGACGACGCGTCCCGCTCGAGCAGCGTCACCAGTGCGCGGCTGACCTGCGTGTTCCCGCCGAGACCGCCGCCCGTTCCGCCGGCGCCACCCGTTCCGCCCGGCCGGCCAGCTCCGGGACCGGCCTGCGTTCCGCTGCCTCCTCCGCGGCCGGCCTGCGTTCCGCCGGTTCCGCCGGACTGCCCTGCCTGCCCGCCCGGGAACCCGTTGCCCGCGGTCCCGGCTGGGCGCGTACCGCCCGGGCCCGTACCGCCCGGGCCCGTACCGCCCGGGCCCGTACCGCCCGGTCGCGCACCCGCGAACCCGCCCGGCCCGCCCCCACCGAACCCGACCGCCGCCGGCCCGGCGCTCGGAATCGCGCCGGTGTGCGCGGTGTTCACCGTGTCCAGCGCGTAGGCGGCCGGCCCGGCCAGCCCGGCCACCATGGCCAGCGCGAACGGCAGCAGCACCAGCCGCCGCCACGACGCGAGCCACGGACCTGCGAGCACCGTCACCGCGCCCAGTACGCCCGCAAGCAGCACCACCCAGCGCAGCCAGGGCAGCCACCCGGGCGTCCGGTCCAGCAGCACGTACGACCACACCGCCGTGACCAGAACCGTCCCGGCCGCCACCGCCCGTCCGGCCACGCCGTGCCGCTTCTCCCGTACCGCCTCGGGGGGACGACCCTGCTGGCCTGGCCGCCTGTGGCGGCGGGCCCAGACCCCCCCGCCCAGCGCCATCGCGCCGATACCGACCAGCGCGCCGATGCCCGGGGCCAGCGCGACCATGTAGTACGGGTGGATGATGCCGTTCATGTAGCTGAACACCAGCCCGGTGACGATCACCCAGCCGCCCCACAGCAGCGCCGCGGCCCTCATCCGGTCGGTCCGCGCCGCCCGCCGGGACACCCACGCCATGGCGGCCAGGCAGATCAGCGCCGCGGGCAGCAGCCAGCTGATCTGCCCGCCGAACTCCGCGTGGAACAGCCGCAGCAGCCCGGTCGACCCGCCGAACCCTGCGCCACCCGGGCCCCCGCCGCCGATGGACCCGGTCTCGTCGCCGGTGATCCGGCCCAGGCCGTTGTACCCGATGGCCAGCTGCAGGATGTTGTTGTCGGTCGATCCGCCAAAGTAGGGCCGGTCGGCCGCGGGTGTCAGTTCCGCGATGAGCAGCCACCAGCCCGCGCCCACGATGATCCCGGCACCCATCGCCGCCGTCTGCCACACGCGCCGCAGCAGCCCGCGCGGCGCCCCGGCCCACAGGTAGGCGATCGCAAAGCCCGGCACGACCAGGAAGGCCTGCAGCATCTTGGCCAGGAACGCCAAGCCGAGCAGGGCCCCGCAGAACACCAGCCAGCGCGTCCGCCCGTTCTCGATCGCGCGCACCAGCGCGTACGCCGCGGCGGTCATCAGCAGCACCAGCAGCGCGTCCGGGTTGTTGAACCTGAACATCAGGGCCGCAACCGGCGTCAGCGCGAGCACCAGCCCGGCGATCAGCCCGGCCGCGGGCCCGAACCACCGGCGCACCGCGGCGTACAGCAGCGCCACGCAGGCCACGCCCTCCAGCGCCTGCGGCACCAGCATGGACCACTGGCCGAAGCCGAAGATCCGGCCGGACAGCTCCATGACCCACAGCGAGGCCGGCGTCTTGTCCACGGTGATGAAGTTGGACGAGTCAAACGAGCCGAAGAAGAAGGCCTTCCAGCTCTTGGTCCCGGCCTGGACCGCCGCCGCGTAGAAGTCGTTGGCCCAGCCGTTCCTGGTCAGGTCCCACAGGTAGAGCAACGCCGTGAACGCCAGCAGCCCGAGCAGCGCCGGACGCGCCCAGCGGGGATCGCCCTCAGGCCCGCGCAGCAGGCGCCGGGCCCGGTTCCGGGTGGGACGCGGGCGGGTGCGGATCGAATGCCTCGCCACGGAGGTAGTCGCGTTCAATTCGGTCTCTCCTGTTAGGTGGGGGGTTGCCGCGGCCGGCCCGGGACTTGCCGAAGATCCAGGTCCGGTACAGCACGAACCTGATGACGGTGGCCACTAGGTTGGCGGCGACGAGGACCGAGACCTCGACGCCGCGACTGGGATGGTTCAGGGCGGCCAGTGCGCCCGAGGTCAGCGCCAGCCCGATGCCGAACGCGATCAGCCCCTTGACCTGGTGCCGGGCTGCATGCCGCCGCCCGCTGATCCCGAACGTCAGCCGCCGGTTGGCGGCGGTGTTGGCCACCGCGGTCACCAGCAGGCTGAGCACGTTGGCGGTCTGGGCGGACATGACGCCGCGGAGCAGCAAATAGAGCACCAGGTACGCGATCGTCGAGGCGATGCCCACGACCGCAAAGCTTGCGATCTGCAGCGGAAGCTCACCCGAACGGCGGCCGCCTCCCGGCGAGGACCCCCGCAGCCAGGGGACGCTGATCGATCCCCGGGCCAGGCCACGGCCCAGGCGCGCCATGCCGCGCAGGTCGGCGACCGCGGTGGCCACGATGTCGACCCGCGAGTCGAGGTCGTCGATCCAGTCCACCGGGATCTCGTGAATGCGCAGCCCGGCCCGCTCGGCCAGCACCAGCAGCTCGGTGTCGAAGAACCAGCCGGTGTCCTGGGTAAGTGGTAGCAGCGCGCGCGCCTGCTCGCGCCTGATCGCCTTGAAGCCGCACTGGGCGTCCGAGAACCGGGCCCCCATGCAGGCGTGCAGCAGCATGTTGTAACAGCGGGAGATGAGTTCGCGCTTGGGCCCGCGGATCACCCGCGACCCCCGGGCCAGCCGGGTGCCGATGGCCAGGTCACTATGGCCGGACAACAACGGCGCCACCAGCGGCAGCAACGCGTTCAAGTCAGTCGACAAGTCGACATCCATGTACGCGAGGACTTCGGCGTCGCTCTGCGACCAGATAGCCCGCAGGGCCCGCCCTCGTCCCGGCTGCTCCATGCGCACCGCCCGCACCTCGCCGAACTCGCGGGCCAGCCTGCTGGCGATCGCCCAGGTGCCATCGGTGCTGCCGTTGTCCGCGATCGTGATCCGCGCGGTAAACGGAAAGCCCTCCCGCAGGTAGCCGACCAGGCGCCGCACGCTGGACGCGAGATCATGCTCCTCATTGCGCACAGGAACCACAATGTCCACCTGCAGAACTCTCATGATCATGAGAATCGGCGACCATGTTCCGCGGCGGCTGAAGCGATCTTATGTACGCGCTATGAGCAAAGATGCGGTCGCGAAAATCCTGTTTCCCTCGGCGTGTCACCAAAAGGTGGAGATCCGGTAGATACGGTCCTCGACCTCGTCGATCCTGGTGTCCACGGCTGCTCCCTCGGGCCGCTCGGCGTATTTCGCTGCGGAGCCGCAGTTCGCCTCGACTCAGTCCGGAGTTCGCCTCGACTCAGTCCGGGTAGGCCTCGGCTGGCCGGCTACCAGCTGTTCCAGTGGAGGATCTGGTCTATCGGTAGCCTCCATGCGGGCCTGAACTCGGTGCCTTTCGTGTAGGCCACGGGCAGTAGCGCGACTTGCATGACGTCGTCGTACGGGATGCCCAGCAGCTCGGCGGCCTCGAGTTCGTAGGCGAGGTGGAT
>Ga0209415_10014899_pt1 | contig 12661 bp, 9 predicted proteins | sample PeaSoiSIISIP2007_FD_187696 | JGI IMG/M metagenome (GOLD analysis project Ga0209415, IMG submission 187696) | Peat soil microbial communities from Weissenstadt, Germany - SII-SIP-2007 (SPAdes) (version 2) | ecosystem: Environmental > Terrestrial > Soil > Wetlands > Peat | place: Germany...
TTTCGGCATTCGCCAACGCCTCCTGCCGAGTCGTGCCATCAGCCGCACAACCGTGCAACTCAGGTACTTCTGCGATGAATGAGTCATCTTCAGCGCTCCAGTACAGGATGATCTCGTATTTCGTCATTCGGCACCGTCCGCCAGTTTATATCGAAGGATTACGGCGCGAACCTGCTTGAGTTGGCAGGGTTTTGCCAGTGAACCGCGAGGCTGCAGATTCAAAATCCCGGCTACTCCCGGTTTAGAAAAGATGTGACGATCGCAAAAACCGCAGATCTTCGAATCGGGCGTTTTCATCCGCCGTTCCATCAAGACGTTGCCTTTGGCGTCATCTGATATCCGCAGCATGGTGGAGCAGCACTACTGGACGGCATCTCGGTGTCTCGGTGTGGGCGATCAATGAATTACCCCAAAATTTGGAGCAGTGGGCGAAGCAGGGAAAGTAGAGGATCAAAGCGGCGGCGGCGTTCGTTGGGGTAGGTGGGCGCTGGGGGGCGATGGGGGATTATGAGCATTGAAGAGCGAAACCGGCGAAACATCATGGACGAGGTTGTTCGGCACTTTCCACCCTCGTATCTGGCAATTGTCCAGGCGCACGGCCAGTTCCACGATTCAACGAGACGCTACAGACCGGTGCCTCATGGGGGATGGACAGCTCCTGGCCCAATTCCAGCGTACCCTATTAGCAACGATAAACCAACGGATCTCGTTGGGTTTCCCTTGACTCCCCGGTCGGATTTAGGATATATTGATCTCAGGGGAGACGAAAATGCTACTTACTGAAACTTCGCCGCAGGCGGTTTTCTCGGCCGCCGCCACCGACCTGAAGCCAGGGCCGGAGTGGGCTTCATTCGAGCAGTTTCGGACTGGAGGAGTGCCGGCGCTCGAATCGATTCATCCGGGGCACGTCGGAACTCTTCGTACCAAGGCGAACGTGTATCGGATCCTTGGCGACCGCGATTTTCAAGGTCTTATCGGGTTGGCCAGCGAAGTCGACAGGCTGCGAAATGGATTCGCGACAATGATACACGCTGTCAGGGTTGTCAAGGAAAATCCGCACTCGCCCTCCGCTGTGGAATTGTTAATCCACATTGCAACCCAGTGTGCCGGCTCCCCGGTTCTTCCCGCCAGAGAAGGCCATGAGCCTCATGTACCGGAGCAAGTCAGTTTGCCTGAAGATGATGAGGTCATTCTCGACCCGGCCCAACTGCGTGACCGAGTGAGTCAACGGTGATCGAGCAGCCGTCAGGTGGAAACCCTGGCGCACCGCCGGGAATCGATTACAGGGCGTTCTTTACCGATCTTGAGCGGCAGTTGTCAGGACACTCACATACTGCCGAGCCTATTGAGATCATCGAGCAAGCGGTTCAGGGAAGCTTCAAGAAAACGGCTGCCAGGCAGATCGCTTTAATTACCCAGGTGCGATCCTAGTCCCTCCGATCCTCTACGACGAAGTCTTGCCGGCCGGAGCGATTGGAGCGGACGAGGATCGGTTTCAGGTGTTGCAGGGCGACATCATCTCGACGGAGTCGGCATACTTCCTCGGTGAACGAATTACCGGCAGCCCTCTTTTTGCCGTCTTGAGTTCTACGTGCGACCTCGTTCCCAAGCGTGGCGATCATGCATCGCTGCTTCGAATGGGTCCGCTCCACGGCAGTACCGAGGAGACAAAGAGGACGCTTCAAATCCTGCTCAGCTTCAAAAGCCGGCGGGACCTCTACCTTCCGCCGATCGCCGATGAGGACCCGACCGCGTTAGGGTATGCGGTGCGTTTCGACGGTATAGCCCAGATTAAATTAGAAGATCTCTTGCTAGCCCGCCGCGTCCGGCCGCTCAGTCTGGCCGGCTGGCGGATTTTTGGATCGTTTGCTCGAGTGCTCATCGCCAGATCGACGGACGGCGAGGTTCGCTTGCGGAGTCTCCGCAGCGGCGGGGCTTGAGGTCGTGATCACATCGCTTTAGCCGGTTTGCAAATGGACGGCCGGTTGATACCCGCCACCGCTGTTCGTATGGCTACCAATGCCCGATTGACGCGACGACGGCCAAAACACAGGCAAGAATGCCTGTGCCACCGTGCAAGACACAGGCGAGAATGCCTGTGCCACCGTGCAAGACACAGGCAAGAATGCCTGTGCCACCGTGCAAAACACAGGCAAGAATGCCTGTGCCACCGCGCAAAACACAGGCAAGAATGCTTGTGCTACCAGAGGTACTTTACACCGAACTGAATGAGCCGCGGCGCTACCGCGGTCTGGGTGATTACGCCGAAGCTGGCGGTGCGGAAGGTGGTCCCCGGGTTGGCGAACTGGGGGTGATTCATGGCGTTGTAGAACTCCGCGCGGAAGGCCAACTCGGCGGATTCGCGGAGGCCGCCCACGCGCCAGCGCTTGCCGAGCGAGAAGTCGGAGTTCACCTGTCCCGGTCCGTTCAGGATGCTCTGGCCGGCGTTGCCATAGCCCGCCGAGCCATCGGAACCCAGCACCGCGGGCCCGCAGATGGCGGATGAGTCGATCCAGCGGTCGAGGCGCGCGGACACGCTGCCGCCGGTCGAGAGCGAGGCATAGGTTGCGCCCGGACACATCGTGATGGTCGACGTGGCGGCGCGGCCGTACACGGTTCCGCCATCAGGATCGGTGAGAGTCATGGGCAGCCCGCTCTGCACCAGCACGATGCCGGTCAGCGACCAGCCCTGCGCCAGCGCGCGGGCGAGCGGCGTGGCGCCGGCCGGCAGCGGCAGTTGGTAGTCGAAGTTCGCGATGAGCCGGTGCGTGCGGTCGAACGAGGCGCGCGCCTTACTGAGCGCCAGGTCGTTCTGATCGTTCAGCACGGTCAGATCGTTCTCGGACTTCGAGAATGTGTACGCGGCCTGGAAAGTGAGTCCCTTGGACATCTGCTTGCGAAGGGTGGCCTGCATGCTGTGATACCAGGACGCGCCGGTGAACTCGCTGGTCAGGAGTGCGGTCTGGGTCTCGCCGAGGATGGGAACGCGCTGGGCGGCATTGGCCGACGTGTTGGTCACGATGCAGTCCGCGGCTACGCCGTCATAACCGCAATTCACCGGTTGCGCCGCGCTGGCGAGCAGGGGCTGGTTGAGGCCGCGCGACAGGAGCAACCGGCTGCCGTGCGAGCCCACATAGCCGAGATCGAGCGACAGGTTGGCCGGCAGATGGATCTTGGCCGTCAGGTTCCACTGCTGGAGGCGCGGCACCTGGTAGTCGGGCCCGGCGATGCGGTCCGAGAGCTGCGACGTCAGGGTGCGCGGCACGTAGCCCAGGGTGGTGGTGGGAAACGGTTTCGAAAACGTCGAGAGATTGTTGCTGGAATCGGCGTTGGTGAATCCCTGGGCGAACGGCACGGAGGTGAACAGAGGAGCGGTGGAGGCGTTTCCGCTGAAGGGCGGATTCTGGTAGAACCAGCCGTAGGCGCCGCCGATCACCAGGCGGCCGCCCGATCCGAGAGGTTGCCAGGCGAAGCCCAGGCGCGGGGCGAATGTGTCGTGGGGCGCGCCGTTATCATAGAAACTCTTCGACGGGCGCACCAGGACGCCCGCCGGCGGCGGTCCGAACGGCTGGCCCGTGTAGGGATTGATCAGCGCCGGATCGTAATTGGCCGCCACGGTGTTGCCGGCGAGCGTCCCACCGGCGGGCGGAATGGCCGCCTGGCGGAGCAGCGCGAGCGAGGCATTGCCGATAGTGCCGGATTCATCGAGCGAAGGTCCGATGTACTCCCAGCGCAGCCCGAGATTCGCCGAGAATCTGGCGCCCACCTTGATATCGTCCTGCACGAAGGCCGCGCCATAATAGCGGCGGTAGCGATACTCCACCTCGCCATTGGGTCCCACGCCTTCGTTGGCCTGCACGGTCTGGATGTTGCTGCGGCCGGCGGGGCTCAGGTTATCGGCGGCGCTCAGGCCGACCAGGAAATCCTCGAACGTCTGGAACGTAATTTTGCCGCGGGCGCCGCCGGTATCGGAGCGGCCGTTGTACTGGTCGAGGAAGGAGCCGCCGCCGCGCAGGCGCTGCTTGCCGTGGACCCACGAAAGGTTGTCGGCCCACGACCAGGTGCGCGTTTCGAAGTGGTTGTCATTGGGATCGGAGCCGAAGAGACGGAACGAGCCCATGGGTCCGAGCACGGTGATCTCGGGCGGCTGCGGGAGCAGCGGATCCACCGCCGTCATCCCCACTTGGGATGCGGTGGGGGTGCCGACGCCGTGAGTGTCCGTGCGGTTGCGGGTGAAGGCCATCACCGCCTCGTTGGCCGTGTTCGCGCTCACCTGCGTGGTAAGCCGCAGGCTGGACGCCACGTCGGTGGCCGCCAGCGCCTGTGACGCACCAAAGCCCGGAACGATGGGAGCGCCCGGGTAGCCGCCGGGCGAGCCGAAGGAGCGCAACTGGTCCACGGTGGCCGCAAACACGCGCGCCGAGAGCGTATTCCGCGGGGACACGACGTAATCGCCGTTGCCGAGAAAGTGCTGCTCGTTGTAGGTGGACGGCATGCTGTAGGCGGAGAATCCAAGCCCGGCATTCGTTCCGGCCGGAAGAATGGTTTCGGGCGAAGGAATCAGGTAGCGGCCGGCGCTGTCCTTCATCTGCAGCAGGCCGAGGGCGACGGGGTTGATGGGCGCCGTGGCGCTGGTGCTTTGGTTGGCGCAGTCGAGTTGCCGGCCGCCGGCATAGGTTTGATAGCGGGAGTCGCCGGGGTGATTGCCCGGACAGAATTGCGCGGCGAGCGCGGCCGCCGAGCGGTCGCCGGTGAGCGCCGGCAAGATGAGATTCGACACGGAGGTGGGGTCGAGTCCGTTGACCTGGCGGGTGGCCTGCCAGGAGGCGAAGAAGAACAGTTTGTTGTGCTTCACGGGACCACCGGTGGTAGCGCCGAACTGGTTCTGTTTCAGGTGGGGCTTCGGCTGCCCTGTGGAGTTGAGGAAGAACGCGCTGGCGTTGAATATGTCGTTGCGCAGAAACTCCCACAGGCCGCCGTGGAAGCTGTTCTCACCGCGCTTGGTCATGAGGTTGGTGTTGGGGACCATGGCGCCGAACATGGCGTCGTTCTGCGAGGTCTGAATCTTGAACTCGGAGATGGCATCCGGGTTCGGCACGGTGCTGGGCGCCCAGGCTCCATCCACGGTGTAGCCGCCGGCGGTGGTGTTGCCGTTCACGTTGACGCTGGGGGTGCCGCGGCCGAGCGTGCCGGCGTTGTTCACGCTGGCCACCGAGCCCGAAGACATCGACAGCACCTGGGTGAAGTTGCGCGTGTTGAGGGGCACGGCGGTGATGGTCTTCTGATCCACCAGTGTGCCGGTGGAAGGCGCTGCCGCGCGCAAACGGCAGGGACACTCCACGGTGACGGTGGAGTCTCCCGGTTCGAGCACGGCATCGAGCACCGGAAGTTCCGAGGCGTTGAGGGTCAGCTGCGCCATGCGCGCGGTCTTGAAGCCCTCGCGCTCAAACTCGACCTGGTAGGTGCCCGGCGGCAGCAGCGAAAAACGGAATGCGCCGGCCGCGTCCGCCGTGGCAATGTGCCGCTCGTCGGTGGCCGCGTTCAGCAGCTTGACGGTGACCTCGGGGAGCTGCTGGCCGGCGGCGTCGGTTACCGAGCCTTCCAGCGCGCCGGCGGCGGCAGACTGCGCACGAGCCGGTACCGAGCCGGCCGCAACGAGAACGAGTGCGACGATCTGCCTGCAAGAGAACACGCGTGTCAACTCCGGGGAGTAAACAGGATTCTAGCACCTGTAACTCTGAGTTGGTTAAGGAGTCACGCGCAGGCTGCCAGCCTGTCCCACATAGCTGCCGGCGCGACCGGCTCACTCCGTCAAGCGGCCTCGGTTTTGCGGTGGAGAACCATCAACTGGTCGGGGCGGATATCGACCATGGCATAGGTTTGCCCGTTTTCATCGGAGAACTCCACCAAAAGCGCATGCTCGCCCTCCCGTTCAAGATGCTCCACCACAGTCCCGATTTGTCCTCGGGTAAGTCTGTGATCGGGGAGATCCTCGGTCAGTGCGACTAGTGTGAGCAGAGGGATCGACTTCATGGCGTGGCACTCCTTCTTACGTAGCAGGTCGTCAACCGCGGGAAGTCCTCGGAATGCCGTACAATCCAACCGCTCCTCACCACGGCTGAACCTGACGCAGTGGTCAACAAAAAGTCTAACACGTAGAGAACTCCAAACCGAGTCTCGGACACGACAGAGGCTGGCTGGGAGGAGGCGGCTTCGAGGAGCCGTTCCCGGAGCCATTCGGTATCGGCACGACCGAGACCCAGCGCGGCGGCGAATACCCGGGCCTTGTGCTTGCCATCCTCGTGGAGGGAACTGAGGCAGTAGTCGCGCACTTTTTCGATATCGACAACGGCCCGGTTGCCATTTGGGAGTCGCATTACCTGTTGCAATTATATGGCTTGGCCCACCGGCCGCGCAGCTTAGCCGCTACGGGAGCCTGGTTCCCGGGCACCAAGGTGAGTTGATTCGTCCAGCCTTGTGGATCGTCAGTCCCGAGAGGAGCCGTCCGCATCCTTGCCCGTGAAGGGCCGGATCGGTCCGGTCTCGGAGGCTGGGATAAGGGGCAGACGTGCGATGAGACTGCGAGCGATGCAGGGCTGGCTGCGTGCGACGTGATCCTCGACAATCCGCCGGATCAGATCGCCTGGGGTGCGCCCTCCCGCCTGGCGAGCATCTCGAGTTGCCGGAGAACTTCCTCCGGAAGTTCCACTGTGGCTTGCATAATCACTATTGTCCCATGCCAGGCTTCGTTCGGGGGAGATTGACTCGCCCCGATTCTCCAAGAAATTTTCCGGGCTTTAGTCCAGCTTGTAGATGGTCAGTCCCGAGAGGAGCTTGGGGTAGAAGTCAGTGGACTTTTGCGGCATCACTCCACCGGCGAAGGAAGTGGCCGCCACACGCTCGACGGACACCGGTTTCAGCAGGAAGGCAATTTGCGCGGAGCCTTGTCGCGCCGCGTCCCGAGCGGCGTCCAGCCCACGGATGTAGCGCAGGTGCCGCTCGTTCCGCACGGCTTCCTCGCCGATTCCGAGCACGCCACCGAGGATGCGGTCGTGCAGGATGCGGACATCCAGCTCGTCCCGCGCGTTGCGTTCCTCCATCCGGAAGAGGCGGTCGCCGATGGCGGCCCCAATTACGGTGCGGTTGGCGGATTCGTCCCAGGAGCGCTGCAGGCGGTCGAGCGAATCGATCTCGTCCACCTGGAAATCGAAGGCGGCCTTTCGCAGGAAGTCGCCGGGGAATCCTTCTGTGGGCAGGCCGCTGGCGCTAATTCCACTCACGAGGCGGTGCGTGGCCAGGATTTTGAGGCCCGGCGAATGCATGTTGACGAACGTCATCATGACGCGGTCGGAGCCGGGGAGGCCGGGATTTTCGCCGCGAAATGCCAGTGCCGTTTCGTAGCGGTGATGGCCGTCGGCGATCAGCAGTTTCTTGTCGCGCATCAGGTCTGGAATGCCGGCGGACGCGGCGATCTTCCAGAGGCGATGCACGGCGCCATACTCGTCGGTGACCTGGGCGAGGGGCGGGCCGGCGGCGGCGCGGTCGAGCAGCGCGTCGATGCAGCCTTCCGGGTCGGGGTACAGCATGAAGAGCTGGCCGAAGTGGGCGTGCGTGTGGCGCAGCAACTCGAGCCGATCCTTCTTGGGGCCGGCGAGGGTCTGCTCGTGGCGGTGGACGACGCCGGCGGAGTAGTCCTCCACCGCGCCGAGTGCGATGAAGCCCTTGCGCACGAGGCGCTCCCCGGTATCGGGGACGGCGAATTCCTGGAAGCAGGGAAAGATGCCGGGCTCGCGCTCGCGGGCGAGAATGCCGGAGGCAATCCAGCTATGGAGATGACTCGCGGCGCGGGTATACGGGTTGTCAGAGGCGGAGTCCGACGGGGCGCGCTCGCCGAGGATCACGCGGACGAGGTTGTACGGGCTCAAAGAAAGATAGCGGGCCTGCATGGCGGGAGAAATCTTGTCATAAGGTTGCGTGACCAGATTCTCCAGCGGGCCGGCCTGTTCGCTGTAGCGAAGCGGGTGAAACGGGTAAATGCGGGCCAAGTTTCAGGATATCAGTGCTCGAGCTGGACCGTCCGGGCAGCGGGTAAAGAAACACAGGCAAAGAAACACAGGCAAGAATGCCTGTGCCACTAGCGCACCGCGGGAATCAGGTCGGGCGGGCGGCCCACCACACCAGTCTTGGCGTCATCGATATTCACTTCGTGCTCCCTGAGGACCGTGCCGAGCACGTTCTCCATGTTGATGCGGGCGTGGATGTACTGGTTGCGGGCGCCGACCTCGGACTGCTCGCGGGTGGTGGCATCGCGCTGCGCGATGATGACGTCGAGAATGGTAGCGGTTCCCAGCTCATACTTGCGGCGGCTGCCCTGCAGCACCTGCTCCTGTAGCCTGCGCGCCTCGACGGCGGTCTCGTAAGCGGAGCGCGACTGTTCCAGGGAGACTCTCGCGTTGACCACGTTCTGCTTGATGTTGTTGTGGAGCTGGCGGTCCTGGATCTGCTGCTGGCGATAGTTCAACTGGTCGGTGATCAGGTCGGCCTGGGCGGAACGGTTGCGGAGCGTCATGGTGAGGCTGATGCCCGCGCTGTAGTTGGGGAAGTTGCGCCCGAAGATCTGGCCCAAGACGTTGCCGTAGCCGCCCAGGAAGTACCCGTTCACGGTCGAGGGAGTGAACTGCTGGACGCCGCCGGGCCCGGGGACGGTATTGACCTGGCCGGCCAGACCGCTGTTGGATGTGCTGGCGGTCGCGGACAGCACCGGCAGCATGGCATCCCTGACGCCGAGCGTGGTGATGCGCGAATTCTCCAGGCCGATCTGGCTCTGCTCCACATCGGGGCGGTTGGTCATGGCTTCGGTGATCAGGTCCTGGATGGGGCTGACGATTTCCTGCCCGGGGACGTCGAAATGGTCGGTGGGAACGATGTGCGCCTCGATCACGGCCAGGTTGTCTATGGCGCCGCGAGTCAGATAGTTCTTCAGGATCGTTTCCTGGTTCAGCACTTGCGTTCGGGAATTGGTGACGTCCTGCTGGCTGGCTTTCATTTCGGCTTCGGCCTGGATAATGTCGATGGGGGCGATGGCGCCGAGGTCAGCTTTCCGCTTGTTGTCGTTGTATTGGCGGGTGTTGAGGTCGAGCGTCTGCTGGTACACCTTGTAGGCTTCGATGTCGGAGACCAGGTCCCAATAGAGACTGACCACGCTCACGACGGTGGCCATGACCTGGTTCTTGAAGGTGAGGTCGGAAATGCGCAGGCTGTTCTTGGCCACGCGAATGTAGCGGTTGTTGATGGACGGACGGAATCCCTGCAATAGGTTTTGCGTGACGGAGAGGTTGAGAGTGGCCTGGCTATAGGGGTTGAACTGGTTGAACGGCGAGTTCTGCGAAACCCCGATGGTGTTGCTCATGTATGCGGTGACCTGGGTGCCGGTCAGAAACCCCTCCTGGGCTCCGTATACGTACGACTTGTACTGGGACACCAGGAAGTTGGTGCCGGTGATATTGGTGGCGGTCTCGATGTTGGTGTTGTGGGTGAAGGTGCCGGTGAGGAACAGGACCGGATCGAGGTTGGGAACGGCGGTTCCCTGCAACTGGACATTGAGGCCGCTGAGGACGCCGCCCTGTCCGCTGCCGCCGCCGCTATTGCCGCTGGTGCCGCCGGAGCCAAGTTGCGTGCCCCCCAGAACGCCGAGCGTGGCGGATGACGGCCCGGACGTGATGCTGCTGGAGATGTTGCGCAACAGCGCGCCTGCGGAGACGCGCAGCAGGTTGGCTTGCGCCAGCTTGGGATTGTAGCGGGCGTATTCGAGATCGAGGTTGTTCTCGAGCGCCAGCGCGATGGCGTCGCGCAGAGACAGGTAGATGGTGCCGGCGCGCATCAGTTTCTCCAGGCGCGGCGAATCCTCGAAGGGGACGCGCGGGAGGGGATGGCCAACGTAATTATTGGTGATCCAGGAGAAGAAATGGTGTTGGCCGCCGGAGAGCTCCGGAGTCTGGGCGAAGCCCGGGAGGGCCATTACGCAGCAAAGCAGGATCGCGAGAACGGATTTGGCAAAAGACATAGTTGGTGAGAACCTCAAAGACCTATTATGGCCGACAAACGGGCCCATCGGATGTGCCGGAGAACGGCTTCTCTCCGGTATACGAGCAAACCGCATCCGGAGTTCGGGAATTGTGATGCCGGCGGACAGGGCCCATGCAGGTAAGACGATGGAGTTGGCGCTGGATTAGCCCGGGCTTCGAGGGTTGGGGGTTGGCAGGCGGAAGCGCCGGCGGAAGCGCCTGCCCCTCCAAGCCGGTCACGGGCTACACTCGAAGTATCTCGTGAACTCGCGGAAGGTTGTCATTGTCGGGGGCGGCATCGTGGGGTTGGCCACGGCCTACCGGCTGGGGGAGCGGTTTCCCGGCGCCGTCATCACCCTGCTCGAAAAGGAGAGCGCGGTGGGCCGCCACCAGACGGGCCATAACAGCGGTGTACTGCATTGCGGGTTGTACTACAAGCCGGGCACCGTGAAGGCGCGGCTGGCGGTGGCCGGCATCCGCCAGATGGTGGCCTTCTGCCAGGAGAACGGAATCCCGCATGAGATCTGCGGCAAGCTGGTGGTGGCGGCCGATGAGCGCGAAGTGGGCCGTCTTGAAGCCCTGAAAGATCGGGGCGCGGCCAACGGGCTGGAAGGGCTGCGGCGGCTGCGGCGCGAGGAGATGCGCGAGATCGAGCCGCACGTGGGCGGGGTGGCGGCGTTGCGCGTGCCGCAGGAGGGCATCGTCGACTACGCCAAGGTTTGCGAGACGCTCGTGGGCAAGCTGGCCGGGCGCGGATCGCGGGTGGTGACCTCGGCGCGGGTGATGCGGCTGCGGAAAACGGGCGCCGGCTGGGTGGCGGAAACGGCCGCTGGCGAATTCGCGGCGGACTTCCTGATCAACTGCGCCGGGTTGCACTGCGACCGCGTGTCGCAGCTTGCCGGCGAGCGCCGCGAGGTGCGGATCGTGCCGTTCCGCGGCGAGTATTACCAGATCCGCAGCGAGCGCCGGCAGCTTGTGCGGAATTTGATTTACCCGGTGCCCGACCCGCAGTTTCCGTTCCTGGGCGTGCACTTCACGCGGCTGATCCACGGCGGGATCGAAGCCGGTCCCAATGCCGTTCTGGCATTCGCGCGGGAGGGCTATCGCAAAACGGATTTCAACGCGCGCGATTTATTCGACGCGCTCAGCTACGGCGGCTTCTGGCGGTTTCTGCGACGGTACCCTTCGATGTGCTGGTACGAATTGCGGCGGTCGTTCAGCCGCGAGCTGTTCTGCCGGTCGCTGGCGCGGCTGGTGCCGGAGATTCAGCCGGGGGACCTGGCGGCCGGCGGTTCCGGGGTTCGGGCGCAGGCCATCTCGCGCGAGGGCGATCTGGTGCAGGACTTCCGGCTGGTGGCGCGCCCCAATGCGCTTCACGTGTTGAATGCGCCGAGCCCGGCGGCGACGGCATCGCTGGCGATCGGGTCGGAAATCGCCGCGATGGCGGGGGAGGCGGCATCCGCATGACGGTCCAGGTGGAAGCCTACTCCGGCTTCTTGACGAACTCGCGCAAGACGGCCGCGGCGCGATCGTTTCCGGTGCAGGATGGTACCGCGCCGCGGCCTTTGCGCGTCAAAGCAGACGAGCGGCCGTTGCGTTTTCGACTGGGAGACCGCTGGTACCAGGTAGAGGAAGTGCTCGACCGCTGGTACGACCCGGATGCGATTTACTTTCGCGTCCGCGCGGACGATCGGGATCTTTACGTTCTGCGCCATTCGGCGCCGGAGGATGTGTGGACGCTCGAAGCGTATCGGCGCGCGGCGTCCAGGGAATCGGGGTGATCGGGCCGGCCGGACTTGGGAGCGAGCAAGCCCGGCCGACAGAGACCACTTCAATCCTCAGACGTTCTCATCGAATCCTTCAGGCAAGGCGCTCCAGGGGGGCGTCTCAACTCAGTGTTCGATGGTACCGCTAGCACTGTTGTCCCCACATTACCCCAAGTCGATGTACTTGGCAATATTATCTTGAGTTAACTGCGCAATTTCAGCGTAAGTAGTTGCTTTAAAGTGAGTTTCTTGGAAATTGGCGCACTTTGAGGGCGCTGCAGGTGGGAACCTGCCTCTGTATATCGTTAGTAAGTGCCAAGTTGCCCGTATTTGGGGGTGCTGGTTAGTACGGGTTATGGGCCGGACCTTGGTACCAGTGGGGTACCAGTGGCCGGGATGCGCGAAATTGGCTACGATCGGTCTCTGAGGTAATCCAATGACACGGCGAGATTTTCTCGGTTCGGCAGCGGCGGCTGCGAGCAACGCTCGCGTGAGCGGCGCGAAGACGCGCTCGGTGATCGCAGCGCGGGCGCTCCATCGCTCGCCGCTCTCACCGTTCCAGTACGCGATTTGATCGGCGTTCGGTGCCGCGGCCATTACGGACCTTCGATCACGCGGATGAAGCGCTGCGGGTCGATGTGCGCAGCGAACGCGCGTTGGATCGCGGCGGCGTCGACGGTCAGGAGGTGCGCAACGTCGGTCTGCGCCGAATCGAGCGGCCGGCCTTGCGACGCTGCATCGAGCAGCTCGGCCCCGATCGCCGGGATCGCGGAGTCGTGGATCAGGGCCTGCCGAACCGACGACGCCTTCATCAGGGCGAGCTCGAAATCG
>Ga0209415_10014900_pt1 | contig 12661 bp, 11 predicted proteins | sample PeaSoiSIISIP2007_FD_187696 | JGI IMG/M metagenome (GOLD analysis project Ga0209415, IMG submission 187696) | Peat soil microbial communities from Weissenstadt, Germany - SII-SIP-2007 (SPAdes) (version 2) | ecosystem: Environmental > Terrestrial > Soil > Wetlands > Peat | place: Germany...
TCTCAAGCCTGCTCGGCTTGAGACGTGAATCAGGCTCTAATCCTAACATGTAGAGCAAGATTCACGGGTCAGCTTGAGTGAAGCTGACCCGACCTTGCTCTAGGCTGAGGCGCTTGCTAAGGAGGCTGGCCGATGGCTCTGGATCGCTCCCTTGAGATTCTCGACGACCTCCTCGCCCGCGCCGCCAAGGCGGGGGCGGATGCGGCCGACGCTGTGCTGGCGGAAGGTGCTTCCCTGACCGTCGCCGAGCGCCTCGGCAAGCCCGAGAAGCTGGAACGCGCCGAGGGTCGCGATCTCGGCCTCAGGGTCTTCATCGGCAAGCGCCAGGCGATCGTATCCTCGACGGATTTTTCGCCTGCGGCGCTGGCCGAGCTGGCCGAGCGGGCGGTGGCCATGGCGCGCGCTGTCCCGGAGGATCCCTTCTGCGGCCTGGCCGAGCCGGGCGATATCGCCCGCAGCTTTCCCGAGCTCGATCTCAACGACCCCAAGGAGCCATCGGTTGCAGAGCTGACGGCACGGCTGCGCGAGGCGGAGGAAGCCGCCCGCGCCGTGCCCGGCGTCACCAACTCCGAGGGGGCCGAAGCCGGCTGGGGCCGGGGCGAGATCGCGCTTGCCGCCTCCAACGGCTTTCGCAACGGCTATGTCGGCAGCAGTTCCAGCGTCTCGGTTTCAGTCCTGGCGGGCGAAGGCACTGGCATGGAGCGCGACTACGATTTCACTTCCGCGGTCTATGGCGCCGATCTCGAACCGGCCGCGACGGTGGGCCGGCGGGCGGGCGAGAAGGCGGTGAAGCGCCTCAACCCGCGCAAGGCCGCGACCGGCAAGGTGCCGGTCGTTTTCGATCCGCGGGTATCCAACAGCTTGATCGGCCATCTGGCCGGTGCCATCAACGGCGCCGGGATCGCGCGTGGCGTCAGCTTTCTCAAGGACAAGCTGGGCGAACGCGTGCTGCCGGCCGGCGTCGATATCGTCGACGATCCCCATCGCCGGCGCGGGCTGCGCTCCAAGCCCTTCGACGCCGAGGGCCTCCCCAACCGGAAATCCCTTCTGGTCGAAGACGGCGTCCTGAAAACCTGGGTGCTCGATCTGCGCTCGGCGCGCCAGCTCGGGCTGAAAAGCACCGGCCACGCCGCGCGGGGTACCTCATCGCCGCCGGGCCCCTCGACCAACAACCTGTACATGCCGCCGGGCAGGCTTTCGCCCGCCGCGCTCATGTCCGACGTCGCGAGCGGCTTCTATTGCACCGAACTCATCGGCTTCGGCGTCAGCAACGTCACCGGCGACTACAGCCGGGGTGCGGCCGGCTTCTGGATCGAGAGGGGCGAGATCGCTTATCCGGTGTCCGAGATCACCATCGCCGGCAACCTCAAGGACATGTTCCTCAATCTTGCGGCCGCCGACGATCTCGTCTTCCGCTACGGCACCAACGCGCCGACCTTGCGGGTGGACGGGATGACCGTCGCCGGGCGGTAACGTCGCTCTTTTAGCCGATCTCATGGCCAAGGCCGCGCCGCGGGTCACGGTCATCATCCCGACTTACAACTGGTCGAGCGTGCTGCCCTATTCCATCGGCAGCGTGCTCGCCCAGACATTCGCCGACTTCGAGCTTCTGGTGGTGGGCGACGGCTGCACCGACGATTCCGAACAGGTCGTCGGTGCCGTCTGCGATCCGCGCCTCAGCTGGATCAATCTTCCGACCAACAGCGGCCACCAGTCGGCCCCGAACAACGAGGGCCTGCGCCTGGCCCGGGGAGAGTTGATCGCCTATCTCGGCCATGACGATCTCTGGCTGCCCCATCATCTGCAAGGGCTCGTCGCAGAGATCGATCGGGGCGCCGATCTCGCCTTTGCCATGGCGGAACTGGTGGGACCCGACAGTGCTTTCTTCGACATTGCCCCGCCCGTGGAGGCCTACGTCCCCGAGCTCTGGATCCCGACCAGCCTGCTCCTGCACCGGCGCAGCGTGACCGACAAGGTCGGCGGCTGGCGCGACTATCGCAAGCTGACGACCGACCCCGAAGTCGACCTGTGCCGGCGTATCCACGAGGCAGGCTTTCGGATCGCCTTTCTGCCGCGGCTGACGGCGATCAAGTTCCCGGCCGCCTGGCGGCGCGATGCCTATGGCCGGCGCGAGGCGAAAGAACAGAAGGCCTGGTCCGAGCGCATCGAGCAAGAAAAGGATTTCGAGCCGCGGGAGGCGGCACGGCTGATCTATGCCGGCAAGGCCGGTGCATTGACGTGCCCTACCCCTTATCTGCGCCTGTGGGCCAATCTGCTCCGGGAAACCTTGCGCCGCATCGCCTTTCGCATCGCTGCGGGGCGGAATTCCCTTGCCGGTCCAGGCGCAAGGATCGATGCTGTGCGGCGATACAAGGGCCTGGATCCGCCTCGGTGAGGCGGCCGCCGCGTCGCGAACCGATGATCGCTTTGAGGGGTGGCGATGCTACCGGGTGCGTGGAAGGACAGGCAGCAGGTCACAAACGAGTGGCAGATGCTGCGGGAGCCGATCGCGGGCGTTCATCTGCGCGAGGTGCTCCACGTGCCGCGCGATCACGGAATCATCACCGAGATCTTCCGTCCCGAATGGGACCCAACCGGCCTGCCCGTCGTCCATGTTTACCAGTCGCGGCTCTTCCCCGGCGCCATCGGCGCCTGGAGCTGCCACAAGAAAAGCATCGATCGCCTGTTCGTGAACCAGGGACATCTGAAAGTCGTGCTCTATGACGGGCGGGAAGAGAGCCCGACACATAGGCGGATCAACGAAATCCATGTCGGCGACGCGAGGCCCGCGCTCATGGTGCTTCCGGCCGGCGTCTGGCATGGCCTGCAGAATTTAGGGGCAGGCGAGGCCCTGGTCCTGAACCTGCCCAGCCAGGCCTATAACTATGCCGATCCGGACCACTGGCGCCTGCCCCACGACAGCCCGGAGATCCCCTATGCCTGGCCACGGGCCGCGGGCCATGCGCGTCTGCGCGCGAACACGCCGCGGGATCAGTGAGAAATTCGGGCTAGGCCCGCACCAGGTCGATCGCCGTCGGCGAAAGAGTGATCAGCACCGGAAGCTTGGCGATAATGTCGCCGTCGCCCTGGACGGGATCGCCCACGGGCCCCTCGATCAGGATCTGACGTCCGACCAGGATCTCAAGACCGGGGCCACGGGAGATCCGGCCGAGCCCGAGCGCGATGGCATAGCGCAGCACGGCGAGCCGTCCGGTGCGGTGAAACAGGCAGATGTGGAGGGCGGCCTGGTCGAGCCGAGCCGCGGGCGCCAGCACGAAGCGTCCGGCGTAGAAATGTCCGCGGGCAACGACCACCGAAGCCGCCTGGCGGACGACCCCGTCCACCGTCACCCGGTAGCTGGGAAACGAAAAGCGCCGGAGCTGGCGCAGCATCTCCAGGACATAGGCACCCTTGCCCAGCAGGCGCTTGGTGCGGGGCGCTATTCCCGCCACCACATGGGCATCGAAGCCGGCCCCGGCCATCATGAGGAAACCCCGGCCATTGGCGAGGCCCGGCCGGTAGCTGAGCGTCCTGCCCGCCTTCAGGGCGGCAATCCCTCCGGCCGCGCTTTCGATGCCGAGCTCGGCCGCTAGCACATTGGCGGTGCCCAGCGGGATCACGGCCAAGCGCCCGCCGCCGGCCGCCAGCAGACCGTTGGCGGCCTCGTTGGCCGTGCCGTCGCCACCCGCCACGACCACCATGGCCTCGGGTCCGGCCTCCCGCGCCAGATGCTCGGCGTCGCCCCGCCCCTCGGTCCGGCGCAGCAGGAAACCGATGCCCGCCGCGCGCAAGCCGCGCAACGCGGCGGCGATCCGGCGCGCCCGGCGCCGGCCGGCGGTGGGATTGAAAATCACCAGGGCTGATGCGGCGGACGCTCCCGGCTCGGTGCCCGCCTGCGCCCCTGCTATCAGCCCGTCCATTTGATATGTTTCAATAACATTATAGTTTCGTTTCCGTGACCACCGAATGAAGATTATAATAAACGACACTATATCACGGATTTTCGTTTGCTGCTTCTACTGAATATTGATATATCCCTCGCAAGCCTCACATTCGCGGACATAAAATGAATTCGGTCTCCGCGGAGAATCGCTACCGGTCCATCTGGATCAGCGACGTGCATCTGGGCACCCGCGGCTGCAAGGCCGAATTCCTCCTGGATTTCCTCAAGAACAACGAGTCGGAATACCTTTACCTGGTGGGCGACATCATTGACTGCTGGCGCCTGCGCCGCGCCTGGTACTGGCATCAGACCCACAACGACGTGGTCCAGAAACTGCTGCGCAAGGCGCGCAAGGGCACCAAGGTGATCTATGTGCCCGGCAACCACGACGAGCCGCTCCGGGACTATACCGAGATGCATTTCGGCGGCGTCGAGGTCGTCGAGGAGGCGATTCATGTCACCGCCGACGGCCGGCGACTGCTGGTGCTCCACGGCGACAAGTTCGACGGCATCGTCAAATACGCCCGCTGGCTCGCCGTGCTGGGCGACCAAGCCTACAACGCCCTGTTGGCGCTCAACCACTGGTACAACCTCTGGCGCCGGTGGTTCGGCTATCCCTACTGGTCGCTCTCGGCCTATCTGAAGCGGCAGGTAAAGGACGCGGTACGATACGTCGACGATTTCGAGCAGGCGCTGGCCGAGGAGGCCCGCCGACGCGGGGTCGACGGCGTGGTCTGCGGCCACATCCACAAGGCCGAAATCCGAAAGGTCGGCCCGGTTCTCTACTGCAACGACGGCGACTGGGTGGAGAGCTGCACGGCGCTGGTCGAACATGGCGACGGTCAGCTCGAAATCCTGGAGTGGGCAAATTTGCGCAGCTTCTCGATGCTGAGCGTCGCTGTCGATTGAACGATTGATGCGGATCGTCATCGTTTCCGACGCCTGGCTGCCGCAGGTCAACGGCGTCGTGCGCACGCTCATGCGCACCATCGATGAGCTCGCTTCGCTGGGTCACCAGACACAGGTCGTCTCGCCCGACCTCTTCCACAGCATCCCCTGCCCGACCTACCCGGAAATCAGGCTGGCGCTCAAACCCAGCCGGCATCTCACGCAGCTGATCGACTCCTTCCAGCCCTGCGCCATCCATATCGCCACGGAAGGGCCGTTGGGGATCGCCGCCAGGCGCTACTGCCTGCGCCGCAAGCTTCCCTTCACCACCGCCTTCCACACCCGCTTTCCCGAATATGTCCGGGCCCGGATCGGCCTGCCGCTTTCGGTCGGTTATGCCGCGCTCCGCCGGTTCCACGCTCCGTCCCATGGGGTGATGGTCTCAACCAGCAGCCTGGAGCAGGACTTGGCCAGCCGGGGATTCCGCAAGCTGAAGCGCTGGACCCGGGGAGTGGACACCGATCTTTTCCGCCTCCGGGACAAGTCGTTCCTCGACCTGCCGCGGCCGATCTACCTCTATGTCGGCCGCATCGCGGTGGAGAAGAACATCGAGGCTTTTCTCGGCCTCGACCTGCCCGGCAGCAAGCTCGTGGTCGGCGGCGGACCCCGGATGGCCGAGCTGGCGCGCCGGCATCCCGATGTACGCTTCGCCGGCCCGCGCCAGGGCGAGGACCTCGCCCGGCACTACGCCGCCTCGGACGTCTTCGTTTTTCCCAGCCGCACCGACACCTTCGGCCTGGTGATCCTGGAGGCTCTCGCCTCAGGCCTCCCGGTGGCAGCCTATCCCGTGCCGGGTCCGCTGGATGTCATCAATGGGGCCGAGGTGGGCTTCCTCGACGAGGATCTGGCCTCGGCCGCGCGGAAGGCTCTCGCGATCCCCGCCCAGCGCTGCCGCGACTATGCCCTCCAGTTCTCCTGGCGCCGGTCCGCCGAACAGTTCCTGGCCAATCTCCAGCCATTCGCCTGAAGCATTTTTCGCCAAAGTGAGCACCGGTTCGGCGCAGAAAATGCGACCAAACCAAGGAATCTGGAGCATGTTCCGATTCAATTGGATCGAAACATGCTCCAGAGCCCGGCCGCTTCTCCCTCGCCGCCTCTATGCTATGGTGCCGGCGCTTCGGGGTCGCGAACGGAACAAGAATCGTGAGAGCGGCGGGCGGCGGCAACTCGGCTGAAACCTTACATCCTGTCGGTTCGCTGCCGGGCGAGGCGGCCGGTTGAACGATGAAGCGGCTGCGCCGTTTGTACGCCTCCGACAAGGTGCAAGGCGTGTTCGCCTTCCTGGTGGCCCAATACGTCCGCCTGGTCTATCGGACCAACCGGTGGCGGCGCGTCGGCTACGACATTTCCGATCGGCTGTTCGCCCAGGATCGGCGGCTGATCTTCTGCTTTTGGCACAGCCGCCTGCTGATGATGCCCTTTGCCACCTACGGCGGACGGCCCTTCGACGTGATGATCTCAAGCCATCGGGACGGCAAGTTCATCGCGCGGGCTGTCCGGCATCTGGGGATTGGCGTCGTCTTCGGCTCCTCCTCGCGCCGGCCGGCCCTGGCGCTTCGCGAGGCCGCTCAGCGCTGCCGCGACGGGGTTTGCCTCTGCATCACGCCCGACGGGCCACGGGGCCCGCGCGCGCGCGCAGCGCCTGGCGCGGTGGTGATCGCGGAGCTGGCAGGCGCGGTACTGGTTCCCGTCGCCTATGCCACCAGCCGGCGACGTCTGCTCGACAGCTGGGATCGTTTCCATCTGCCGTTGCCCATCGGTCGCGGCGTCTTCGTGGTCGGCAAGGAAATCGAGGTGCCGAGGCGGCTCGACGAGACCGAACGCGAACAATTGCGCCGGAGATTGGAAGCCGACATCTCGCGCGTGACCGACCAAGCCGACCGGCTCATGGGCCATGCCCCGGTCGAGCCCGCGCCGGCAAGCTGATGGCGTCGAGATGATGGCCCCGGAATGATGGCCCTGGGATGATGGCCTCGCTCTACCGTCTCGCAACCGACGCCGCGGCCCCTCTCCTGCGCCGGCATTTGAAGCTTCGCGCGGACAAGGGCAAGGAGGAAGCGCCACGGCTCGCCGAGCGCTTCGGCGAAGCGAGTCTTCCCCGGCCGCAGGGCCGCCTCGGCTGGCTCCATGGCGCGAGCGTGGGCGAGACCCAGTCCCTGCTGCCGCTGATGAGCGCCCTTCTTGCCCGGGAGCCGGGCCTGACGCTCCTGGTCACCACCGGCACCCTCACGGCCGCGCGGCTTGTCGCCCGCAGCGCGCCGGCCGGCGTCATGCACCAATACCTGCCCCTCGACCGTCAGGCTTGGGCGAGCCGCTTCCTCGACCATTGGCGCCCCGACTTCGCGCTCTGGGCCGAATCCGAGTTCTGGCCCAATCTCCTCGCCGCCGCGAAGGCGCGCGGCGTTCCCATGGCCCTGGTCAACGGCCGCCTCTCGGCGCGTTCGCAGGCGCGCTGGCGCTGGGCGCCTTCCATCATCCGGCCATTGCTGGAAGGCTTCGCCGTCCTGCTGGTCCAGGACGAGACTCAAGGCCTGAGGCTCACGGCGCTGGGTGCAGCGGACGTCCAGGCCCTGGGCAACCTGAAGTTCGCGGCAGCACCCCTGCCGGTGGACGAAACCGCGCTGCCGGAGCTGCTACCCAGGATCGAGGGCCGCGACGTCTGGCTCGCCGCCAGCACCCATCCGGGCGAAGACGCGATTGCCGCATCGGTACATCGCACGCTTGCCGCGCGCCGGCCGCGGCTGCTCACCATCATCGTCCCGCGCCACGCCGAACGCGGGCCGGCAATCGCGGCGGAGTTCGCCAGCGCCGGCTTCAAGGTCGCCCGCCGGTCGGTGAGGCAGCCGATCATGCCGGAGAGCGAGATCTATCTCGCCGACAGCATGGGCGAACTCGGCCTCTTCTATCGCCTGGCGCCGGTCGCCCTCATCGCCGGTTCCTATCGCTGGCAGGGCCATAATCCGATCGAGCCGGCCCAGCTCGGCGCCGCCGTGGTCAGCGGCCCGCGCGTGGCCAATTTCGCCGAGATTTTCCGCCGCATGGCCGCGGCCGGGGCGGTCGAAATCGCAGACGAGGGATCCCTGGCCGCGACCATCGACCGGCTGCTGACCGACCCGAAGCCGGCGGCGGCGCGCGCTCAGGCTTTCGCCGCGGCGGAGGCCGCGGGGATCCTGGAGCGCATCCTCGCCGCCCTCGATCCAGTGGTGAAGGCGAGCCCTCATGCGCGCGCCTGACTTCTGGCTCGCCGGCGGCAATCCCTGGCTCCAGCGCCTGCTGCTGCCGGCCGCCGCCATCTATGGCGCGGCAACGGTGCTGCGGCGCTGGCGCCATCGGCCCTATCGACCGCCCGTGCCAGTCATCGTCGCCGGCGGGCTCACCCTTGGCGGCAGCGGCAAGACGCCGCTCGCCATCGCCCTTGCCGAACGCCTGAAATCCCGGCGCCCCCATTTCCTCAGCCGCGGCTATGGTGGCAGCGTCCGCGGGCCGGCCACAGTCGATCCTTCCCGCGACAGCGCGGCGGAAGTGGGCGATGAGCCCTTGCTGCTCGCACGCAGCGCGCCCACCTGGATCGCCCGCGACCGCGCCGCCGGCGCACGCGCCGCTGTTGCCGCGGGCGCCGGCCTCATCATCCTCGACGATGGATTCCAGAACCCCTTTATCGCCAAGGATCTGGCCTTTCTCGCCGTCGACGGCGAGGGCGGGATGGGCAATGGCCTGGTGTTCCCCGCCGGCCCCTTGCGCGAGCCCGTCGCCGCCGCGCTTGCCCGGGCGAGCGCGGTGGTCCTGATCGGCGAGGATCGGGCCGGCATCGCGCAGCTCGTCGCCGGTCGCTGTCTTGTAATTCCGGCCCGGCTCATCCCGGGACCGGAAGCCGCGGCGCTCGCCGGCGCCCGGGTCTTCGCATTCGCCGGCATTGGCCAGCCGGAAAAATTCTTCGCCAGCCTAGAACGCCTGGGCGCCGAGGTCGTCGAACGCCGCGCCTTCGCCGATCACCATCCCTACACGGCGTCCGAGGCCACGGCACTCCTGACGCAAGCGGGCGCGAAAGGCGCGCTCCCGGTGACCACGGCCAAGGACCATGTTCGCCTGCCGCCGGCAATCCAGAGCCAGGTCACCGTCGCTACCGTCGAACTCGTTTTCGATCAATCTGCCGAGCTCGATCGGATGCTGGTAAGGATTTGAGACTTCCCGTCTAGAACAAGCTTCCCTGACTCTTCTTGGGCTCGAGCCTTTTCCGGGTGGGCGCTGGCTCCGGCCCGCCATCGGCCGTCGCCCGCAAGCGCCCGTCGCGGAATTCGATTTCCAATGCAGCGCCGGGCACCACGCCTGCGGCCGAGGTGACCGCATGGCCTGCGGCGTCGCGTACGAGGGCGTAGCCGCGTCCCAACACCCGCTCGTAGGAAAGGCTCTCCAGGAGGAACCCGAGGCCCTCGAGCCGCTCGCGAGCCCGGGCGAGAAGCTGGCCGAGGCGGGTTCCGTCGAGCCGGGCAAGCGCCAGGCCCTGGACTTTGTCCTTCTGCAAAGCGGCCATGGCGGCGGCCAGGCGCTGGCCGGCGTGGGCGAGCGTCAGGCGCTGGGCTTCGATCTGCTGGCCGGGCGTGCGCAAGGATGCGAAGAGGCGGGCGAGCGTCTCGCGCCGGCGCTCGAAATAACCCAGGCGCGCGTTCACCAGGCGCTCGACCCAACCGTCCAGGCCCTGGGCCTTCTCCGCGACCAATTGCGAAGGCCGCGGCAGACCGCGGGCGAGCGCCTCCACGCGAAGCCGCGCCTCCTCGACCAGACGCGCCATGGCGCGCGCGATCCGGGCGCCGTCCTGCATCACGTCGGCCAGAAGCTCGGCGCGAACCGGCACCGCCATCTCGGCCGCCGCCGTCGGCGTCGGCGCGCGGACATCGGCGGCGAAGTCGATCAGGGTCGTATCGGTCTCATGGCCGACGGCGGCGATGAGAGGGATCTCGCTCGCCGCCGCGGCGCGAACCACGATCTCCTCGTTGAAGGCCCAGAGATCCTCGAGGCTGCCGCCGCCCCGGGCGACGATGAGAAGGTCCGGCCGGGGGATCGGCCCGCCGGGAGCGATTCCGTTGAAGCCCGCGATGGCCGCCGCGATCTGCTCCTTGGCGCCCTCGCCCTGGACCAGCACCGGCCAAAGCAGCACATGGCGAGGGAAGCGATCGGCCAGGCGATGGAGGATGTCGCGGATCACCGCGCCCGTGGGCGAGGTCACCACGCCGATCACCTCGGGCAGGAAGGGGAGCTTGCGCTTGCGTTCCGGATCGAAGAGCCCTTCGGCCCCGAGCCGGCGCCGGCGTTCCTCCAGCAGCTTCAACAGCGCGCCTTCGCCCGCCGGCTCCAGGCTCTCCACCACGAGCTGGTAGGAGGAGCGTCCGGGATAGCTGGATATGCGTCCCGTGGCGATCACTTCGAGGCCGTCCTCGGGTTTGATCGCCAATCGCCCGGCCGTGCCGCGCCAGCAGACGGCGTCAAGCTTCGCCTCCTCATCCTTGAGGGCGAAATAGAGATGGCCCGAGGCGGCGCGCTTGAAGCCGCTGATCTCGCCCCTGACCCGCACCCGCTCGAAGGCGCCTTCAAGGGTGCGCTTCACCGCCTGGCTGATCTCGGAGACAGTGAACTCCGGTAGGTTGCCAAGGTTGTCGGCTGTCATGGCGCCATCTTATGCTGCCGCCGGGCGCCGGCAAGGAAACCATAAGGGCGGAAGGCCAAAGGGCGGAGGAATTGGCGGCATGCGGGTGCTGGTGGTGGGATCGGGCGGGCGCGAGCATGCCCTCAGCTGGGCGATCGCCGCCTCGCCGCTCTGCGACCGGCTCTACGCAGCGCCCGGCAATGCAGGCATCGCCGGCGAAGCCGAATGCGTGCCCATCGCGGCCGACGATGTCGGCGGGCTGGTCGCCTTCGCCAAGGCGCAGCGGATCGAATTCGTCGTCGTCGGACCGGAGGCGCCTCTGGTCCTGGGCCTGGTGGACAGGCTCGAGGCTGCCGGCATTCCGGCTTTCGGGCCCAGCGCCGCGGCGGCCGCGCTGGAAGGCTCCAAGGGCTTCATGAAGGATCTCGCCCAGCGCTATTCCATCCCGACCGCGGCCTATGGCCGCTTCAGAGACGCAAAGGCCGCCAAGTCCTATGTCGCCGAGCGGGGCCTGCCGATCGTGATCAAGGCCGACGGGCTCGCCGCCGGCAAAGGCGTGGTCATCGCCGAGACATCCCAGCAGGCCGGCGAGGCCATCGACGCCATGATGGCCGACAAGGTCTTCGGCGCCGCCGGAGCCGAGATCGTCATCGAGGAATTCCTCGAAGGCGAGGAGCTGAGCTTCTTCGCGCTGGTCGACGGGAAGGATGCGCTGGCACTGGCCTCCGCCCAGGACCACAAGCGCGTCGGCGAGGGCGATACCGGTCCCAATACCGGCGGCATGGGCGCCTATTCGCCCGCGCCCGCCTGCACGGCGGCGCTCGAGGCACAGATCATGGGCGAGATCATCCGCCCGACGGTCGCCGGCATGGCGAAGGAAGGAAGGCCCTTCAAGGGCGTGCTCTATGCCGGGCTGATGCTGACGGGGACCGGGCCAAAGCTGTTGGAATACAACACCCGCTTCGGCGATCCCGAGTGCCAGGCCCTGGTGGTGCGGCTGATGTCGGATCTGCTGCCTGCCCTCATCGCATCGCGCGACGGGCTGCTGAATCAACTCGATTTGCGCTGGCTGCCCAAGGCTTCGCTCACCGTGGTCATGGCGGCCAAGGGCTATCCCGGCAGCTACGCCAAGGGCAGCGAGATACGAGGCCTCGAACGGCTCAAGGACATGGAGGGCGTCACCGTCTTCCACGCCGGCACCAGGCGCTCGGATGACGGGCGCCTGCTGGCCGACGGTGGCCGGGTGCTGGGCGTGACGGCGCTGGGCGACACGGTGGCGCTTGCCCAAGCCCACGCCTATGAAGCGGTCGATCGGATCGACTGGCCGGGAGGCTTCTGCCGGCGCGACATCGGCTGGCGGGCGGTCAAGGCCGGCCGCTAGCGATGGGAAGGGCTTTCAGCCATATTGGCGCGCCATGACCGATTCGCTTTTCGCATCCGACTACAAGAACCAGCCCTATTGGTGGGAGGCCGCTCCCCGCCCGGACCTGCCGGCCAATGCGCCGCCGGCCAAATGTGACGTTGCCATTGTCGGCAGCGGCTATACCGGTCTTGCCGCCGCCATCGAGCTTGCCCGGGGCGGGCGGCATGTAACGGTGCTCGATGCCGAGGACGCTGGGTGGGGCTGCTCCAGCCGTAACGGCGGGCAGGTCGGCACCTCCATCAAGCCGAGCTTCGAGGACTTGAAGGCGCTTCACGGCGAGGATGTCGCGTTGCGCATCCGGCGCGAGGGGCAGAACGCGCTTGCCTGGATCGGCGACTTCATCGAGCGGGAGAAGATCGATTGCGACTGGCAGAAGGTCGGGCGCTTCCACGCCGCCCACAATGCCGCCGCATACGAAACTCTGGCTCGCGACGTCACCAACCAGCCCAAGGGGCTGGAAGTGGAAGTCTATGTCGTGACCCGGGAGAGCCAGCGCGCCGAGATCGGCAGCGCGTTCTATCACGGCGGGGTCATCTATCCGGCCCATGCCTCGCTCCATCCCGGCAAATACCATCTGGGCCTGCTCGCCCGGGCGCAAGACGCGGGCGCCACGATCCTCAGCCGCTGCCCGGTAATGGCGATCCAGCGCGAGGGCGACGGCTTCCGCCTCATCACCCCGCGGGGCAACCTCCAGGCCCGCGAGGTC
>Ga0209415_10014901_pt1 | contig 12661 bp, 10 predicted proteins | sample PeaSoiSIISIP2007_FD_187696 | JGI IMG/M metagenome (GOLD analysis project Ga0209415, IMG submission 187696) | Peat soil microbial communities from Weissenstadt, Germany - SII-SIP-2007 (SPAdes) (version 2) | ecosystem: Environmental > Terrestrial > Soil > Wetlands > Peat | place: Germany...
TCAGCGACGGCATCACGGCAGGAATGGTCAGCTTGCGCCAGGTCGCGACGCGCGAGAGGCCGAAGGCGCGCGCGGCTTCCTTCAGATCCTCGGGCACCTGGTTGATGCCGGCCAGCAGGTTGAAGAGCAGATACCACTGCATGCCGGTCAAGATCAGCAGCACCGAGGCGAGGTTCATTCCTCCCGTGACCTCGATCACCAGCACCACGATCAGGGGAAACAGAGCGGTCGCGGGCATCGAGCCCGCGATCTCCGCGAACGGCGCGACCACGCGATTGAAGCGCGGGCTTTCCGCTGCCCACAGCGCGCAAGGCAAGGTCCAGGCTAGAGAGATGACGTAGGCGATTGTGAGGCGCAGGAACGAGGCGGCGGTCGCGGCCGGGATCAGCTTGGCCTCGGCGGGCCACGGCCCCGCAAGAGCGTGGAAGAGCGCAAAAATCCCCGCGACGGCACCATACGCGAATAGCGCCAGTAGCCCGATTAGCAGGCCCAGGCGCGTTACGCCCGCGGCGCGCGCCAACCAGACGCGGCCATGAGGAGTCAGCGCCGGGCGCAGTTCCCATGCGCCTTGTAGCGATCGCAAGATCGGATGCAGGCGCGTATGAATCGCGTGACCAAAAGCCAAGCCAAGACCGCCAATCACGTTGGCCATCCACAGCGATCCCATCGGCTCCGACGTTGCCGCGAACTCATAGCGGAATTTCTCCGCCCACACCGACAGCGGCTGCCACACGCAGATGTCCATCACTACGATGACCCCGAGCAGGGCGGCCAGTCCTCCGATAAGCTCACCGACGCGCCCCTTGTCGGCGGCCTCCATCAGGAAGCTGCCCAGTCCGGGCAACTGGTAGTGAGCCGGGCCGACGGTGATAATTTCGCACGCGATCAGAAAGTACCATCCAGCCACCCAGGACAGGATCGAGTTATAAACCAGCTTGGGCACGCTGGCTGGAATCAGCAGGCGCTTCAACTTGAGCCATCGGCTGGCGCCGAAAGCATCCAGCGCCTCGACCGAATCGCGCGGGATGGTCTTGGCGGCTTCGTAGACGCCCAGCGCGAGGTTCCAGGCCTGGCTGGTAAAGATCAGGAAGATCGCCGCCATCTCAACCCCGAGACGGCTTCCGTGCGCGAGCGCGACGAAGAAGTAAATCGCGGCCGGGAAGAAACCAACCACCGGCACGGACTGGGCGATGTCGATCGCTGGAATCATGAAGCGCTCGTACATCGGGCTTTTCGCGGCGCCGAGTCCGTAGCTGACGGCGAACACCAGCGAGAGCAGATAGGCGATGAACATCCGGTAGAACGAACAAAACGCGTAGTAGGGAAGATTGTGTACCTTGACGCTTAAGCGCGGCGCATGGGCGATGTGATGGCGGTATTGGAAAAATAGCGCGAGCAGACCCGCCAGGATGAGGAAGGAAATGAACCAGTCCAAGAGCTTGCGAAGCTCGATAATCGGGCGCTGCATCGTCTGCTGACCAATCCCCCCAGCATAGCCGTTATCGCGATTGGCTCAAGCCACAGGACGGCATTCCATGCCGCCGCGGCATTCCATGCCGTCGGTTGACGCGTAACGTAAAGTCCTTGCAGCTCGCTCGCGTTGGTCGAGTTCATCGGGAAATCGCGCAGAGCCGCTGGCGGCTACGCGTTCGGAGTCAATTGCGATAATAGCGCTTCGGCGGCTAGCTCGCCGCTGTGAACGCAATCGGGCACGCCGACTCCGCGCAGCGCCGATCCGGCGAGCGCCAGGGACGGCAAGGCGGACGCGCGGCGCTCGATTTCAGCGACGCGGCCGAGATGACCAACGGCATACTGCGGCATCGCGTCCGGCCATCGCTCGACGTGCGCAAGGATCGGTTCGGCGCTGACTCCGAGCAGCGATCTGAACTCGTCACGCGCCGCCGCGACCATCTCGGCGTCGCTCAGCGCCATCATCGTTTGCTGGAGCGCGCCGCCCAAAAACACTCTCGCCAACATCGCGCCTTCCGGCGCGCGCCCCGCGAATTTGAGGCTCGAGAACGTGCAGGCGATAATCTTGCGCCGCTCGATCGCCGGAACGACGAAGCCGAAGCCGTCGGGTGGGCGCGGAAAATCGCTCAGCCGGTGGGCGAGGTTGACGGTCGCGGCGGAGCTGTAGACGATCGCACGCAGGCGCTCCGCCAGTTGCGCGTCGTGAGGCTCGACGAGACGCGCGGCGATCGGCGCCGGAGCGGTGCAGATTACGCCGTCGGCCTCAAGCCCGTCGCCGTTGGCGAGAATCAGGCGCCAGCGCCGGCCGTCGCCATCGCGCCCAAGCCCGGTCACAGCGCTGCCGAGCCGTACGCATCCTTCCAGCCGCGAGGCGAGCTTCTCGACCAGAACTCGCATGCCGCCCTTGAAAGTCACAAACAGACTCCATCGCGGACCGCTGGCGGTTGAAGCATGTGCGGACTGAGCGGCTCGCAGGCCCAGGATGAGGCTGCGGTAGCGGCGTTCGAGCTCAAGAAAACGCGGCATCGTGGCTTCCAGGCTGAGGATCGCCGGATCGGCAGTGTAAATTCCGCCGGCCAGCGGCTGCACCAGGCGCTCGAGGACCTCGCGTCCGAGGCGCCGCTCGACGAACGAACCGAGGCTTTCGTCGCCGCTCTCGCGCCGGCGCGGCAACACCAGATCGAGCGCCATCCGCAGCTTGCCGCGGATACTGAAGATGCGGCTCTTGAGAACCGGGCCGACACGGGTCGGCGCGAGCAGCAGAAATCCCAACGGGATCTCTTCCAGCCGGCCGGCGCGCACGACGTAGGTCTTGCGAAATTGTTCCTGCGTTCCGATCAGCTCCGACTCCAGGCCGAGCCGCTTGGCCAGAGCCAATCCCCAGGGCTTTTCCGAAATGAAAGAATCGACGCCGGTTTCGAGCAGGAAGCCCTGTTCGCGAAGGGTGTGAATCGAGCCGCCGAGGCGCGTATCCGCTTCGAGGAGCGTTACCTGAAGCGGCATCTCGCGCCTTGCGGCCTCTTCGCGCAGGCGATGGGCCGCGGCGAGTCCGGTTATCCCCGCGCCGATCACGGCTACGCTTCGCGCGCGCTCCGTCGGCGCGCCCGTGCTATCCGCGGCCATGCGCCTCACTAATATGGCGGCGTATGACGTCCGCCATCATCGCGATGAAGCGCGGATCGGAGCCGACGGTAGCCGCCCGCACCATCCGCACGCCCGATTCGCGCGCGATCGCGGCCGCCGCGATGTCGAGATCGTAGAGCACTTCGACGTGGTCGCAGATAAATCCGATCGGAACCACCACCGCCGGCCGTCCGCTGAGGCCGCGCAAGACCTCGCCGATATCGGGTTCGAGCCAAGGGTCGCGCGGACCGCCGCTGCGGCTCTGAAAGGCCAGCGACCATGACTGATGGCCGATCGCACCCGCCACCAGTCGCGCCGAGTCGGTGACCTGTTCGACGTAGCCGCTTGCCGCCGCCATCGGCGTCGGAATGCTGTGGGCGGTGAAGATGATCTGCGCGCGCGAACGCTCCGCCGCGTCGAGCTGGGCGATCGCCGCCGAGGCCTGGGCGCTGACGGCGTCGATAAACAGCGGATGGTCGTGCCAGCTTGCGACGTAATCGACTTGGGGAGCTGCCGCGCCGAGCGCTTCCTGCGCTTCACGCACGGTGTCCTGGTAGCGCTCGAAGCTCGCCTCGCTGCGATGCGGCGCCAAGATCAAGCCGATCGCGCGCCGTATCCCGGCGCGCGACATCTCGGCCAGGACGTCGCGCACGTACGGCGTCCAGTTGCGCATCCCGACGAAAACCGGAAGCCGCGGCCCGTCGCGATCGAGCTTCTCGCGCAGTGCCGCGGCCTGCTCCAGAGTGCGTTGATTGAACGGCGAGCCTCCGCCGATCGCGTCGTAATGGCGCACCACCTCTTCGACCCGGTTCGGCGGTATCGGCCGTCCTTTCAACAACTCGGCGAGGAAGGGACGAACATCTTCAGAACGGCTGGGAGCGCCGAACGCGATCAACAGGACCGCGTCGTACCGCCCGGCTTGCCGATCCTTGATGGCTGTGTCGGGATCGTTTGTCACTTGCGACCTTCCGCGACCAGGCGCCAGCGGCGACGCTCAGCGCCTGCTCATTTCGTGCACCGCATCCACCAGCGCGATCGCATGATCCACCGGAGTCTCGGGCAGGATGCCGTGGCCGAGATTGAAGATGTGACCGGGCCGATTTCCGGCCTGGTCAAGGATTACGCGCACGCGCCGGCGGATTTCCGCGACATCAGCGAACAGCGCCACCGGATCGAGATTGCCCTGCACGCCGACGCCCTCGCCCAGACGCGCCCACGCCTGATCGAGGTTGATCCGCCAGTCGAGGCCGATCACGTCGCCGCCCGCCTCAGCTATCAACTCGAGCAAACCGCCGGTGTCGGTGCCGAAATGGATGACGGGCACACTCGGAGGGAGCTCGCGAATCACGGCGCCGCTGTAAGGCAATACGAAACGGCGATAGTCGTCGGGACCCAGGCATCCGACCCAGCTATCGAAAAGCTGCACCAGGTCGGCGCCCGAAGCGATTTGCATGTTGAGATAGTCGGCGGTCACCCGCGCAATCATCCGCATCAGCCGGTCCCAAGTCTCCGGATGGTTGTACATCAGAGTTTTGGTGGCGCGGTATTGGCGCGAGCCGCCGCCCTCAATCATGTAGGAGGCGAGGGTGAACGGTGCGCCCGCGAAACCGATGATCGGCGTCCGGCCGGCCAGCTCCGCACGAGTGAGCTTGATAGCTTCACCGACGAAGCTCAGCGATTCGGCCGCGTTGATCGTAGCGATGTGATCGAGGTCGGCGGCCGAGCGCACCGGGCGGTCGATGAGAGGGCCGTCGCCTTTCTCGTAATGCAGCCCGACTTTCATCGGCACCAGTGGCAGCAGGATATCGGCGAAGATTATCGCGGCGTCGACGTTGAGCCGTCTCACCGCGGTGACGGTTACCTCGGCCGCCAGATCGGGCCGCTGGCACATCTCGAGAAATGAATGCCGATCGCGGACCAGCCGGTACTCGGCCATGTAGCGTCCCGCCTGGCGCATCAGCCACACCGGCGTGTAGGGCACAGGCTCGCGGCGGCAGGCCTTGAGCAGGGGATGGTCGCGCAGGGCAGATTCGTGGCCGGAAGTTGCGGTCGCGGCCACATTCGAGGGCGGCGGCGCGGGATCGGCGGACGGCGGCTTGCGGGATGAGGAGTTCATCTGCGAGGTAGTCACACGCGCGAGACTATCTTGCCGTGCCACGGCTTTCTATGTCCAGCCGCCGCGCCGCCGCTTTGCGATATTCGGCTCGGCTTGGGCCAGGCCTCGCCGCTATCCGAAGTAGATTGCTTTTGACGAGCCGGAACCGGGCGGCGCGAAACCGCCTGAGCAGGGTCGCGTTTACATTAACCAGCGACAATATAAATGAAAAAGCAGGTTGCCCCATCCGAGTTTCCTGGCCCCTATGGGCCTGCGCGTGTTCACACGCGCGTTCTCGGTTGTTCGGTGCAACCTGCCTTCTACGTCCCGCTCTAGCACAGAAGCCGCCGATTTGTCGAAGCGGATGGATCAACGCTGAAACCCTTTGGCGGACAGGCAGAAAATCGCTTCGCGTAGATTCTTCGCTACGCTCAGAATGACAACAGAGAACGGGCGTGCGGGCGAGGGGCGGACTTAGGAGGCCGCGTCTATCGCAAAGCTCTCCTGGTCCAGAGAGACGGAATAACAATGAGGCGAGAAATAAGAGGGGCGTTCAAAAAGGGGGAGATGGATATCGCCGATGCGCTCAAGCACGGGTTCGATCCCGGTCGGTGATGCGAGCGTTGAGATCGTATTTGCCGGAGATGATAAGGCGAAAGTATCGACAAAATCTCAACAATATCAATAGGTTAGGAATTTGGGTGGAAACGGGGGGCGGCGCCGGGCCGAGCGTTTGCGCTGCTCGAATGATAGCGACCGCTGATAACCGAAGCGGCTGGGCTCCAGGTCGAAGTTGGTCAGATCCCAGGGATAGCGGGAGGGGCGGCGGCGGTGATGATCTCCTTGGCGCGCCGGACGTCGAGCGCAATCTGGCGGCTCAATTCCTCGGCCGAAGCGAACTTCTGTTCGGGGCGGATTCGCTCGATCATCTCGATCCTGACCTTGTGGCCGTAGAGGTCGCGATCGAAGTGGAAGATATGCGCTTCGATCGCGCGCTGGGATTCGCCAAAGGTCGGGCGCACGCCGATATTGCAAATCGCCGGATGGGCGCCTTCGGGCAACACCACGCGGCTGGCGTAGACGCCGTCGGCTGGCACGCATTCGGTCTCGGAGGCGATGTTGGCGGTGGGAAAGCCGATCTCGCGCCCGCGCTCGCGGCCGTGGACGACCGTGCCGGTCAGAAAATGGTAGCGTCCCAAAAGACTCGCGGCGCCTTTGAGGTCGCCGTTAAAGATGAGTTCGCGCACCTTGGTGGAGCTGACCTCGATCGCGCCGGCCTTGATCGGCCCCACGATGTCGGCCTCGAAGCCGAATTCGCGTCCCAGTTCGACCAACATCGCGGCGTTGCCGGCGCGGTTGTGGCCGAAGCTCACGCTGTGGCCGACCACGATCACGCGCGCGCCGATTTTGCCGAGCAGAAAATCGCGCACGAAATCCCGCGGCGAGAGCTGACTCAGCTCTAGAGTGAAGTTCACCACCAGCACCCCGTCCAGTCCGCAGCGCCGCATCAGATCGAGCTTATCTTCCGCGGTAAGCAGCAAGCGGGGCGCGCGTTCGGGCGCCAGGACCTTGGCCGGCAGGGGGCTGAAGGTAAGCGCGAACGAGGTGCCGCCGGCGGCGCGGGCGCGATCGATCGCGGTCTTGAGGATGGCTTGATGGCCGAGGTGAACGCCGTCGAAGTTGCCCAGCGCGACTACCGGAAAAGGATGGGGCGGTATCGAGTCCAAGTCGTAAATAACTTCCATCGGAGCGGGTCAGACGGATTCGAGTCGCAACCGCCGGCTCCTCAGTCTTTCTCCAGGTCCCTCATCATAGCATTGGCGGCCGAGGCTTCGGGCGCGTCGGCGTGATCGGCAACCAGCTTCTGGAGCGTCAGGCGAGCGTCGATTCGGTCCTTGAGCTGCACGAAGGCCTGGGCTTCGCGCAACAGCGCCGCGCTCGCGAAGCGGCCCTTGGGAAATCTCATCACCAAATCATTGAACTGGAGAATGGACTGGTCGTACTTGCCCAGCTCGTAAAAGGCGTTGGCGGAAAAGTATTCGGACGGCTCGGTCAGCGGGGACTTGGGATACTTCTTCTGGAAGGCAGCGAACTTCTCGATCGCGCCCGCGTAGCCGCCGTTCTTCATCGCCTCCAGCCCCTGGCGGTAGACCTTGACGCCCGAGCCGGTGGCCTTCGCAGCCGCGTCGATTTCCTGGTCGAGGTCGGCCCGCCATCGCGACACCTCCGCCGGCGCCACCGGCGCTGGCTCTACCGCCGGCGGAGCCTCGCCCGGCGCGGTCGGGAGCGTCGGTGCTCCAGCTTCTCCGGGCATCCCGGGCGCCACCGCGGGCGGCGCGCCACCAGGGGCACCCGCGCGCATGCTGGTGACCGCGGATTCCAGCTTGGCCACACGATCGTCGAGCGCACCGACGCGGGAATCACTCTTCTCGCCCTCACCGTGCTGCATCTCCTGCAGCCGATCTTCAAGCCGGCTCAGCCGCAGGTCGAGTTTCTCCATCTGCTGCCGGTCGGAGGCTACCATGCCGCGCATCTGGAACTGGTTGTTCTCCATTTGCTCCATGTCGGCGCGCGGGGCGCATCCCCACAATCCACCCGCCATCAGGATCAGGCCGGCCGCACAGTAAGTTGAATAGTTCCGCACTAGAGCGATTTCCTCCGCTACTTGCTAACCACAAAATGCGCGCGACGATTCTGCGCCCAGCAGCTCTCCTCGTGCTCGGTGCATAGCGGCAGCTCCTTGCCGTAGCTGATGGTCGAGACGCGATCGCCCGCGACCCCGAGCGTGATCAGATACTCCTTGGCGGCCTGGGCGCGCTTGGCGCCGAGCGCGATATTGTATTCCTCCGAGCCGCGCTCGTCGCAGTGGCCCTCGACCTGGACGCGATTGGCGGCGTGTTGTTCGAGCCAGCGGGCGTCGGTGCGCAAAATCTCGCCGTCCTGGGCCCGGATCGTGAATTCGTCGTAATCGAAGTGGATATCGGTAAGCGGTCCGCCGGTGCCCGGGCTCAGCGTGCCCTGTTGAAACTGCTGTAGCGAGCTCTTGCCGGCGCCCTCTTCACCGAGCCCCGGCGCTCCCGCGCCTGCCCCGGTTTCGGCGCCAGTGGCGGGCTGCTTACTCGCGCATCCGGAGAGCGCCAACGCCGCGCACAGCATCGCGGCCGCGCCGATCCGTACCACGGGCGCGCCGATGCTATTGACCCAACCACCACGACCAAGCCGGACTCGTGTCATTGCTGTCCTCCTCGCTTAGGGCCGAAATAATTTTGCCACTCTCGACCATCATTAGATACAACTTCACCCTGCCTTCGCGACCGCCGCTGAAGATGATGTAGCGGCCGTCGGGCGACCAGCAGGGATGCTGGCTCGACATCGCCCCCTTGGTGAGATTAACGGGGGCCCCGCCCGATAGCGAAATCGTGTAGATATCGAAAATCCCATGGTTACGGCTCTGGTAGGCGAGGAGGTCGCCGCCGATCGGCGAGAAAGCCGGATTGCTGTTGTAGTCGCCCTGGTAGGTGAGGCGCTTCGCCGGTCCGCCGTTTAGGCTCATTAGATAGATTTGAGGACCGCCGGAGCGATCCGAAGTGAAGGCGAGTTTTTGTCCGTCGGCGGAAATGGCCGGGCTGACGTTGATCGAACGGCCCTGAGTCAGCGGACTGATCATTTCTCCCGAGCGATCGAGCAGGTAGAGGTTGGTGGCGCCGTCGCGCTCGACCGCCGCCACGATCCGCTCGCCGTCGGGCGTCAGCGCGCCGCCGATTAGTTGGCCCAGTGAGCTGCGCACGCGGCTTTCGCGCTGCTTGACGAGGTCCGCCAAATAGAGCGCGGGCGCGCCGCTCTTGTAGGAGGTGTACAGCAAGTCGCGGCCGTCGCCGCCGAAACTCGGGAAGATGTTGATGGTAGGATTGTTGGTGACCTTGAACAGATCCTGGCCGTCGAGCGACATGGTGTAAATTTCCTTGAAGCGCCCGTCGCGCGTGCTGGCAAAGGCGAGCTTGCTGTCGAACGGGCCCCGCCGGCCGGTCATCGCCTCGAGGATCGCGTCGGCGAAACGCCGCGCCATCCGTGGGACGTCGCGGCGATCGCCGTGAAAACGCTTGCCGGTGTCCTGGCGCTGCTGGGCGACGTCAAAGAGGTAGGCCTCGAGCGATATCGCGGCGCCGTTGATCGTCAGGCCGCCCTTGATCAGGAACTCGGCGTTGAGCGGACTCCAGTCGGCGAAGTTGAACTGCCCGAGTTGGAAACCCGAGGCCTGCGCATCCTCGATGTAGGAATGAGGGTCGATTATTCGAAAATAGCCCGAGAGCCGGAGGTCGCGCGAAAGAATATCAACGAACTCGCTGCTGACCGTATGCTCGTCGTCGCCGCCGAGGTTGTGCAGAGGTGAAATCGCGAGCGCCGACAGCTTGGAGCCCGGCCCCACGATTTCCATCTTGATCTGGGCGCGGGCGAATCCCGCGCAAGCCAGGATCAAAACTACGGCGGCGGCGGCGGAGATCAGTTTCAATCGCATCAGGATAGCCTTTGGTCGATGGTTCAAGACCGAAGCGCCGGCGAACAGCAGCCGGAGCTAGCGGTGGTCACGAGTTGAGTTCTCCCAGCTTGAATACCGCCTCGATGCCGCGCGCGAACTGATCGCGATACTTGTCCGGCGGCGCGGGGAACGGGGCGGCGCGCCGAATCGCGCGGATCACCGATTCGTCGAAGGCCGAGTTGTGAGAACTTTGCTTAATCTTAACGTCGGTCAGCTTGCCGTCGGCTCCGATCGCGAAGGCGACCTGGGTGCTCAGTTCGTTATTCCCGCCCGAAAAACTCCAGGCCTGCTTAATCCGCTCCTGCACGGTACGATAGTAGAGCAGAAAATCGAGATCCTGTTGAATCCCCATACTGCCATGGCCGGAGCCGATACCGGCGCCCTGGCCTTCGGTCGCGGTCTTGGCGACCACCGGCCCCCCGCCACCGGTATCCGCATCCTCATCGCCTTCGTCGGCTTCGGCCGGAGCTTGCTCCGCGGCCTTCTTCGCCTGGACCAGATGCTCGGCGAGCAGTTGTTCGCGAAGCTTGTCGAGCCGTTGCTTCACGCTCGGGGTACTTTCAACTTTAGCGATCGCGATAGCCGCGGTGGGTTTCGGGTGCGGCGGTTTCTGCGCGCGCTCCGGCGGCTTCGGCGTCGGCGGATGGGTAGCGGCCTTTTTCGGCTCGGGCGGTTTGGGAGTTCGCCGCGGCTTTGGAGCCTCGGTCGGGGTTGGCTGTGGCGCTGGGGTTAGCGCCGGCGCCGGAGTCGGTTTCGGCACCGGAGTCGGCGTCGGTGTCTCGATTGACACAGTGGGCTTGATACTGTTCAGCGCGATCGCATTCTTGTCGTTATCGGGCGGCGGTGGTGGTTCGGGCTTGGGCTGCATCACCACCTGCGGCTCTTGCTTGGGTGGCTGCGGTTTGGGCTCTGGTTGGTTCTCGCGCGGGCGATGGGACAAGCGGGGCAGATGGGTCCCCAGGTCGCCGGCTGGGAGGTCATCCACGATCTTCACCGTGTAGGAGGGTGGTTCGCTGAGCGGAGCGCTTAGGTATGAGGGGAGCACAATCAGCAGCAACGCCGCGAGCGCGACGTGACCCAGCGCCGAAACCAGGATCGCCGCGGCGTAGCCCCATCCGCTCGGTTCGTTCTCAGCCCCTGGATTGCGTGTGTCCACTCTTGCGCTCGGACGACGGCGGCGCGTTCTCGCTCGGCATCTGCGTCACCATCCCGACGTTCTCGATCCCGGCGGCCTTGATCGCGGCCATCGTCCGGATAACCTCGCCGTAAGGCACTTGCTCGTCAGCACGAATGAACACCTGGCGATCGGGGCGCTCGGCCGCGATCGCTTGCAGCTTGCCAGTCAGCTCGGCGGCGCTGAGTTTGGTGTCGTTCAGATAGATTTCGTCGCCGCGAGTGATCGAAACCACGAACTGCTGCTCTTCGCCAGGCAGGGCCGCGGCCTTGACCTTGGGCAGGTTGACCTCTACCCCCTGCTGAAGAATCGGCGCGGTGACCATGAAGATGATCAGCAGCACCAGCATCACGTCGACCAACGGGGTGACGTTGATCTGCGAAACCAGTGAACCGCGCTGTCCGGGATCAAAAGCCATCCGCGATCAATCTCAGCCGAGGAAATGGCGCTCGGCGATGTTGAGAAATTCGGAGGTGAAGTTATCCATCTCGGTCGCGAGCACGCGCACCCGCGCGGTCAAATAATTGTAGAACATCTGCGCCGGGATTGCCGCCACCAGCCCTACGGCGGTGGTGATCAGGGCCTCGGCGATTCCCGGAGCCACCGCCTGGATATTCGAGGAATGCGCCGCGGAGAGACCCAGAAACGCGGTCATGATCCCCCACACCGTACCGAACAGTCCGATGAACGGACAGGTCGAACCGGTGGTGGCGAGAAACGTGATCCCGTTTTCGAGCTTGGTCAGCTCGACATTGGCCTCGCGCTTCATCGCCCGCGTCACGTTCTCGACCCCGCCCAGCTCGGTGGAGAAACTGCTCTCAGCGTTGACCACCTGGCGCTTGGCGCGGGTCAGGCGAAGCAGCTCCTGGTAGCCGGCGCGAAACACCTGTGCCACAGGACTGTATTTAAGATCGACGCTGGCGCTATGGATGTTGGCGAGATTTTTCGATTCCCAGAAGATCGCGGTGAAGCGTCGCGACTGGCGGCGGGCCTGCGAAATCTGGCGCAGCTTGTAAACGATGATCCCCCAACTGCCGATCGAAAACGCCACCAACGTCCAAAGTACGAACTGGACCACCGGGCCGGTGCCAAGCAGAAGGTCCACCACTCCCAGGCCACCCACGCCGCTCGCTTGTGAAAACATACGCTGCTACAAATTCAACCCTAGTATAGCGATCGCTCTACCTTAGACGTTACGTTTCGATCTCGCCGTGCGCAATCCGCCCCTTGCAAAGAGGCGTGTTATAGCACGACGCTTGCGTCGCGCTGAGTTGGCCGGCGAAATGATCATTTTTGTGGCACGAAAGGTTTTGACCGCGCGGTTGAATCTTGACTTGCGACCTTGATGAGCGAGCAATATCCTTTAGTCTGCTAACTTCAAGGAGGGTCTCAACAGTGGCGACCAGGATTGGGATTAACGGCTTCGGCCGTATTGGTAGGATGTTTCTGCGGGCCGCGCTTACAAGAAAGGATCTCGAGGTCGTGGCGGTGAACGATATAACCGATGCGGCGACCCTCGCTCATCTGCTCCAGTACGATTCAGTTCACGGCACCCTCAAACATCAGGTCAAGATCGAGGGCAACAGTATCATGGTCGACGGCCACGGCTTCGAGGTGTTGGCCGAGCGAGACCCGTCCAAGCTTCCGTGGAAGAAGCTGGATGTGGCCCTGGTGGTGGAATCGACCGGACTATTCACGGCGCGCGAGAAGGCCGCGATGCACCTGAGCGCGGGCGCCAAGAAGGTCGTGATCAGCGCTCCCG
>Ga0209415_10014902_pt1 | contig 12661 bp, 10 predicted proteins | sample PeaSoiSIISIP2007_FD_187696 | JGI IMG/M metagenome (GOLD analysis project Ga0209415, IMG submission 187696) | Peat soil microbial communities from Weissenstadt, Germany - SII-SIP-2007 (SPAdes) (version 2) | ecosystem: Environmental > Terrestrial > Soil > Wetlands > Peat | place: Germany...
ATCTCGGCCATCCTCTTCGGAGGGCGCCGGCGCTCGGTGGTGCCGCTGGTCACCGAGTCCTTCGACTGGGAGCACGGCGTGTTCCTCGCTTCGATCCTGTCGTCGGAGACCACCGCCGCTGCCGCCGGCGCGGTCGGCAACCTCCGGCGCGACCCCTTCGCCATGTTGCCGTTCTGCGGGTACAACATGGCCGACTACTTCGCCCACTGGCTGCGCATCGGCAAGTCGACCGACGCCGCCAACCTGCCCCGCATCTACTACGTGAACTGGTTCCGCAAGGACGCCGACGGCCGGTTCCTCTGGCCTGGCTACGGGGAGAACTCGCGGGTGCTCGCCTGGATCGTGGAGCGCACCGTCGGCCGGGCACCGGCCGTGGAGACCCCCATCGGGAACGTCCCGGCACCGGGCGCCTTGGAAGCCGAGGGGCTCGATGTGTCCGAACGCGCCATGGCCGAGCTGCTCGGAGTGGACGCCGGGGAATGGCGCCACGAGGTCCCCCTCATCCGCGAGCACTTCGCCCGCTTCGGCGACCGCTTTCCCGAGGAGCTCAGCGTGCAACTCGACGCGCTGGAGCGCCGGCTGGGCTGACGCTCAGGGCGTGACCCAGCGGTGGCGCAACGCGCTGCGGCTGGTGATGTAGGACAAGCCGGTCACCGCGGCCACGGCCGCGATCACCACGTCACCCGAGCGCAGCGGGAGCGATACCACCACGGGCAACAAGGCTCCGAGGACCCACACGAGCTGCAACCTCGTCTCGAAACGCGCGAAGGCCCGTCCTTGGGCCGCGGTGGGGACGTAGCGCTGGACCAGCGCATCGAAGGCCGGCTTGCTGGCCGCGCTGGCGAGACCGACGACGAAGGCCAAGAACGCCTGGATCACGATGCCGCCCACGAAGGCCGTGAGCGCCCCCGCCAGCGCCACCGACCAGATGGACAGGGTCAGCATCTGGGGCTCGGTCAGCACCTTGCGGGCCCGAGGAACGAGCATTACTCCCACGAGCGCTCCCGCCACCGACGCGCCCAACATGAGGCCGTACCACCCCTTGGCCGACTTCATCCTGTCGAGCGAGAACGCGAGCAGGAACGTGACGAATCCCACCAGTCCGCGCAGGACCGACATCGCCGACAACGCCAGGAGCACCTCCGGATGCGTGTTGACACGCGGCCCCAGGGCCCCGCGTGGCGTCTCCTCGTCCCAGGTGTCCTCGGGACGGTCCGGCGGCGTCGGTGCGCCCACGGCGGGGGCACCCTCCGCCCATCCGGCGCGCGGGGCCCGGCCCACCGGCAGCCGCAGGGCGACGACGGTCCCGATGACGAACACGACCATGTCCAAGCGCAGGACCCAGGCTCCACCCAGGAGCTCGAGCACGCCGATGGCCGGGATGGACGCCGCCAAGCTGGCGAGCGACGACAGCAGGCCGAGGCGGGCGTTGGCCGACGCCAGCTCGTTGCCTCCGGGGCGCTCGGAGGCTCCCACCACCAGGGGGACGAGCGAGCCCTTGGTGACGAGGTACACCTTGGACAGCACCAGCATGGCGAAGGCCTCGGGGAAGAGCAGGAGGCTGCCCAGGTCCCCCGCCAGCACGAGGCAGATCGCGGCCCGCAAGGCGGTCGACACCACCACGGTGGCGCGCCGCGCCCCGCGGCTGCGGTCGATGATCGGGCCCAGCAGCGGGGCCACCACCGCGAAGGGCGCCATGGTGAGCAACAGGTAGAGGATCACCTTGCCCCGGGCCTCGTCGGGGGACACCTTGAAGAACAGTGATGACGCCAGCGACACGGTGAGCAGGGTGTCTCCCGCCGTGAGCACCACCTGCGTCAGCGCCAGGCGTCCGAAGGGAGTCCGCTGGTCGAGGAGAGCGGCCAGGGCATCGCGCAGCTGGCGCACGATGCGGGCCGACGCCTCATGCCCACGACCTGCCACCGCGCCAGACTAGGACCGGGTGGCCACCGTCCGGTCGCCACTACCATGGCACCGGGCCCGGAGCTCTCCGGCGGGCCGGCTCGAGGGAGGGGACGACGATGGCGGTGACCGCATACGTGCTGATCCAGACCGAGGTCGGCAAGGCCGCATATGTCGCGCAGCAGGTGCGTGGCATCGACGGGGTGGTCTCGGCCGAGGACGTCACGGGCCCCTACGACGTGATCGTGCGGACCCAGGCGGCGTCGGTGGACGACCTGGGTCGCATGGTGGTGAGCCACATCCAGCTCATCGAGGGCATCACCCGCACGGTGACCTGTCCCGTCGTGAACCTCTGAACCCCTGAACCGCTGAGGCTCTGAACCTCTTGAACCAGCACGGCCTGCTGAACAGTCGCGGCCTCACGGACCATCGGGGCCTCACGAACAATCGCGGCCTCACGGACAATCGCGGCGTCACGGACCATGGCGTCCCTCTGGCCGGAGGCCAACCTCGGACCTGACGCCCACCCCTGGGCTCTAGTCGACGGTGCCGTCGGCTCGCAGGGCCGCGATGCGATCCTCGCCGATCCCCCACGACAGCAGGGCCTCCGGCGCGTCGGCTCCGGCGACAGACGGCGCCCTGTGCACGGCGGCGGGAGTCCGGCTGAACCGTGGCGCGGGGCCGGGCTGCACCACGCCGTCCACTTCGACGAAGGTGGCGCGGTGCCGGTTGTGGGGATGGGTGTGTGCCTCCCAGGGGGACAGGACCGGCGCTCCGCAGGCGTCGGTCCCGGCAAAGGCGTCGGTCCATTCGTCGCGGGTCCGGGTGCGGAAGATCGCCGCGAAGCGCTCCTTGGTGGCGGGCCATAACTCCCGGTCGTTCTGGGGCGGGAGGTCTTCGGGTTCGAGCCCGAGGACCTTGAGCAACTCCGCGTAGAAGCGGGGCTCGATGGCGCCCACCGCGAACCACTTGCCATCGGCCGTGTCGTAGACCTCGTAGAACGGTGCTCCGGTGTCGAGCACGTTCACCCCCCGGCCTTCGGTCCACAACCCGAGGCGACGGAAGGCGAAGGTCATGGTCATGAGCGAGGCCGCTCCGTCGACCATGGCGGCGTCAACCACCTGGCCCCGGCCCGAGCGTTGGGCCTCGAAGAGGGCCGCGCACATCCCGAAGGCGAGCAGCATCCCCCCTCCGCCGAAGTCCCCCACCAGGTTGAGCGGCGGCACGGGTCGCTCCCCCACCCGGCCGATGGGCCACAGGGCCCCGGCGAGGGCGATGTAGTCGATGTCGTGACCCGCCGCCGATGCGAGCGGGCCGTCCTGGCCCCACCCGGTCATGCGGCCGTACACGAGCCGGGGGTTGCGCTCCATGCACTCCTGGGGGCCGATCCCGAGCCGTTCCGCCACACCAGGACGCCATCCCTCGATGAGGCCGTCGGCCTTCTCGACGAGGTCGAGGACCAGACCCACCCCCTCGGGGCGCTTGAGGTCGACGGCCACTGATCGCCTGCTCCGGTTGAGCAGGTCCCAGTGCGGCTCCGCCGAGGGTGATGGCGGGCTTCCCGTTGCCCGGTCGATGCGAAGCACGTCGGCCCCGGCGTCGGCCAGGAGCATGCACGTGTACGGCCCCGGCCCGATGCCGGCCAGCTCGACGAGGCGGACGCCGTCCAGTGGCCCGGTCACCGGCGCGCGCCCTTCTCGTCGTGGGCCTCGTGCTCCGCCCGGCGGGCGTTGGCGACGATGGCGCCGACCACCTCGGGCTGGGCCACGGGGGGGATCTCATGGCCCATGTCCCGGATCACGAGGAGCTCGGCTCCCGGGACGGAACGTGCGGTGGCCTCGCCACCGTCCAGGGGCACCAGCGTGTCGGCATCACCGTGGATCACCAGGGTGGGCACGGTCACGGCCCCGAGCGCCGCGGTACGGTCACCGGACGCCACGATGGCCATGATCTGACGCGCCATGCCGGCCGGGTCGATGCCGCGGTCGAAGAAGTGCTCGAAACGTGCCCGGCGCCATGCTTCGTCGACGAGCGCTCCTCGCGACCCCACGACGCGACAGTTGGCGAGCTCGAAGTCGACGTAGCCCGACCGGTCCGTGGGAGGACGTCGCGTGACGACGGCCATGGCCTCGGGCGTCGGCTGGGCGACGTCGTGGGCTCCGGTGGTGGACATGATCGAACAGAGACTGCGCACCCGGGAGGGGTGCCGGACGGCGATCGTCTGGGCGATCATGCCTCCCATCGAGGTCCCCACCAGGTGCGCGTGCTCGATGCCGAGCGTGTCGAGCAGGTCGACCGTGTCGTCGGCCATGTCGTCGAGCGTGTAGGCCACGGCATCGCGTCCCCCGCGTCGCGCCGCGGCGATGTCGAAGGCCGGGCCGCCGTCGAGGTGTGTGGACAGGCCGGCGTCCCGGTTGTCGAAGCGCAACACCCTGAAGCCCCGGGCCACCAGGAGGTCGCAGAAGGCGTCGTCCCATCCGATGAGTTGGCGGCCGAGACCGGCGATGAGGACGACGACGGGGTCCGGGGGTGCCCCGCGCCGCTCGTAACACAGCTCGACGCCGGTCCCCACCTTGGCGTGCTCCATGCCCGGATGCTGGCCGCAGGGCACCATGGGGGTCAAACCGGTCGTGTCATGCTGTCGCCGCCATGGCCGATCACAGCTCACCCCGGCCCCTGGCTCCGGTGCGTGCGCACAGCCCGGGGCGGGTCAACCTCATCGGCGACCACACCGACTACAACGAGGGCCTCGCCCTTCCCATGGCCGTCGACCTGGGCACGACGGTGACCTTCGTTCCCGACACGAGCACGCGTGTCGTGTTGCGGTCCACCCACGAGCCCGAGCCTGCCGACGTCGACGTGCACCTTCCCCTCGACCCCGGTGCCCTCGGGGCGCTCGAGCCGAGGTGGGCGCGCTATGTGGCGGCGATCGTGGCGGCGGTGCGCCCGGTTTCGGGAGGAAGCGGCACGGTCGAGAGCACCCTCCCCGTCGGGGCCGGCCTGTCCTCGAGCGCCGCCCTCGAGGTCGCCTTGGCCCTGGCGCTCGGGTGCGAGCCCGAGCCTGTGACCCTGGCCCGCACCTGCCAGCACGCCGAGCAGGCGGCCACGGGTGTGCCGACGGGGATCATGGACCAACTCGTCGTGATGGCGGCCCGCCAGGGCAGTGCCCTCCTGATCGACTTCGCCGACCTGTCGATGCGTCATGTCGAGATGCCCCCTGACGCAGAGGTGGTGGTGGTGCACTCCGGTGAGACGCGCTCGCTCGACCGGTCGGCCTACGCCGAGCGCCGGGCAGAGTGCGACGCGGCCGCGCACCGGTTGGGACCGCTCGGCCGCCTCGACCCCCGGGTGGCGTTGGCGATCCCCGACGCCCTGTTGCGTCGCCGGGCACGCCATGTCGTCAGCGAATGCGCCCGAGTGCGCGCCTTCACCGGCGCGCTGCGCGGCGGGGACCTGGTCGGGGCGGGCCGTCTCATGACCGAGAGCCACGAAAGCCTGGCCCATGACTTCGAGGTGTCGACGCCGGGGCTCGACTCGCTGGTGGAGGGGCTCCTGCGGCGCCCGGGGGTCTTCGGGGCCCGGCTCACCGGAGCCGGGTTCGGTGGATGCGTGGTGGCGCTCACCGAGCCCGGAGCGCTCGACCTCGGCACGTTCTCCACGCCCGCGTGGCGGGTGCGGGCGGCCGGAGGTGCCCGCCTCGTCCCCGCTCCGTGACACCCGCCGGGTGGCGCGAGCGGTCAGAGACGGTCGAGCAGCTCCGCCTTCTTGGAGGCGAACTCGGCGTCGGTGACGATGCCGCGCCGTCGCAGCTCGTCGAGCTGCACCAGGCGCCCCGCCACCGTGTCCTCGCCCTGGGGGGACCGCGTCACCCGGGCCACCCCCGAGGGCGGAGTGTCACCGGTGATCCCGGGGCCCGGCTCTCTCGGGGATGCCCCGTTCCACGACGCTTGACGGGGCCCGGTCGACATCGGCACGCCTGACCGGTGCCGCAGGGCGTCGATCTGCTCGGTGATCACGCTCTGCACCGCGGCGGGGCGGGGCACGTGGTCGAAGACGACCAGGCCCGTGTCCCCGCCCATCTCCACGTGGAGCTCACCGGTCCGCAAGATCCGATCGGGAATCGACTGGTGGTACGACAACTGGTTGACCCGTTCCAAGCGAAGCTCGAGCCCTCGGCGTGCGAAGACGCCCGTGCGTTGGATGATGCGGGTGTTGGTGACCACGAAGCTGCTGGCGAACCAGCGCACGAGCCGTCCTGCCAACCACAGTGCCGAGCCGGTCACGAGCGCGAGCAGCACGTACAGGACCCCGACGGGTGCGCTGGAGAAGTTCACCACCAGCGCGATGGCGAGCGCCACGACCGCCACCGCGACCACGAGCGGCCGGCCGAGGTACGCCCAGTGCGGCCGCAGCTCGACGACGACCTCTTCGTCCTCGGTGAGCAGTCGGCGGGGGAAAGGCATGCTCCTCCAGCGTATCCCCGGGCCTCGGACAACCCGGGGCACCCGGGCTGCCGGCACCTGTGTCCGAGCCGGTCGCGACGACGCGGGGCCCGGGCCAGGTCAGGCCAGCTTGGACGCGATGCCTCCGGCGCTGCGAAGCACGGTGCCATCCGCGCCCGCGGCGCTGTGATGCGCGGCGGGCCGCCCCAATGCCTCGCCGATGATGGCGTCGAGCAATGTGATGAACGGGAGAGGGGGATCGGCCCACAGATAGCGCGCCAGCGATCCCGGAACGGTGTTGATCTCGTTGACGAACAGGGATTGCCCGTCGGAGAGGAAGTCGATGCGACCCACGCCGCGCACATCCGCCAGCCGCACCACGGTGCGGGCCGCGTTGTGGAGCACCTCCGCCAGGGGAGGCGCAAGATCGGCGGGCAGTTGGCGCGGGGCGCTGGCCATCCCCTCCCCACCGACGTACTTGTCGGCGTAGCCGAGGATCTCCGCCGCCGCGCTCGACCGCAGAGGCCGTTCCACCGCGGAGAGCTCAGGCCGGGGCCAGGTGCGCACCGCGATGTTGAGATCGAAGAGATCCTCGCGATAGGGCTCGACGACCGCTCCCCCTCGCAGGTGGGTGTTGGCATCGAGCCGGCCGCGCGCCGTGTCGAGATCGGCGACGACCTCGACACCGATCGACGACCCGCCGAAACGGGGCTTGAGGATGTAGGGGCCCGGGAACGCGATGGCACCGTCGCGTTCGAGCAGGACCCTCGGGAGCACGGGGAGGCCCGCAGCCTGTGCCACCGCCGCGAACGCCAGCTTGTCCATACCCAACGCGGCCGCAGCCACACCAGGCCCGGTGTAGGCCACGCCGGCCAGGTCGAGCGCGCCCTGCAGCGTGCCGTCCTCTCCGGGACCGCCGTGACAACAATTGACCACCGCGTCCACCGGGAGCGTGCGGGTACGGCCCAGACGTCCGCCAGCCGCCGCGAACCCGGCGCCGTCCCCGCCTGTCACCAGCTGCAGCGCCTGTGCCCCGCGCGGCACGCCCTCGATGAAGTCGGCGGCCTCGAGCGAGGCGTCCACCTTGTGCCAGTCCCCGGTCTTGGTCCAGTACAGGCCGATGACGTCACGGCCGGCCCCGGCCAGCTCGTGCGCCGCCTGCAGGCCCGTCAGGATGCTCACGTCGTGCTCGGGCGACGGGCCCCCGAAGGCGACGGCGACCCTGGCGGTGTTGACGTTCAACGGTGGTGCTCCCGAGCTCGGCGGAATGGAAGGACGGGGCGACGAGGCGCTCCGGCGGCGCTCAAGGGTAGTGGTCGGGCAGGTCGTTCTCGTACAGCACCACGTCCCCGCTCCCCAGGTGCCCGCGTACCCACTCGGTCGCCTCCTGGCGTGTGCTCAGGATCACCACCTGGCCCGAGCCGCTGCCCTCCGTGGCACGCCGGGCCCCGCGCAGCAGGGCGCGGCGGTTGGTGCGTCCCACCACCACCAGATCGGTGGCCACCGACAGCGCGTGGGCGGCGAAGCTCTCGTTCTCCTCGGCCTGCAGAGAGCCGAGTTCGACCATCCCCGGCGTCACCACGACGCGCCGCGACGCGTCCACTCCCACTCGCTTCAGTGTCGCCAGGGCGGCGCGCCCGCCGGCGGGGTTGGCGTTGTAGGTGTCGTCGAGCACGACGACGCCGCCGGCACCGAGGGACTGCTCGAGACGGTGCGGGGCGACGGGCAGCATGTGCAGTCTCCGCGTGACCTCGTCGACCGTGACGCCGAGCTCCAACGCCACCGCCACAGCAGCCGCCACATTGCCCGGCCGCGCCTCGACGCGCACCCCCCGGGCCACCTCGTCCCCCCGGAGGTACACCGAGAGCCCGTCGCCCTCGTCGAGGACGGACACGTCCAGATTCTTGGCGCGACCCGAGACGCGCCACACGCGCGTGCCGTTGCGGGCACTCGTCTCGGCCAGCGCTGCCAGGCGGTCGTCGTCGACGACGAGCACCGCGCACGGCACGCCCTGCAGGATCTCGGCCTTGGCCTGCAGGACGCGGTCCTCGGTGCCGAAGCGCTCCAGGTGCACCGGGCCAACGGCGGTGATCACCGACACGTCGGGACGGACCCAGGAGCACAACTCGGCGATCTCCCCGCGCCCGTAGGTCCCCATCTCGGCCACGAAGACCTCCGTCCCGTCGGCGAGGTGCTCGTTGACGGCCCGGGCGAGCCCGGCCCGGTTGTTGAAGCTGGCGGGGCTGGCCACCACCGAACGGGCCCCTCCCACGAGGTGGGCGACGTATCCCTTGGTGCTCGTCTTTCCGAAGGAGCCGGTGATAGCGACCACCTTGGGAGCCACCCGCGCCAGGCGCGCCGCCGCGCTCCGCACGTGGGTGGCGGCCAGCCTGCGCTCCAACGGCGCCGTACACGCGCAGGCCAGGTCGACGAGTGCGGGCAGGGCCAGCGCGGCCGCGGCGACCGCTACAGGGCCCTGCCCCGCCACCGTCGCCCCCGCCACGGCTCCGGCCTCGAGGACGGCCCACACCAGCGCCAGGGTGCGCAACCGGCGCGTCCATGCCAAGGGGGAGGTCCTTCCCCGCCACGGCAGGCCGACGGGCCCCAGGGCCACCACGGCGGCAGTGGCGAACACGCACGCCGGCCAGCGTGACGAGAGCACGAGGCCGGCGACGGCGACGACGAGCCCGGCCACATTGACCGGCGCCGAGGTCCACCACCGCAGGGCGAAGCGCGACACGGCGTCGACGACGTAGTGCTCGCGCTGCGCCACGCGCAGCCACCGGGGCCCGGCCACGGCGATCGACAACGCGCCGGCCGCCACCACCGTCGAGCGCAGGACGTGATCGACCACGGCCGATACCGCCATGGGGAGGTCACCGCCGACGGTCGACGACCAGTCCGCCATCACGAGCGACGGGACAACGCTCGTTCGACCGCGGCGCGCAACTCGCCGGGGGCAGTCAGGGGCAGGAGATGGCCGGCGCCCGGACAGAGGGTCAGATGCGCCTGCGCGAGGACACGATCGAGGGCGCGCGCCGTCTCGAGGGGCACCTCTTCGTCGTCGTCGCCCCACACCAGCTCGACCGGGCATTGCACCGCGGCCAGGGCGTCCTCGTACCGCTCGTTGACGAGGCGGACCAGGACATCGCGCATCAGGCCCTGCGCGGCAAGGTAGTCGGCCGAGCCGTGACGGCGCCGGGCCCGCTCCAGGGGCGCGTCGCCCAGGACGTGAGCCCGGTGCAACGCCCGCGTCACCCGGTAGGCCAGCGGCGGACGGCGAGGGCCACCGGTGCGGGGGAGGAGTGGGGCTCCGGTCAGCACGAGCGCCCCCACGAGCTCGGGGCGCGCCGCCGCCAGGCGCACCGCCACCCGGCCCCCGAGCGAGTGGCCCACGACGACGGGAGGCGGCCCCGGCTCTGGCGCTTCCTCGACCAGCCGCGCCACCGCCGCCGCGTACTCGCCCGATCCCCAGGCCTCGGTGGGGGCAGGGGTGGCGCCGAACCCGGGAAGGTCGGGGGCCACGGTCGACAGGGGGCCCAGAGGGGACGACGGGCCGAGCGAGGCGGCGAAGTCGGCATGGGTGCGGCGCCAGCCGTGGAGCGCCACCACCACCGGAGGCCCTTCCCCCCACGTCTCGCCGTACAACACCCCACCGGCGAGCGACCGCAGCACCCCGGCGAGGCTACTGCCGAGGAAATCGGCCGCCCACCATCCCCCGGGCCGTCACACCCCACCGGTACGGTCGCCCTGGTGCCCAGCTCCACGTCTCACGTCACCGGCTCGTCGGAGCTGCTGCGCGGCCTCACCATGGCTCAGCAACAGGCGGTGGAGTCACCCGAGGCGCCGTTGTGCGTGCTCGCCTCGGCGGGCTCGGGCAAGACGACGGTCCTGGCGCGACGGGTGGCCCGGCGCATCCTCGACGGGTCGGTCCGGGCCGAGCACACGCTGGTGGTGACCTTCACCCGCAAGGCGTCACGCGAACTGAGGGGCCGACTGGCCCGGCTCGGGGTGCCCGGCCTCGTGTCGGCGGGGACCTTTCACGCCCTGGCCCTGGCCCAGCTCCGTCGCCACTTCGCGGACCACGGGCTGCGGGCGCCCGGGCTGGTGGACGACCCCACTCCCCTGGTACGGGCCGCGCTCGGGGCCCGAGCCTCGGCGGGACCGGCGCACGTCGCCGCCGTCCTCGGTGAGCTCCACTGGGCCCAGGTGCGATTGCTCGGCCCGGAGGACTACCGCCGCGCCGCGTCGGCAGCCGGCCGCGACCTGCTCGCCGACATCTCCCACGACGAGGTGGCCGAGGCCTACGCCGCCTACCTCGCCGAGAAGCGCAGGCGCGCCGTTCTCGACCTCGACGACCTCGTGACACGGTGTGCGTCGCTGCTCGAGGAGGACGAGGACGCCGCAGCTGCGCAGCGATGGCGCATCCGCCATCTCTTCGTCGACGAATTCCAGGACGTCAACCCGGCCCAATGGCGTCTGCTGCGCGCCTGGCTCGGGGACCGCCGTGACCTCTTCGTGGTGGGTGACCCCAGACAGGCCATCTACGGATGGAACGGGGCGGATCCGACGCTGCTCGACCGGCTCCCCGAGCTCCTCCCCGGCACCACCGTCCTGCGTCTCGACGACAACCACCGCTCCACACCGCAGGTGGTGGGAGCCGCCAGCGCGGTGCTCGGTGCCGATCCGAGCCAGGCGTCGCGTCCCGACGGCCCCTGCCCCGTGGTCGAGGGCTTCGACGACGACGAGGAGGAGGCCACGGCGCTGACGCGGTGGCTGCGCCGCGCCCACCGACCGGGGCGTCCCTGGTCCCACCTGGCCGTGCTGGCACGCACGAATTCCCGCCTCGAGCCCGTCGCCCGGGCCTTGGCACGCGCCGGGATCCCCTTCCGGATGTCCGGGGGCGCCAAGGAGGCGGCCCAGGCACGCGCCGTCCTCGCCGAGCTCCGGCGCGTGCCCAAGACCCGACATCTGCGCAGCGCCCTGGCCGAGCTCGTGATGGCACGCCAGAGCGAAGCGTCGCTCGAGGCGCACGATCCTCCCGATCATGAGCAGAGGGCATCGTTCGTCGGGCTGCCCGTCGCCCTGGCCCGTCTGGCCGACGAGCACGCGCTCGAGTCCCCCGACGCCACCGTGGGCGAATTCCTCGAATGGGTGACCGCTGGTGGGGAGGGCGCCATGGAGCTCGATGCCCCCGACGGCGTCGAACTGTCCACGTTCCACCGCGCCAAGGGCCTCGAGTGGCCCGCGGTGGCGATCGTCGGCCTCGAGGACGGCATGGTCCCGATCGCCTACGCCAGGACTCCCGATGCCGTGGCCGAGGAGCGGCGGCTCCTGTACGTCGCGCTGACCCGCGCCGAAGACGAGCTGTGGTGTTCGTGGGCCCGAACCCGCCGGGTGGCGGGGCGGACGTGGCGATGCGACCCCTCTCCCCTGCTCGACGCCGTGACCAAGGCGAACCTCGAGCTCGGAGCGGAATCCGAGCCCGATGCACGCCGGCTCTCGCAACGCGTCGGGCTCCTGCGGGCCCGGCTGCCCCAGGCCGGCTGAGTCCGAGCACCCGAGGTCGGGGCCCGCAGCCCTACCCGTCGATGTCGACGAGCACCGGGGCGTGGTCCGAGGGCTGTTTTCCCTTGCGGGCGTTGCGGTCGACGAGCGCGTAGGTGACGCGTTCGGCGAGGGGCCGGCTGAGCATGACGAGGTCGATGCGCAGGCCCATGTGCTTGTGGAAGTTCCCGGCGCGGTAGTCCCACCACGTGAAGAGCTGGCTCTCGGAGTACCGGAGCCGGAAGGAGTCGACCAGTCCCCACTCCTCCAATTCACGCAGCGCGCTGCGCTCGGGAACGGTCACGTGCGTTGCCCCCGCGAAGGCAGCCGGGTCCCACACGTCGCGGTCTTCAGGAGCGACGTTGAAGTCGCCGCACACCGCCACCTCGTCGGTCGGCTTGCACGTGCGGGCCAGATAGGCGCGCAGCTCAGACAACCACGCCAGCTTGGCCTCGTAGTGCTCGCTCCCCACCTCGCGACCGTTGGGGACGTACACGCTGTGGACGCGTACCCCTCCGCAGGTGGCGGCCATGAGGCGCGCCCCCTGGTCGTCGGCGGAGCCGCCGAACCCCCGGACCACGTCGTCGATCCCCACCCTGCTCACCACCGCCACGCCGTTCCAGCGCCCCTCCCCGTGGGAGGCCGACTCGTATCCCAGGGCGGAGAACGCCATGGACGGGAAGGCGGAGTCGACGAGCTTGGTCTCCTGCATGCACAGCACGTCGGGCCGCGCGTAGTCGATCCACTCCTCGACCCGGGGCAGCCGGGCG
>Ga0209415_10014903_pt1 | contig 12659 bp, 11 predicted proteins | sample PeaSoiSIISIP2007_FD_187696 | JGI IMG/M metagenome (GOLD analysis project Ga0209415, IMG submission 187696) | Peat soil microbial communities from Weissenstadt, Germany - SII-SIP-2007 (SPAdes) (version 2) | ecosystem: Environmental > Terrestrial > Soil > Wetlands > Peat | place: Germany...
ATAGTCTTCCTCGGCGGTGGCGATCACATGGTCCGCGCGCAGCGCCAGCAATTCCGCGCGTTTCTTTGAACTTCGCGTGGCCGCAATCGCGGTGGCGCCTTCAGCTTTCACGATCTGAATCGCAGCCAGGCCCACACTGCTGGATGCGGCTGGGATCGAGACAAAGTCGCCCTTCTTCACTCCACCAGCCGTCACCAAAGCGCCATAAGCCGTGAGATATTGCATCCAGATGGCGGACCCTTCCACGGCCGAGAGCTTCGCTGGATATTCGCCCAATACGGTCGCGGGAACAATCGCTTCTTCGCCCAGCGATCCGTACTGGTTTTGCGAGAAACCTGGCACCGTCGCCACTTTCTTTCCAGTCCAGCTCTTGTCGACGCCGTCGCCCACGGTCTCAACCACGCCGGCGACTTCATACCCGATGCGCGACGGCAGTTGTGGCTGCTCCATGTACATGCCGTGGTAATACAAAGACTCCGCCCGATTCAGTCCAGCGGCGCTCACTTTGAGCTTGACCTCGCCTTTGCCGGGCTGTGCCGACGGCGCATCTTCGAGCTTCAGGTTCTCCGGACCGCCAATTTCATGGAAGCGAACAATTTTGGGCATCAACTCTCCTCGCGAGTTTGGATGATACCAAGCGCCAGGAAGGTGCAGCCTATCTGCTGGATGCCGTGTCGCCCAGTGGTAGCGCGCCGAGCAGCCTCGCGGCCATCGCATTGTTGGGATCGAGTTCCAGCGCCCGCCGCAACTCCGGCTCCGCGCGATCATATTTTCCATCGGCTACCCAAGCCAAGCCCAGATTCGCGTGGTTGGAAGCGTCGTGCGGCAGCAGTTTCACGGCCTGTTCCAGCGCATCAATGGCTTCGGGAATCTGGTTGGTCTTCAAATATTCGACACCGATCAAGCTGTCGGCGTACGCCGCGCTATCGGGACACTTGGCGAGGGTCTTCTGGAGTTGCTTAACTGCGCCTGGGTGATCGCCGGACTCCGATATTTGCAGCGCCTTTTGGAGCATGTGCAGCGCTCTGCCCGATAACCGGTAGCGCAGCAACTCGACGGAGATCTTTCGGGGCGGTCCTTGCTGCGCGCCCAACGGCAGCGCTAACAGAGCAAGTGCGAAGGTGAACGTCTGCTTTGTAAACAGCATCCGAAGTCCCTTGAAGTAATCGGCACTTCCACAGGAAATCTTACAGATCAATATACATCAGATGTCAATTTCGTTACAACCGTCTTGCATGCAACTCTTGAACAAGACGCCCCGGGGTTATAAACTAGGCACTTCATGCAACTGAATCGGAAGCTGCAATACCTCTTGTTAATCGCCACCGCCTTGGCTGTAATCGCACTGCCCGGCCAAGCCCAGAGCCCAGTGACTTTCACGGCGTCTCAGGCCGCCGAAGGGCAGTCGGGTTATACCCAAAACTGCGCCGGATGCCACGGCCGGAATCTGGACGATGGCGAGTTTGCACCGCCCGTGAAGGGGTCGGCATTCAGGCAGCAATGGAGTGGCAAAAGTGTCGGCGAGTTACTTGCATACATCGACACCAAAATGCCTCCCAGTAATGCAGGCGGACTCGGCGATTCGTCCTATTTCCAGATCACCGCTTTCATCCTTCAGGCGAACGGTATTCCGCTTGACGCGAAAAGCCTTCCGAGCGCCGGGGCGAGTGGCGCCAACGGAAAGACTAGCGCGCCTGCTTCCGACTCGCCGGGTGGCGGTCTCTCGCCCTTCGCCAGCCTGATTCCAGCGCCGTCCAAGCCCAATCCGCTTGATAAGATCACTCCTGTCACGGAAGCAGCTTTGCAGAATCCGCCAGCAAGCGACTGGCTCACCTGGCGGCGCACCTATGACGACCAGGGCTTCAGCCCGCTGAAGCAGATCGACAAATCGAACGTCGCGCAGCTACGCTCGGCCTGGACCTGGTCGCTGCCACCGGGCGCCAATGAAGCCACGCCTCTGGTTCACGATGGCGTCATCTTCGTGCACAGTTACGCCGACCACGTGCAAGCTTTGGACGCAGCCACGGGCGACCTGCTGTGGCAGTATTCGCGGCAGCTTCCCAAGACCGGCGCATTCTTCCTCGCCATGGTGAAGCGCAACATCGCGATCTATGGCAATCATCTTTTGGTCGGCACTTCGGACCTACATGTCGTCGCGCTGGATGTGAAAACCGGCGAGGTAGTTTGGGACCACGAGCTCCTGGACGCCACAAAGAACCCGGGCGTCATGCTGACTGGCGGTCCGCTGGTGGCCAAAGGCAAGGTGATGGTCGGGACCGTCGGCCAGGGACCGGGCGGCAATATGATCGTGGCCCTGGAAGTCGCCACTGGCAGGGAAGCCTGGCGGTTCTACACCATCGCGCGGCCCGGCGAGCCTGGCGGAAATAGCTGGAACGGTTTGCCGGTCGAAAAACGCAACGGCGCTTCGGTGTGGACCGCCGGCAGCTATGATCCCGCGCTGAATCTGGTCTTCTTCGGAGCGGCACAAACCTACGACACCGGACCCTTGGTGCATCCGTCGAAAGAACCCGGCATCAACAATGACGCACTCTATACCGACACCACGCTGGCGTTCGATCCCGATACCGGCAAGCTGGTCTGGCATTTCCAGCACATGCCCAACGATCAGTGGGATCTCGACTGGGCCTTCGAGCGCCAGTTGATTAATCTTCCCGTCAACGGCGGGACCAAGAGAATGCTTGTGACGGCGGGCAAGGAAGCGATTTATGATGCCCTGGATGCAGCTACCGGCAAGTATGCTTTTTCCATGGATCTCGGGCTGCAAAACGTGGTGACATCCATCGATCCCGTGACCGGGGCAAAGACCATCAACCATCAAGTTGTTGTTGGCGACGGCGAAACCAAGACCGTTTGCCCGCACGCGGGTGGCGCGAAGAGCTGGATCCCGGGAGCACTCAATCCCGACACAAAGGTTCTGTTCGTGCCGTTGGTCGAATCCTGCATGGATCTGATTCCGGTTGGTCCCGGAGAGCGCGGCGCTATGTCCTCTGGCGTGCGATTCACCATCCGGCCGCGCCTGGATGGCGACGGCAAGTACGGCCGGTTCGAGGCGATCAATCTCGAAACCCGCAAAGTGGTTTGGACCGATCGGCAGCGTGCGCCGCAGACTACGGGCGCGCTCGCCACCGCGGGCGGCATCGTATTTGACGGTTCGCTGGACCGCTTTATTCGCGCCTACGATCAAACCGATGGCAAAGTTCTTTGGGAAACCCGTTTGAATGACGTGCCCAGCTCGTGCCCGATCACTTATAGCGTCAATGGCAAGCAGTACGTGGCCGTCGTGGTTGGCAATGGGGGCGCGCACGCCATCACGTGGCCGCCGTTAGTGCCTGAGATCCAGAATCCGCCCGGTGGGGGCGCGGAGCTGTGGGTGTTCGAGCTGCCCGCGAAGCCGACTCAATAACCACGGTTGCCTCACCATGCTGCATTGTGAGGCATAATGATGAAGTATGCCTCGCACAGAAGCAAGCACCCCTTTGAAGCACCGGAGCGTCCGTCGCAGCCCAAAAGCCAGGAGAGTTCCTGAAGCGCCTCGATACAGCGTCGGACTTCCTTCGGCGCTCGCCCGGCAAGTTGAGAACTATGCCGACAAGTCAGACATGAGTATGAGCAAGGCAATTGTTGCGCTCGTGCGCCTGGGCTTAGAGAGCCAGGAATCTCGAAAGCGAGAATTCTTCAACAAGGTTAGGAAGAATCTCGCGAACGGCGACCCCAAATTCGAGGACAAAATGGTGGACGAGTTCCGAGCTCTGATTCTCGGTCACTGACGAATGCCGAAGCTCCAATGGGATCAGCTTAGCCTGATCAGACAGATCGACGACGGGAAATCATCAGAAATAGGGCGGAAACAACCTCGCGAAGAGAATACGGAGAAGGCACTTAAGCAACGTCGGATGTTGCTTCTCTGTGCCGATCTGAAAGCGCCCGTTTGCGAGGAATTGCTCCTGCTCCTCAGGCGTTCGCATGCCTACAATTTACCACCCCGATTACCGCTTCGTCACTTCCACTACGCCGCGATCCCCGTCGACCTTTACCCAATCGCCGGTCTCGATCACGCCTAGCGGATCCTGATCCAACTCCGTCACCGCCGGAACGCGCGTCACCACCGCGCCCAGCGCGATTTTGGTCGTCATCTGATTGAAGATCATCGCGAGTGGCGCCGATTTCGTCAGCCGCGTCATGTGGAATGCGTTCGACCACCCCGACGATCCCTTCGCGCCGGGAAACACCAGCACCTTGTCCTTAAAGCTTTGCCCGTGCAACTCATGCCGCGTTTCAATCACGGCTCCGGTCATCGGATCGATGCCGCCCCATCCGGAAATCGCTTCATGGGTCACTAGCGCTTCACCCTCCGCGCAACCACCGACGATGCCGCGCCCGCGTAGAACAATCATCGCAGCTCTCCCGTCCAACGCCCGGTCAACGCAGCGTTGATGCAGTCTTCCGTGGTGCCGAACCACGCCTGCACACCTACCATGGCCGGCAGATAGTGGACCTGCTTCGCCGAATCGAGTGCGACTACCTGGGTTCCCTTGGGTACCGCGCGCGCGATGGCCGAGCAAGTGTCGGTCATCACCAGCCCGCCCGCGTCCTCGATCTTCCTGGTGAATCCGCTCATATCCGCGACCGTCTTCACCGCGCGCGATGTGAACATCCACAAGTGCGTTTTGATCTTTCGGCCGTCAAGCAATCGCGCGACATCGCGAAATTGGTCGATCGAAGCATGCGGGCAGCCCAGCATCACGTAATCGACGTTTGGATCGCGCCCAGTCGCATTCAGTGTTTCGTAGACGCGGCGACGCTCCTCCGCGCCGTACTTGATCGTGACGACAGGCTTCCGTCCGCCGAGAGCCATTTCCAAACTCGCGGCCTCCGGCGTCACGCCCACGATGTGATACATCTCCACTCCGCCCGACGACGCCGCGGCAGCGCCAAAATGTTTGTGGCGCAGCGGATCGGCCTGCCGGATCGCCCCCGTCAGCACAGGTTGGTCTTCTTCGACAACATCACCAACGAAATAGCCGAGCATCCCCCAATCCATGACGGTTTCGACGGGCGTCTCCACCTCGATCAAGTGCGTCGCGTGGCGATACTCGTCGCGGTGAAAGCCCCAATCCGGTATCTTGCCTGTGAGCATCGCGGCGCTGGTGCTCTCGCGGCCCTCCGCATTGGTGCGCGCGCCGATCACCGAATTGCAGTACACCACGGCCGACGATTCCATCCACGCGCAATGCTCGCCCTTCAGCGGCAAGTTGCCCGCCAGATAGGGCGTGCAGGTCTTCATGATCCTGACTCCGTGCCGAGCCAGTTCCGCTTCGTCCGCGCGCTGGTGCTGCATGGCCTCATGGCTCTTCCCCAGATCGGCCCAGTGCTCCAAGTCCATGCCGCCCTGCAGATGGCAGCAATTCCCGGCGGCGTTCGGTACAGACATCACCTCGCCTGCATCCAAATCGTATAGCGAAAAGACCGCCTCGAAACTTCCGTCGCCTGAGTGTTCTTCGAAATACTTCTGCAGAAACATCGTGGACGATCCAGGAACGCCAGCGACATTGTTGGTGTTGACGAACCGCTCGGCCCCTAAGGCTTCGGCGTACCGCACCAACAATTCCATGGCTTTTTGTTTGGCGACGCCGCCCGCGCCATCCAGCAGGGCCTTTTCGTCATCCGCCAGGATCATCACTTCTTATTGTGCTCCAAGCCGGTGATTCCGTCGATTAGCTTGACCCCCGCCACCCACAGGAACTTAACTCCGAGAAGTATGCCGAGGATGAGGCGGAATCCCAGCCAAACATCCAGACTGATCAACCCCACACGGATCACGAGGTACACGGTTCCCGTCAGCAGGCTGCGCCTGGCCGCGGGCCGGCCGTGGATGCTTTCATAAACCTGTGTGTCCGCGAACGTCCCCACAATCTTCCCGTCACGATCGTAGATGCGGCAACCCACTCCGGGCGCCGAGGCGATCTTGCCGCGCGAATAACGTTCGGCTTCATCGAGCCCCTTGAAGATGAGCGGAACATCGTCTCCTTCCCGCATCGACATAGTCTTCACATCGAAATGGAAGACGGCGTATTGTGATTCCGTCATCGCCGGTCCCCAATAGGTTGCCCGTTGCGACATCATTCGGCTTCCAACTCGGGATTGATCAGCGCAAGCAGAGGCGTGGTCATAAAGGTCGTCACCAGTGCCATCAACACCATCATCGAGAATAGCGTTGGCGAAATGATCTTGCGGTCCAGCCCGATGTTCAGGATCACCAGCTCGATCAAACCGCGCGTGTTGACCAGCGTTCCCACAGTCAGTGAATCGCGCCATGGTAACCGGCGAGCGCGCAGCATGAAGGCGCAGCCAAAGAGCTTTCCCGAAATTGCCACGGCAATGATCGCCACGCAGTACAACCATAGGCGTGCGCCGGAGACCAGTGCAATGCTCGTGCGCAAGCCGGTAAACGCGAAGAACAAGGGTAGCAGCAGCGTGTTGGTGAGCGGCTCCACGATCCCCGGCAATTCCGTGCCGCGCGGCATGACGAGGCCAGCCACGAACGCGCCGAACAACGCATGAACGCCTAGCGATTCGGTCGACCAACTGGACGCGAGCAGCAACAGCAGCGCCCCTGCAAGATTCGGTACGTGTCGCCGCAACAGCGGCCGCACCCCGTACAACATCGCCGCCGCATACACCAGCAGGCCTGCCAGCATGAGCAGCCAAGCCGCCGCCGATGCCGCCATCAGCAATGCCACGAGACACCACGCGGCGACGTCGTCCACAGCCGCACACGAAATTGCGATCACGCCCGCGCGCGAGTTGAGCATCCCACGCTCGGTGAGAATCCGGGCGAGGACCGGGAACGCGGTGATGCTCATCGCAGCGCCCATGAACAGCGCGAACGTGGGTAGCGGAACGGTGTTCGCCAGTTCCCGATGACGCTGAACGGCCAGTAAGCCGCCCAGCGCGATTGGCGTCAACATACTCGCGCTGCTCGCAGCGATTGCTAGGCCGGCAAGGCCTCCCTTATTGTGCGTGCGGACCTGCATCCCCACCAGGAACAGGAAGAGAATCAGGCCAACCTGGCTTAGCGCGTCGAGCGCACCCAAACCATCGCTGGGAAATAGATGCGCCAACGCCCCAGGCGCGACGCGCCCCAAGAACGATGGTCCCAGCAGAATCCCCGCCGTCATCTCGCCTATCACGCGTGGTTGACCCATTCGGTGAAAGGTGATGCCTAGCAAGTGCGCTGTCGCCAGCACTACGCCGATTTGCAGAAGTAACAACTGAAGGCTGGGAATAGAAACAGGATAGCGTGGGAACGGATCAGCCGCGCTCTTCGATGTGCTTGAGTCGCGCATCGAGTACTTCTTCCACGCGCCGGAGCTCGGCACGCCACAAATCACGCATGTCGTCAAAACGCCGGTCGATGGCGTCGAAACGCTTCTCCAGGCCGTCGAACCTTGCGTCCGACTTGCCAAACCGCGCGTTGATGTAGGCCATGACAAGCCCGATCAACCCGGCATTAAACAGCATCGGAATACCGATCACGAGATAGAGCTGTTCGTTGGTCACCAAGAGAAGTGCGCCCCGCCTGGCACTATTCTCTCACAGGGCATCAATCCTCCACGTTCGCAGCCACTCGCCGCCGCAGCGCCACCAGATCGATCTCATGCACGCTGCCCTTCCCAGCCAAATCCAGCGCATGCGCAGCGGCTGCGCCCATCGCGATGCACGGACCCATCACACGCACGCTCGACAACGCCGTCGCGTCACCGTCGATGCAGCGCCCAGCGGCCACCAGATTGTCCACATCCGGCGGAGTCAAACTTCGGAGCGGCACGTAGTGCACGTGGTCCGCATCGAACGGCTCCCACACATAGCCCTCCGCGTTGTGATGCTGCTCCAGCGGCCACGCGGTCCGCGCAATGCTGTCGGGAAATTTCACGCCCTGCCGTACTTCGTCGACCGTCAGGTGATGCCGCCCCACGATCCAGCGCGTCTGCCGGATGCCCGGCAGCCCATACGAACGCACGCGCGCCTCTCCGAATCCAGCCGGGAATTCCGATCGCAAGAACTTCATCGTCCGGTCCGCCTGTTCCTTGCCTTCCAGACCGGTTCTCGACGCGCCGAACGGATCCATCGGATTCTCGATGTGCGTCATGTTCACCACCGCCGTGGCGCGCCCTGGAAAACTCATCGCGAACCCGTCCCGCCGGATCATCCCATAGTGTGCACCGCGCTCTCGAATGCGCTCCGACATCTCCGGGCGGCTCGGCTTGTGCGCCTCGTCGAAGTTTTCGATCACGATCATCTGCGACCCGTAAATCACTCCTTCGGCCGGTTCCTGACACTCGAGACCCGCCTGCCACACTACCGCGGCATCACCAGTCGCATCTACAAATCCGTTAGCTCGAACGATAACGTCGCCGTAACGCGTGGACAACTCCAGCGCCGTGATTCGCCGCCCCTCGCGGTGCACCTGCCGCAAGATCGCGCCTACTAGCGGCGTAATCATCAGGTCCAGCACCTTTTGTTCCACCCACCGCCCTAGGGCCACTTCGTTGTACAGAGCGTTCAGCGACACCCCGCCCATCACTACCTGCAAATCGCCGGTGACGCTCAAATCGCGAATGATGTCGTCGGCGATCCCGTGCGTCAATTGCTTGTTCTTGGGCGGATTGCCGAACAGCCCAACGATCATCCCGATGATGGAGTTCACGGCTTGTCCGCCCAGAGCCGGCAATCCATCGATCAAGATGACCTGGCGTCCGAGCTGCGCTGCTTCGATCGCCGCGGATACGCCAGAGATCCCGGCCCCCACCACGCAGATCTCGGCCGAGTGTTCCCGCAGGGATGCCGCAGCATTGCGCCGCACCACACGGGTCTCGGGACGAAATGGCCGCTCCAGCACTACGACCCCATTTTGAGCGCGCTCTTCAGGAACACGAAGCGATCCGCCCATTCGTCGATCTGCTTGGTGGTCGGCTTCCCTGCTCCGTGCCCCGCGCGAGTTTCAATGCGAATCAAGATCGGCGCCGGACCCTCCTGCGCCTGCTGCAGGGTGGCGGCATACTTCAAGCTATGGCCCGGCATCACGCGATCATCGTGATCCGAAGTCGTGATCAGCGTCGGCGGATACTCCACGCCCTTGCGAATATTATGCAGTGGCGAGTAAGCGCGCAGCACCTTGAAATCTTCGGGGTTCTCCGACGATCCATACTCGCCCACCCACTGCGTTCCGAATCCAAAGTTCTGGAACCGCAGCATGTCCATCACGCCCACCGCCGGCATCGCGGCGCCAAACAGATCCGGCCGCTGATTTAGCACCGCGCCGATCAGCAGTCCGCCATTGCTCCCGCCAAAGATGGCGAGCTTCGGCGTCGACGTATATTTATTCGCGATCAGCCACTGCCCCGCCGCGATGAAGTCGTCGAACACGTTTTGCTTCTTGGCGCGCATACCGGCTTGGTGCCAGGCTTCGCCATATTCCGAGCCTCCGCGGATGTTCGCCAATGCGTACACGCCGCCCATCTGCATCCATTCCACCAGCGCCGGCCGGAAGTTGGGGGTCTCCGCCACGTCGAAGCCGCCATAGGCATAGAGCAGAGTTGGATTCTCCCCATCCAGTTTCAGGCCCTTCTTGTAACTCAGGAATATGGGGACGCGCGTGCCATCCTTGCTTTGATAAAACACCTGCCGAGTCTCGTAGGCCGACAAATCCACGGCCACCTTGCTCTGCCGGATCGCCGTGCTCTTCCCTGTCTTGAGGTCCAAGCGGTAAATACCCGGCGCAACGGTGAAGCCATCGAACGCGAAGAACATTTCCTTGTCGCGCAAGCGAGCCGGCGACCAAGCGGCCGCCCCTATCCCCGGCATCGCAACATCCGCAATCGTAGTCCCGTCCAAGCCCACCAGCCGCGCCGCCGAATGCGCATCCTTCATGTACGACAACAGCAGCTTCCCATCGGCGATCAGGGCGCTGTCCAGCGTCTCGGCGCTCTCCGGAACAATCTCCTTCCAATTGGCGCGCTCCGGATGTTCGATGTCCATCGCAATCACACGGCCGCGCGGGGCGCCGTCGTTGGTTTGCAGATACAACTTCGATCCGAACACGGCGAGCGGAACGTAGCTATTTTCGGCCGACGGAATCAGCATGACAGTGCGCGGATTCGGGGCCCGCAGATCTTGATAGGCCAGCAGATTCTTGCCCGGGACGCCGGTGTACATATAGATCACCAGATAGCGCCCGCCCTCCATCACCAGCGGATCGATGCCCCAGGTGGGATGATCCGGCCGCTCATAAATCAGCTTGTCCGCCGATTGGGGATCGCCCAGCTTGTGGAAGTACAGCTTTTCATTCAAGGCCGCCACGGTCAGCAGCTTTGCCGCTGGCGGCTCGGCGTAACGCGAGTAGTAGAACCCGCGATCATCCCCCGCCCATGCGATATTGTTCCACTTCGTCCACTGGATCAGGTCGGACGAATCCTTGCCCGTCGCCTCGTCGCGTACGTGCCACTCCCCCCAGTCCGAACCGGCCTGCGCCACCGCGTACGCAAACAGCTTTCCGTTCCAGCTCACTGAAGTTTGTTGCAGCGCAGCCGTCCCATCTTTTCGATAGGTGTTCGGATCCAGCAACTCGCGCGGCGTTCCCGCGAGGGAATCCATCACGTAGATCACCGACTGGTTTTGCAGCCCCGAATTGTGGAAGTAGAAATAATGATTCCCGGCTTTCTGGAAGACGCCGAACTTCTCGTAATTCCAAAGCTCGGTGAGCTGCTTCTTGATGGTTTCGCGTCCAGGCAGTTTCGCGAGATACCCGAACGTCAGCGCGTTCTCCTGTTCCACCCATTTCTCGGTAGACGGCGCGTCGGCGTTCTCCAACCCGCGGTACGGATCGGCGATTTTGACGCCGTGATAATCATCCACCTGATCGCCCTTGGGTGCGACCGGATAGTTCAGCTTGGTGGCGCTGGCGGCGAGCAAACATAGCGCCACGCAGGCAAGCAGCAAAATAAGTTTCATAGCCGGGCCTTTCGGCTCCATTGTCGCAAAGTTAATCGTGGCGACGGCCCGAGCCGAGCTATTCCGCTGGCGACGCGACGAACCGGTAGCCTACGCCGCGAACGGTGAGCAAGTGCCGCGGATTGGTGGGATCTTCCTCGATGTAGCGCCGCAACCGCACGATGAAGTTGTCAATGGCGCGCGTGTCGGTGTCCTCGTGCAGTCCCCAGACTTTGGCAAGCATCGTTTTCCGTGATACGCGCTGGCCCTGGTGCTCGATGAGATACCGGAGAACATTGGCTTCCATCAGTGTCAGCGGGAACACCTGGTCGCGCACGTGCAGCTCCAGCCGGTCGAAATCCACGGACTTATCGCCAAACGTGAACACCTGCTTGTGTTCGTCGGGTTCCGCGGGCGCATCGGATGGCGCAGGCGCCGCGGCACGCAACCATTCCCTGCGGCGCAGCAAGCCCCGAATACGCGCAATCAAGATCGACAGTTCAAACGGCTTGGTGAGATAATCATCCGCGCCCGACTCGAAGCCGCGCAACACATCATCGGCGTGGCCGCGCGCCGTCAGGATCAGGGTGGGCACATATTGGCCTGACTCGCGCATCTGAGACACCACCTCAAACCCGCTGATACCGGGTAGCATGACATCCAGGATCACGACGTCGAACGCGGGGGCGTCGGCCTTCAGCTTTTCAAGCGCGGCTTCACCGGCATCCACCAGCTGCACCTGGTAGCCCTCCGCCTCCAGATTGAATCGCAGCCCTTCGGCAAGATGCTGCTCGTCTTCAACTACCAACACTCGGCTCATTTGCTCAGCTTTACGATCGGAAGCTGCAAGATGAAGGTGCTTCCCCGCCCCGGCCCCTCGCTCTCGGCCCAAGCGCGTCCACCGTGACGTTTCGCCACCGAACGCACGATGAACAGCCCCAATCCGGTTCCCTTCACGCGAGTGGCAAGCGGCCCAGGCACGCGATAGAAGCGCTTGAAAATCTGCTTCAGCTCCATCTTTGCGATGCCAGGCCCTTGGTCCCGCACGCGAACCGACACGAACTTATCATCCACGGCTTCGGTTTCCACCAGCACCTGCACGGCGGTTCCGGAATACTTCACGGCGTTGTCGATGAGGTTCGATACCGCCGCGCGTACTTCGTCCGGGTCACCCATCACCGTCACCATTGGACCGGGCCGGTATTGAAGCGATTCCGATGAAAGCCGATGCATGGATCGCGTGCGCGTGAGGCACTCCTCGATGATACCGTTGAGATCGATCGGGCTCAGGTTGAGCCTGCGATGGCTGGTGGACCCGATGCGCCCGGTTCGCAGGACTTGTTCGATAGTGGCCAGCAGCCGGTCGCTATCTTCCACCATGGTGCGATAGAACTCCTGGCGTTTGATGTCGTCGACCGGGCGGCTCTGCAGCGTTTCCAGGTAGAGACGAATGGACGCGACCGGTGTCTTGAGCTCGTGCGTTACCGCGTTGATGAAAGCGTCTTTCTGTTCGTTGCGCCGGATCTCGCGGACCAAAAAGGTGGTGTTGAGGACCGCGCCGACAATAATCGTGAGAACCAACAACGAGCCGAGGAATCGCAGGATGCCGGTATGCCAGCCCAGCAGCACCCAGCCGATATACAGCAGAA
>Ga0209415_10014904_pt1 | contig 12659 bp, 5 predicted proteins | sample PeaSoiSIISIP2007_FD_187696 | JGI IMG/M metagenome (GOLD analysis project Ga0209415, IMG submission 187696) | Peat soil microbial communities from Weissenstadt, Germany - SII-SIP-2007 (SPAdes) (version 2) | ecosystem: Environmental > Terrestrial > Soil > Wetlands > Peat | place: Germany...
ATTCGCGGCGCACATCGGTGTGTCGCGAGTTGCCCTGTCCCGTGTCCTGAACGAAAAGGCCGGAGTTACGCCGGAGATGTCCATCAAGATCAGCGAGGCCTTTGGCCAGAACTCCCCGGAGATCTGGTTCAATATTCAGAACGATTACGATTTCTGGCAGGCATCCCATAAGCGGACCGCACGCAAAAAAATTGAGCCGCTCCATTCCGCAGCCGCCTGACGACGCATTGCGATCCGTTTTATCGCTCCGCTTCCAACTGATTCCCAAGAGGACTTGCACTGCCAAGCCGTCAATCATGGCCTGGATAGGTTGAAGGCCAGCAGGTTCGCCGGCCTTGCTCCACTCTCTCCGATTGTGCCCGTCGGCAATCCCGCTTACGCTACCGCGCCCACCGCAACCTCGGGTTCAGCCCGCTTGGTATCCGGACGGGCCTTCAATAACGGCAGGGCCACGGCCAGCACGTCTTCGATGCGGCTGGCGTAGTGGACGGTCACGCCTCCCATCAGCTCCGGGGTCAGGTCCTCTTCCACGTCCTGGCGGTTTTCGGCGGGCAGGATAATGGTTTCGATTCCCGCCCGGCGCGCGGCCAGGAACTTCTCTTTGATGCCCCCCACGGGCAGCACATTGCCGCTGAGCGTGATCTCGCCGGTCATGGCGGTGAGCGGACGGACCGGCGTGTCAGTCAGCAGCGACGCCAACACGGTGGCCATGGTGACTCCGGCCGAGGGGCCGTCCTTGGGGATGGCGCCGGCGGGCACGTGGATGTGCAGGTCAATCTCCTTGGTAAAGTCCTCGGCCAGGCCCAGGCTGGCGGCGTTCGAACGGACCCAGGTGAGCGCGGCCTGCATGGACTCCTGCATCACCTCGCCGATCTGGCCGGTCATGGTGAAGCCGCCCTTGCCCTTCATCCTGTTGGCTTCGATGAAGAGAATGTCGCCGCCGGCCGGCGTCCAGGCCAGTCCCACGGCCACGCCGGGGCGCTTGACCCGCTCGGAGACTTCGGTTTCCACACGGACCTGAATGCCGCCCAGGAACTCCTTGAGGATGTCGCGGTTGACGACGAGCTTTTCCGTCTTGCCCTCGACCACGCGGCGGGCCTGCTTGCGGCAGACGGTGCCCAGCACCTGCTCCAGCTTGCGGACGCCGGCTTCGCGCGTGTAGTGGCGGACGACCCAGCGGACCGCGTCCTCGGGAAACTCGATGTGGTCGGCCGTGATGCCGTTTTCCTTGATTTGGCGCGGGATCAGATAGCGGAAGGCAATGTGCACCTTCTCTTCTTCGCTGTAGCCTTGCAGCGGAATCAGCTCCATCCTGTCGAGCAGCGGCGGGGGCACCGGATCGAGCTGGTTGGCCGTGCAGATGAACAGCACCTTGGACAGGTCGAACGGCACATCCAGGTAGTTGTCGCGGAAACTGTTGTTCTGCTCCGGGTCGAGGGTTTCAAGAAGCGCCGAGGCCGGATCGCCGCGGAAGTCCCGGCCCAGCTTGTCGACTTCGTCGAGCATGATGACCGGATCGTTGACCTCGGCGCGGCGGATGCTCTGAATGATCTGGCCAGGCAAAGCTCCGATATAGGTCCGGCGATGGCCGCGGATTTCCGCCTCGTCGTGCATGCCGCCCAGCGAGATGCGCTGGAACTTGCGGCCCAGGGCGCGGGCGATGGACCGGCCCAGGCTGGTTTTGCCCACGCCCGGGGGCCCGACAAAGCACAGGATCGGGCCCTTCATGTCGGGCTTCAGTTCCAGAACGCTCAGGTAGTCAAGGATGCGGTCCTTGACCTTTTTCAGCTCGTAGTGGTCCTCGTCGAGAATTTCCTTTGCCTTGCCGATGTCGATCTTGTGTCCGGAGCTCCTGGCCCAGGGCAGCACGGCAAGCCACTCGATGTAGTTGCGGGTGAGCGAGTAGTCGGCGGCCATGGGAGACATGCGCGACAGGCGCGAGAGCTCCTTCAGCGCCTCCTTTTTCACCTCCTCGGGCATGTTGGCGTCATCGATTTTCTTGCGCAGATCTTCGACTTCGCGCTGGCCCTCGTCCTGCTCGCCGAGCTCCTTCTGGATGGCCTTCATCTGCTCGCGCAGATAGTAGTCGCGCTGGGACTGCTGCACCTGGTCCTGCACCTCGGTCTGGATCTTGGTGCGCAACTGCTGCACCTCGATCTCCTTGGCCAGGTGCCTGTTCAAGTGCTGCAACCGCTCGACAATGCCGGGGGTTTCGAGAAGCTGCTGCTTGTCGTCGGTGGTGAGGAAGGGCAGCGAGGAGGCCACGAAATCGACCAGGCGGCTGGGCTCCTCGATGTTGGCGGCGATGGTCCGCAGCTCGTCGGAGAGCGTCTGCGACTCGGCCACGATTTGCTGGAACTGGCCAATCACGTTGCGCACCAGCGCCTCAACGCCGGAACTGGCCTCCGGTTCCACGTCCTCCAGCGCCTCCACCTCGGCAACCATGAAGGGCTCGGTCTGGATGTAGCGCACCAGGCGCACCCGCTCGACACCTTCGGTAAAGACAAAGCGGCTCTGGTTGGGCATGCGAACGACTTTGTGCACCGTGGCCAGGGTGCCCACGCCATGCAGATCGCCGGGCTTGGGCGAGTCCAGCCGGGGGTCCAGCTGCGCCGCCACCACAATCGCCCGCTCCTCGCCCATCGATTCGATGAGCTGGATGGAGCTCTCCCGGCCTACCGTCAGGGGCAGCACGGCGTGGGGAAACAAGACGGTGTCCCGCACGGGAAGGACGGGGATTCTGCGCGCGCCTGGGGAGTTTTTGCCGGGTTGTTTGCTGGCGGGTGCCGGGGTGGTAGACGGATTTGACATTGAGTGTCCTCGTATCAACTTTTCTTCTTTAGACAGCGCAGACTTCCAAAAGTTTCACATTTCTTGGTCCTAAGGCAGTTTCTGCCATGTTTTTCCGGCTGCGCTGGCACTCGCGGATACGGCCCGGCTCCTGGTCCGGTTCCCTTCCCAACCGGCCCGTTGCGAGTCGCGACGTAAACCAAGCCGGCTCAATCATAAGCCCTCCAACGCCAACGGGCGCACAGGGTTGAGTCGCGCAATCCGCCGTCTCCGCGACGCACCTGCCGACAGCGCCTTCCACTGACCTACGACGGTGTATCGGCCAAACCTGCTGGAAGGTGAGCGATCAGCGAGCTGGAGCCTCCGGTCAGGGATTATTCCGGGATAAGGACTCTTGCGGCGCCGCTGAGGCCACATTCGCCTGCAGAGACGGGCGCGCCGGGAGGGCCTGGTCCGGCCAGTTCCAGATCGAACCTCCGCGTTCTCAGGGCCCGATCCGCGGGCCTGACGCATCTTCCGGACTTCGTCAGCCGGCATCGACCACGCCAGGGTCGTTTTTGATCTTCGATTCGATCTGCTCCCAGAGTTCGTCGGGCGGCTCGACGATGGGGAACAACTGGCGGGCTGCCTCGGCGATGGTCTCCAGGTCGGCGAGCAGGGCGCGGCAAAGCTCACAGTTCTCAAGGTGCGGATGCGCGGCTGCGTTTTCGCCGGAGCCGATCAGTTCCGGCAACTGGGCCTGGAAGGCTTCGCAGCTCATCTGGTTGGCGGGTTCGATCATCGCCGGCCCTCCTCTTTGGGGTGTGTGCGCAGCGCCTCGCGCAGCTTGAGCCGCGCCTTGTGCAACTGGGACTTGCTGTTGCCGATGGAACAGTCCAGCATGGCGGCAATCTCGTTATGCTCGAATCCCTCGATGTCGTGCAGCACAAAAATCAGCCGGTAGCCGGCCGGCAGTCCGTCGATAGCCCGCTGCAGGGCCAACCGGTCAATGGCGCCGGAAAGGGACGGATCCGGCGCCCCGAAGCTGCGTCCGGGGCGCTCTTCGACCGTCGGTTCCATGGCCTCATCCAGGGAGATCATCGAAAGGCCCTTCTTGCGCAGCTGCATGAGGACGACGTTGATGGCGAGCCGGTGCAGCCAGGTGGAAAAGGCCGAATCGCCCCGGAAAGTTGCGATCTTTCGGTGCAGCTGAAGAAACGCCTCCTGGGTCAGGTCTTCGGCTTCCGCGATGTTGCCCACCATACGCAGGCATAAAGAGTAGATGCGTCTTTTGTGCAGAGAGTACAGCTGGGAGAAGGCCTGATGGTCGCCGGACTGGGCGCGGGCCAGAACATTCGCCTCGGCTGGATTGGAGGAAACCTCCACCGCAACCGCCTGCGGAGGAGGAGCAGGAAGCGGTGCGATCAGGCTCGCGCCCTGCGGGGCAGGTGCTGGACCGGGCGGGCGCGCGGGGAACCTCGACTGGGGCATACGTTTCCTTGAGCGGTTCCACAATTCACGTGCCCTTTGTGGCTTGGCAAAAGGTGCCTTTTTCTTCCACCCCAGCGACAAAGACCTATCGCTGGGGACCCCGGGGAAAAAGGCACTCGATGGCTGTGGCTTCGGGGTATAGCAATTGCGGAACCGCCGTTGCCCAGCGCAACAATCCGTAACCTGCTGCGCGGTGCTGCTTTCCTCGTTAGTATAAGGGGAGCCGGTCGGGTGGCCGGGATTGCGGTGCAGGATGACCGCTCCAGGCGGCCGGCGGCCTGCGCGTTGAGCCCGTTCGGGGGCCGCAACCAGTGCCTGGTTCCCCTGGCGTTTTGGGAGAGAGATGATTGTGAGGACAAAGCCGGCACGGTTGTGCAGCAGCAAGAAGGCACCCCGGCAATCCGGGATTCTGGCCGCTGCCGTGCTGGTTTTCGCTCTCCGCGGCGGAATCCAAGGCTGGAGTCAAACACCGGCTCCGGCTTCCGCCAGCCCTGACCTTCTCCCGCCGGTTCCATCTGCCTCCGAGGCGGTTCAGGCTTCCGTTGCGGCCGAAACCGATGCCCTGGGCCAATGGCAGGGTCTGCCCGTGCGGCGCATCTCCTTCCAGGGGGTTGGGGCCTCGCGTCTCGACCCGCTGCCTGACCATCTGGCGCAAAGGGTAGGTGCGCCTCTCACCCCGGAAAGCCTGCGCCGGAGCCTGCGCGCACTGTTTGCCACCGGCCTGTATGAAACCATCGACGCCGCGGCATCGCCGCTGGACGATGGTGTGGCGCTTCTGTTTGAGGGAACGCCCCGCAGCTTTATCGGCACGGTCGGCGTGGATGGGGCCAAGGGCGCAACCATCAATACGCAGCTCACGCGCGCCAGCCAGCTCACCGCAGGCGCTCGCTTTACCCAGGCCAAGCTCAGCCAGGCGCTCGATCAGATGCGCAGCACGCTGGCCGACAACGGCTTTCACGAGCCGCGGATTGCGCAGACCCTGACACCCCACCCGGAGGATCAGCTGGTCGACATCGCCTTTCATGTCAGCAGCGGCCCCCAGGCGCGCATCGGCACGGTCCAGGTTACGGGCGACCCCGGGATGAGCTCGGAGGAGTTCCGCCGCCATGCCCATTTGCGCAGCGGAGCGCTTGTGGACCACGACACGGCCAACCGCGCCCTCGCAGGCGTACTGAAGCACTACCGGAACCAGGAAAGGCTGGAGGCTGAGATCAAGCTCGAGTCGGTGGAGTTCGACGCCGCCACCAATCGAACCAACTTCCGTTTCACGGTAAACCAGGGGCCGCAGGTCAAGGTGCTGGTCAAGGGCGTGAACATGGACCAGGAACGGATCCGGCATGTGATTCCCATCTACGAAGAGGGCACCGTGGATGAGGACCTGCTGACCGAAGGCAACCGCCGCCTGCGCGACTATTACCAGCGCCAGGGTTACTTTGACGTGAAAGTCGATCACGTGGAGCAATCCGCCAGCGCCCAGCTGGTTGAGATTCTCTTCCAGGTAAACCTGGGGCCCCGCCGCCGGGTTCAACGTATAGAAATATCTGGAAATTATTATTTTGACTCGGAAACCCTCAAGCAGTTGTTGAATGTTCACGCCGCCGACACCCTCGACCGCCATGGCGCCTACAGCCAGGCCCTGGTCTCTGCCGACGTGACCGCCCTCCAGGCCGTCTATCAGAACAACGGCTTCTCCAAGGTGAAGATCGCGCCTGAAACCAGCACAGCCGAGACCGCCCTGGCCGATCCGCCGGCGATCGGGAGCGGCGCAAAGCCGGCCAACGCTGGTCCCGCCTCCGGCGCTTTGTCCCGAGGAGGGAGAACCGCTCCCCTCACCGTGACCTACCGCATCGAGGAAGGCGTACAGCAGAAGGTGGGCGCAGTCAGGATCGAAGGGGCGGACCATGTGGATGCGGCCGAGCTTACCCCGCTGCTGAACACCACCCCCGGCCAGTTGCTTTCGCCCCGGTCGCTGGCCGGAGACCGCGATGCCCTGGTGACCGACTATCTGAGCCGGGGGTTCGAGCGCCCGCAGGTGGAGGTGACCCAGCAAGCCGACCCCTCCGACCCGGCAAGAGTGGAGGTGGTATTCCACATCACCGAGGGGCAGCAGGCTTTTGTGCGCAAGGTGCTGCTGACCGGGCTCCATTACACACGCCCGAAGACGGTGGCGCGGGCCATCACCATCCATCCCGGCGATCCGCTCAATCAGACCGCAATGATGGACACGCAGCGCAATCTGTACGAGTTCGCCCTGTTTAACGAGGTGGATACGGCGGTGGAAAACCCGGCAGGCGGCGACAGCCGGAAGACGGTGTTGGTGCAGACGGTGGAGGCCCGGCGCTGGGCGCTCACCTACGGCTTCGGGTTCGAGGCCCAGACCGGAACGCCGCACTACAATTGCGGCCTGGTCATCCTCAGCGGCGCACAATGCAATGCCGCGGGCAAAACCGGCGTCAGCCCGCGCGTGCTGGCCGACATCACCCGCAACAACCTCTTCGGCCGCGAGCAGTCGGCTTCCCTGCAAGCCACGTACGGCCTGCTGGAACAGAAGATCGACCTGCTGTTCCAGATTCCGCACTTTGCAGGCACCCGCGACTTCGGCCTCAACATCTCCGGCGGCTACGCCAACAGCCTGGACGTGAGCACCTACGTGGCTTCCAAGCTGGAAGCCGGCATGCGCTGGACCGAGCACTTCAATGAACCGGGGCCGGTCTTCTCCAAGGCGGACTCGTTTGTCTACGAGTTCAACTTCCGGCGCGTCAAGGTGGAGGCCGACAGTCTCCAGGTGGCTCCCAGCGAGATCGCCCTTTTGTCCACGGCGGTGCGCGTTGCCGGCCCCGCGCTCACCTGGCTGCGCGATACCCGCGATTCTGTCCTCGACGCCCACCGTGGCACCTATACCAGCTTCCAGGAGTTCGTCTCCGACAAGATCTTTGGAGCGCAAGTCGCGTTCAACCGTCTGGATTTGTCCAACTCGAGCTACTGGGGCTTCGACAAGGGCCGCCTGGTGCTGGCACGGAACACACGTTACGGGCAGGAGCGCGCCTTCGGCACACCGAGAACCGAACTCATTCCGCTCCCCGAGCGGCTTTATGCCGGCGGGCCCACCTCGCTGCGCGGCTTCTCCATCAACGCGGCGGGACCACGCGATCCGGAAACAGGGTACCCCATCGGCGGAGCCGGCGCGCTGATCAACTCGACCGAGATGCGCCTGCCACCGCCGACGCTTCCCTTCTTCGGCGACTCCCTCAGCTTCGTACTCTTTCACGACATGGGAAACATCTTCACCAACGCCTCGGATGCCTGGGCCAGCGCCTTGCGCACGCGCCAGCCGGACCGCGCCGCCTGCAGGGTCCTTCCCACCAGCATCACTCCGCCTCCTGAGCCAAAAGGCCCCTCGACCTCGACCGGCCCACAAGGGACATGCAGTTTCAACTACTTCTCTCATGCGCTTGGAGTCGGGTTACGCTACCACACGCCTGCGGGACCCATCCGCCTGGACTTCAGCTATAACCTCAATCCACCCATTTTCCCGGTGATTTACAACTATTCGCTGTCGACGCCTTTGTCCCTGTCCGGGATGCACGTAGGCGAACCCGGCCACTTCAACTTCTTTTTCAGCCTGGGGCAGACCTTTTGATGCGCGCACGGCTCCCAATCCGGCTTAATGGCGCAACCGGCTTCGCCCACCGGGCTGCGATCACGTTGTGCCTGGCCGGGCTTGCAGCCTCGCCGGTTCCCGGTCAGCAGCCGAAGCAGGATCCGGCCGCGGCTCCGGCCGAACAGGTTCAACCGGCCTCCGCCCGGCCCTCCGTCCCGGTCGTCCTCGACCGCGTGGTCGCCGTGGTCAACAACCAGGCCATCCTGGACAGCGACATCGACAACGAAATCCGTCTCTCGGTTCTTGACGCAGGACGCGCCGGACTGGGGGTCCTCACCCGCATGCACGCACTCGACCAGCTGATCGGCCGGGCCCTGATCCAGCAGCAGATTCGCCAGGAAGACCTGCAGTCCGCCAACCCGACGCAGGCCGAAATCGACGCCCGGCTCACCGAGATTCGGAGGGAAATCCCCGCCTGCGTCCGCCAGCACTGCGCCACGGAAGAGGGTTGGAGGGCATTCCTCGGCCTCCACAACCTCACCCAGGAACGCGTGGAGTCCTATCTTCGCTACCGGGTTGAGATTTTGCGCTTTATCGAGCAGCGCTTCCGCCAGGGAATCAACATCTCCCCGGAGGAGATTGAGACCTATTACCGCGACACTCTTCTGCCCCAATTCGCCAAGGGAGAAGCCATTCCACCCCTCGACCAGGTTTCCAAGCGCATTGAGGAGATTCTGCTGCAGCAGCGTGTGAATGTCCTGTTTGACGACTGGCTTAACAATTTACGCAAGCAAGGCGACATTGAAGTAGTTGATCCTACGCTTAAAGTTTCCGATACAGTCACAACAATTCAAAGCACTTCCACTGGCGCGAGCAAGGAGGGGAGCCAATGAGCGAGCCGCAGTCCACGCTTCCTGTCCCTCCCGAGCCGCCTTCCCCGCCACGCCGCCGCTGGCGCCGTTTTCTCGTCCTTGCCGCCTGCATCGGATTCGTCCTGATCGCCGCCCCGGTGGCCTTCTACCTCTGGGCCAACTCTGACGAAACTCAGAACCTGGCCCGCCAGCGCCTGGTGGCCATGCTGGAGCAGACGACCGGCGGACGCGTTCAGATCGCCGCCTTCCGCTGGCGCCTGTTCCACCTTGAAGCCGACGCGGACGGCCTGGTGATCCACGGCCTTGAGGCTCCCGGCGAAGCGCCCCTGGCCACGGCTGAGCACATGAACGTCAGCCTCAGCCTGTTGGGACTGTGGAGCCCGCGCATTCTGTTGCGGAACCTTGAGATCGCTCATCCGGCATTCCACCTGATCGTTTACCCGGACGGCTCCACCAACGTGCCAAAGCCGCGCAAACCCCGGAAGCCGGGCAAGCCGGCGATCGACACGCTCTTCAATCTCCAGGCCGGGCACGTCTCGATTCAGCAGGCCACGCTGGAGTTCGAAGATCGCGCCGCGGAGTTCGACTTCCAGAATCGCTTCACCAACCTCGACTTCGACGCGCACAACGTCGCGGTCCTGATGCGCTATATTCCACCCGCCGGCGCAAACCCGGAAGCGTACCGCATCGAGACCAGCGCTACGGACCTGGACGTTGTGCGGGGCAAGGAAAAGCCGGCGCTCGGTTCCCTGCAGGTTACGCTGGACCTGACCCGGACTGCCGCTTATCTCCGCTCCTTGAAGATCACATCCAGTTTTTCCGGCGGCAAGGGGCGCCCCGCGGAGGACCACACCCTGGAGGTGGCTGGCCTGCTCGAGAACTTTGCCCATCCCCACTGGCAGGCCAGGACGGCGGGCGAACTGGATATGCGGCTGCTGGAACCTACGTTCGGTTTTCCGTTCGCGCCGCAGGGCATTGCCCATCTTGACCTCGACAGCGCTGGAGAAGGAGGAGAGTTCCGAATCGACGGCAATGTGCACGCGGTCGACGCCTCCTACATCGGAACCGGTGTGGTTGCCGCCGGCATCGGGCTCGATGCGCATGTGCACGCCGATCCCCGCCAACTGCTCATCACCAAAGTGGTTGCCCGGCTCCGCCAAGGCGGCCAACTGGAGGGCGAAGTGGCTCTCTCCCCATGGCTGCCGACCACCCCGGCGACCGCGACTGTGCAGCGCTCCGGCCTGAATAGCATCCGTGCCCCCGGCTCCGCACAGCCGCCCCGGCGTCCGCCTCCGCCAAATCCCAACGCGATCACTATCCCGGTCAACGGAAAGGTGACGGCCGCGTTCAAAGACGTGGCCCTGGACACCCTGCTGGACATGGTGAGCCAGCCGCCCTTTCAGCGCCTCGGCCTGGATGCGCAAATCAACGGGCTGGCCACAGCCAACTGGGTCAAAGGCGACCAGCGAACCGTGGTTGTGAGCGCGGCTTTCGACCTGAGCCCCTCTGCGCAGGGCGTGCGCGGCGAGGCTCCGACAGTGGGTACCATCGATGCCACCTACACTCAGTCCAACGGCGGCGTCGATCTACGCCGGCTCGATCTGCGTACGCCGGCCAGCCTGATTGGAGCGCATGGCCACTTGGGCGCTTATCCCCTTACCAGTTCCTCGGGGCTCACGATCGATTTCGAGTCTCATAACCTGGGCGAGTTCGACACGATGCTGCGCGATCTGGGCCTTACTCGCGAGGGCAAAACCGGCACCCTTGCCCTGCCGGTCAAACTGGCCGGTCAAGGCGACTTTCACGGCTCCTGGACCGGCTCCCTCGCCAGTCCCCGCATCGCCGGGACCGCCAAAGCCACGCAACTTTCCATCGAGATGATCCCGGCCACACCCAGTGCCAAGACCGGATCACAGGAAGGCGCGCCGTCCCCGGCTACCCAGCCCCAATTCGTCCGCTGGGATTCGGTGGAAGCCACAGGAAGCTATGCCGCCGAGCGTATCGTCATCGAACGTGGGCTGCTGCATCGCGGTCAGGCGGAACTCGCCGTCAACGGTGCGTTGGAGGCCTCCCTGGCTTCCGCCCGCCAGCCGGAACCGGAGTTCGACGCCAACTCCACGCTCCATGCGCACATCCGCGCCACCAAGGTAGACCTGGACGATCTGTTGACGCTGCTGGGCCGGAACCTTCCCCTCACCGGCACACTCGATGCGCAACTCCAGCTGGAAGGAGCCGTCCACGCCCTTGACGGCTCCGGATGGGCCGAACTTGAGGGCGCCAGCGTCTACGGAGAGCCGGTGACGCGCATCCGTGCCCAGGGGTCAATGACCAATCAACTGGTCAGGATGACCTCGATCACAGGAACCGCACCGGCCGGCAGCCTGTCCGCCTCGGGAAGTTACGACCTGAGATCCCGGCATTTCCAGATCGACGCCAAAGGTTCCGGCATCGACATCTCCCAAATCGAAGTCTTGCGCCAGCAGAAGCTTGGCGCGACGGGCAAACTGGGGTTCTCCGTGGCCGGTTCAGGCACGCTCGACGACCCCCGCCTCGATGCCCATGGCACGCTCAACGGACTCGCCTTGGGCGGTGAGTCTCTCGGCTCTCTGGTCTTTGCCGGTCACACCGCCAACCGCTCCGCCACTTACAACGCAACCACTCGCCTGGAGGGCGCTCAAGTGGACCTCAACGGCGAGACCGCGCTAAGTGGCGACTATGCCACACAGGCCAAACTCGAGTTTTCCCACTTCGACATCGGAGGTCTGCTGAAAACGGCGCATGTCCAAGGCCTCACAGGCGAGTCCGCGTTGGCCGGCGCCATTACCGTCGAGGGACCGCTGGCCCGCCCGCTCGATCTTCGCGGCGAGGCACACTTGCAGGAGTTGGAGGCAACGGTTGCCGGAGTCCATCTTGCCAGTCAGGGCGGGGTCCATGCCACGCTGGCCAACGGCCGCATCAATCTCGATCCCCTGCACGTGACAGGCGAAGACACGGACATGAACGCCCAGGGCAGCCTGTCGCTCAAGGACAAGCAGCAGCTTGACTTTGCGGCCAGCGGCTCCATCAACCTGAAGCTCGCCGAGACCATCGATCCGGACCTGACCGCGGGTGGAACCACCACCTTTCAGGTCGAGGCGCACGGCCCCCTGCAGGACCCCGGCTTACGGGGCAGGATCGACTTCCAGAACGGATCCTTGTCGCTGGAAGACGTGCCCAACGGCCTCAGCCAGTTGCACGGCACCCTGGAGTTCAACCAGAACCGCCTGGAGGTCAAGTCCCTCACCGCCATGAGCGGCGGCGGCCTGTTGAGCGTGGGCGGCTTCCTGGCCTACCAGCATGGCCTTTTTGCCAACCTCTCGGTGACCGGCAAGGGCGTTCGCATCCGCTACCCTGAGGGCGTCAGTTCCCTGGCCGATACCACGCTTCGCCTGCAAGGCTCGCAGAACAACCTGCTGCTCTCCGGCGACCTGCTTATCACTCGCTTCTCCGTCAGTCCAGACCTGGACATTGCGGCCCTTGCCTCGCAAGCCAATGCCGTGCAGATCATCGCCGCGCCGGACGCGCCTTCCAACCACATCCGCCTCGACGTGCACGTGGTTTCCTCCCCGCAGTTGAACTTCCAGAACGCCTACGCCAAACTCGCCGGCAACGTGGACCTGCGCCTGCGCGGAACCGTCGCTTCCCCGTCGCTTCTGGGCCGCGTGTCGATCACCGAAGGCAGCGCCATCATCGCAGGAACTCGCTACGACCTGCAGCGCGGCGACATCACTTTTACCAACCCGGTCCGCATCGAACCCTCCATCGACCTCAACGCCACGGCCCGCGTCGAGGACTACGACATCACTCTCGGCCTGCACGGTACTGTACAAAAGATGTCGGTCACCTATCACTCCGATCCCCCGCTGCCCGAAGCCGACGTGGTGGCT
>Ga0209415_10014905_pt1 | contig 12658 bp, 12 predicted proteins | sample PeaSoiSIISIP2007_FD_187696 | JGI IMG/M metagenome (GOLD analysis project Ga0209415, IMG submission 187696) | Peat soil microbial communities from Weissenstadt, Germany - SII-SIP-2007 (SPAdes) (version 2) | ecosystem: Environmental > Terrestrial > Soil > Wetlands > Peat | place: Germany...
GTAAAGTTCTGGGAATTGTGCTACTAAACAGGGTGTGCGGGCAAGTGTGCTGGATTCGCTGGATGATTTTGAGCGCTGGGGTGAGGACTGCGCCTATGTGTTTCCGCGAGGCTACCGGCATGAGCGATGGAGCTACCGGCGCGTTGCCAGCGTCGCGTATCAGTTTGCGCGCGAACTTGAGGCGCGCAAGATTACCAAGGGCGATGCGGTGCTCTTGTGGAGTCCGAACTGTGCCGAATGGGTCGCGGCATTCCTCGGATGCGCGCTTTGCGGGGTCATTGCCGTCCCGGTCGACGATGCCGCTACCCCCGATTTTGCGCGGCGCATCAGTGCGCATGTGCGCACGAAGCTGGTATTGTGCCCGTGCGAACGGGCCGTAATTTTCGACAAGGCCGAGGGCATCTCGACACTCAATCCAGCCGATCTCGCGGCCACGGTTACTGAACGTCCCGCCGGGCGCTTTCGCCCCATTCCGATTCAGCCTTCCGATCCGCTCGAAATTGTTTTCACTTCGGGCACCACGGCGGAGCCCAAGGGTGTGTTGCTCACCCACGCCAACGTGGTCGGCAACCTTCTCCCGATCGAAACTGAAATCAGAAAATATCTGAAGTACGAGCGGCTGGTGCATCCGATTCGCTTTTTGAACCTGCTTCCCCTGAGCCACGTCTTCGGACAATTCCTGGGAATTTTTCTTCCTCCGCTACTGGGCGGGACGGTCGTGTTTGAGGACACATTCAACCCGACGGGAGTGATGTCGACGATACGCCGCGAACGCGTTTCGGTGCTGGTCGCCGTTCCACGCATGATCGAGTCGCTCAAGCAGAAGGTCGAACGCGACGCCGACGAAGGCTTTGCCATTCGCTACGCCGCTGCTTCGAGCCAGCACTTTTTGCGGCGCTGGTGGACTTTTCGCGATCTGCGCCGCCAGTTCGGGTGGAAATTCTGGGCCATGATCAGCGGGGGCGCCGCGCTCGATCGCGAGACTGAGGAGTTCTGGCATCGTCTGGGATACGCGGTGATCCAGGGATACGGATTGACCGAAACGACCTCGCTGATCAGCTTGAACCATCCTTTCCACACCAGCCGTGGCTCGATCGGCAAAGTTCTGCCGGGACGCGAAATCAAGCTGGCGGACGATGGAGAGATTCTGGTGCGCGGCAGCGGCGTGGCCAGCGGCTATTGGAACGGCCGCGAACTGCAACCGGTAGCGCGTTTGGAAGATGACGGCTGGTATCGCACCGGCGATCTGGGAGCGCTCGACGAGCAAGGCAATCTTTTCTTCAAGGGCCGCAAGAAAGAAGTGATCGTTACGCCCGCGGGCATGAATATTTATCCCGAGGATCTGGAAGCGGCCTTGCGATGTCAGAAAGAGGTCCGCGATTGCGTCGTCGTCGGGCTGGAGCGCGGCGGGAATGCCGAGCCTTGCGCCGTGCTGATTCTGCGCGACGCTCAGGCCGTTGATGTGAAGACAATCGTGCAGTGCGCCAATGAAACGCTCGCTGAATATCAGCGTATGCGCACCTGGTTCCTCTGGCCCGAGGAGGATTTTCCCCGGGGTTCGACGCAGAAGCCGCGCCGTAGCGTGATTCGCGACGCGGTTGAGGCCGCGCTCCGTGGACAAGCGCCGGAGAGCGCAGCTAGTCCGTTGTCCGAATTGCTGACGCGAATCACCGGCCGCAGCGTTCAAAACATACAGAACTTGACGCCGGACGCCAATTTGGAAGGCGGTCTGGGGTTGAGCTCTCTGGAACGCGTTGAACTGCTTAGCGCGCTCGAAGACCGCTATCAGGTCGACCTCAGCGAAACTGGGTTCGCGAATGCCGCTACCGTCGGGGATCTGGAGAAGTTGCTGCAGGGTGAACGGAGTGGTCGACGCGATGTGCGTGATTCCGAGTTTCAGCCGCGAGAGTTTCATTATCCGGCCTTCCACTATCCACTTTGGACGCTACGCTGGCCGACCACTTGGCTGCGTCTGGCGTCGCATTATCTGCTGGCGCGACCCGCGATGATTCTTCTGGGGTGGCCTCGCATCATCGGGCGTGAGAACTTGCGCGGCGTTCGCGGGCCGCTGCTGGTTGTCTCCAACCATGTTGCCGATGTCGATGTCGGCTTCATCCAGACGGCGCTGCCCGCGCGCATCCGCCAAAAACTGGCGACCGCGACTAGCGGCGAAGCGCTTGAAATGCTGCGCTCGCCCTCTTCGGATCGTGCGTGGTTCTTGCGAATCTACAACCGCGTGCAGTGGACTCTCGGTGTCGCCCTGCTGAACCTGTTCCCGCTGCCGCGGCAGCCCGGCTTTCGCAAGAGCTTTACCTATGCGGGAGAGGCGGTCGATCGCGGCTATAGCGTGCTTGTTTTTCCCGAGGGAAGGCATACTGAAGATGGCAAGCTTCTTCCGTTCCGCAGCGGTGTCGGCCTGCTCGCCAACAATCTACGCATTCCGGTTCTTCCGATGCGTATCGATGGCCTGTTCGAAATCAAGAAGGCCGGAAAGAAATTTGCACCGCCCGGAAAGATTCAAGTGCGCATCGGCAGGTCTGTGCAGTTTGCGCCGGGAACCGATCCCGAGGAAATTGCTCGTGTTCTGCAAAAGGCGGTCGAGGACCTTTAGCAGAGTAACCGAGGGATGAGGGCAACCTTTGCGCCCCAGGGGTGTTAGAAATGGGTAAGAAAGCAGTGTCCATCATGAAATCCGCACGGTTCCGCTGCATGCTCGCAATCTTCACTATCGCTAGTCTCGCACTGGCCCAGCAACCGGTATCCGCGCCGACCAGCCCCAAATCTCGCTCCAACTCCACTCACTCCACTCCGCCCAAGCGCGCCGCCACGCCCGCTTCCAAGCTGACGGATGAGCAGCGCGCACTGCATGCATTGAACCGCCTTACGTTCGGGCCGCGCCCCGGCGATCTGCAGAAAGTCATGGACATGGACGTTGACGACTGGATCGAGCAGCAACTGCATCCGGAAGAGATCAGCGACAGCGTGCTTGACGGAAAGCTGGGGCTGTTCCGCACCCTGCGCATGTCGACTCGCGACTTGGTACAGACTTTCCCCAACAACAATCTGATCAAGGCTGCGGCGGAGGGAAGGATTCCTCTGCCTACCGATCCCGTGAAGCGGTCGATCTACGAGGTGCAGATCAGCGTCCTCGCCGAGCGCCAGAAGCAGGACGGACTGGCCCGCGACGGCAAGGCTCCCGACGCCGATACGAAGGCGAAAATCGATAAGCAGAATCTGGACACCGTTGCTACGCAGGCCGAGGGCATACTGGCGCTGCCGAAAGAAAAGCGGATGGAAGCGATTCTTGCCCTGGCGCCCGACGAGCGCCGCCTGTTTGTGATCAACATCCGCGGTTCGCAACGCGACCGCCTGCTGGCCGATCTGCCTCCCGACCAGCGCGAAGCTTTCCTCGCCATGAGTTCGCCGGTCGGCGTCGTTGTCAGCGAACTGCAACAGGCCAAGCTGCTGCGCGCTCTCCATAGCGAGCGCCAGTTGCAGGAAGTGATGACCGATTTCTGGTTCAATCACTTCAATGTCTATCTCAATAAGGACGCCGACCAGTATCTGGTCACGGCTTATGAGCGCGACATCATCCGGGCGCATGCGCTGGGCAAGTTCAGAGATCTGCTGGTGGCGACGGCGCAGAGTCCGGCGATGCTCTTCTACCTGGATAACTGGCTTAGCGTGGGACCGAAATCGCCCGCTGCCCTGGCGGCGAACAAGGGCAAGCCGGGTCATCCGGTCGCCGGACAGAACACCGGACTCAATGAAAACTACGGCCGCGAGCTGATGGAACTGCATACGCTCAGCGTCAACGGCGGCTACAGTCAACACGACGTAACCGAATTGGCGCGAGTACTGACCGGCTGGACCCTTCAACCGCTCGAACAGGGCGCCGCGTTTCAGTTCGACCCTAAGAAACATGATCCCGGAGACAAGGTCATCCTCGGGCAAGAGATTCCGGAGGATGGGATCAAAGAAGGCATGCAAGTTCTTGACATGCTGGCGCACAATCCCAATACGGCGAAATTCATTTCCAAGAAACTTGCCATGCGCTTTGTGGCTGACGATCCGCCACCCGCGCTGGTGGAGCGGATGGCGCAAAGATTTCTCTCGACGGACGGCGATATTCGTGAAGTTCTTCGCACTATGTTCAAGTCGCCGGAATTCTGGTCGGTGAAAGCCTATCGCGCCAAGGTCAAGACGCCCTTCGAATTCGTCATCTCGTCGCTACGCGCTACTGGGACTGACCTCACGAATCCGGGGCCACTGCTCGGCATTCTGAACGGGATGGGAATGCCGCCTTACCAGATGGTGCCGCCGACCGGGTATTCCATGACCGAGTCGACGTGGATGAATTCCGACGCTCTGCTCGACCGCGTAAACTACGCGCTGCGGCTGAGCAACGGACAAGTCGGAGGAACGAATTTCGATGCGGGCCGCCTGCTCGCGCTGGGCACACTTACTAGCCGCGGCTTTCCGCGCCCGAATCCGGCCGATTCCGATGCTGGCCGCGGACAGGAGACCGCCCTGCTCCTGCTGGAAAACGCGCTGTTGAATGGCGAGGTTTCCGCCTCCACGCAGAAGGCAATCCGGCAGGAGCTCGACGACCCGCAGGTGGCGGCGCACGCGCTCGACGATCCGAAGCGTACCCTCAACACCATGACCGCGCTAGTCGTGGGCTCGCCGGAGTTTCAGCACCGCTAGGACCGTCCCCATAAAAACAAAAGGCCGGGCGATTGGGCCCGGCGCTTCTTACTGAGAAACTGTCGATCGCTGAGTTGAGCTAGATCAGTTTCCCGTTAACCTCGTCTATATCTCTTGATGCCATAGCGTGCGGAGCTCACATCACTAGCGCTAGCCCTTCTAGTTCGCGCTCCAGAACCGGCAGGGAACAGCCCGCCATTTCCACTCGTCCGGCGGCATCGATCGCTGCGGTCTGCGAAACGCCGTAGCCCCGCCCAGCCAAGAAAACCTGCAGCAATTCGGCTGCCTCACGGGAATCGACCATGCCGCCCTGGATCAGGTCGTTTCGCAAGGCGCATAGCTCAGTCACCGTAAATCTTTCTTTCATGGCCATTCTCACCCCTCGACCTCCCTGCCGCTGCCCAGTTAGATTCATCGGCAACCGCATCCGTTACATGCAATCCTAATGCCGTAACTTTGGTACACCATCAAGTACGGCGTTGAGGCCTCTTAAGTTCTTAGAACCCAAAGTTTTGCAAAAGGTTGCGAGATATCTATCGGCGGGTGAGCGGGAAACATAACAGCGCCAACCGGTTGCAGGATGGGCACAAGATTGACACTAAATGTCGTTTCGGGGGTGGCAGAAAGGCCCTGTCGTCCGGTTCCTGCAATGTCCGGCCGGCGGCGGACAATCAGGTGGGGTCGATGGTCGCGGCGTCGACCAGCATGATCGGAATGTCGTCCTGAATGGGGTAAACGAGGTGGCATTGGCCGCACTTCAGACTTTGCCCGTTCGCATTCAGAACCACCGGCTTCTTACAAACCGGGCAGACCAGCATGGCGAGGAGATCCTGGGAAATCATGGACATCATTGTAATGCCGGACAGCGCCTGGTGGCGCACACTTCAAACGGCAACTTCTTTACCACGGGGGCACAGGGGAACACGGGGGAGGGCGATGCGATAGAATCGGCTTTCAATTCACCGAAGGCGATGAGGTGCGATGGCAGCCAGGATTCTCGACGGAACCAAGATCGCGGGTGAAATCCGCGCGGAAGTCGCCGCTCAGGCGCTAGCGCTGGCATCGTCGGGCGTCCGGCCTGGGCTCGCCGTGGTGCTGGTCGGGCACAATCCTGCGTCGGAGGTCTACGTTCGCGGCAAGGTGAAAAGCTCGCAGGAAGTCGGCCTCTACAGCGAACAGCACACGCCTGCCGAAAGCGTGACTACCGAAGAATTGCTGGCGCTAATCGCCGACCTGAACCGCCGCGACGAAATCGACGGCATCCTGGTGCAGCTGCCGCTGCCCGCGCACGTCGATGCCAAGAAGATTCTATTGGCAGTCGACCCTGCCAAAGACGTGGATGGCTTTCATCCCATGAACGTGGGCTATCTTTCCACGCAGCGCCCCGGCTTGGTGCCTTGTACTCCGGCCGGCGTCATGGAGATTCTTAAGCGCAGCGCGATTCCGGTTGCGGGGCAGGAAGCGGTGGTCGTCGGACGCAGCGATATTGTGGGCAAGCCCGTGGCCATGCTTTTGCTGAACCGGAACGCCACCGTCACCGTCTGCCACTCGAAAACGCGCGATCTGCCCGGAGTTTGCCGGCGGGCCGACATCCTGGTGGCGGCGATTGGCCGCGCCGGCATGGTTACCCGCGATTACGTAAAGCCCGGAGCTACGGTGATTGATGTCGGCATCAACAAGATCACCGACCGGCGAGAATTTGACCGCTTCTTCTCCGGAAACAAAAAGCGCGAAGAGACTTTTCTGGCCAAAGGCTCGACCCTGGTGGGCGACGTCCACCCCGAGGTGGCCGAAATCGCCGGCGCCATCACGCCTGTGCCGGGAGGGGTCGGGCCGCTGACCATCGCCATGCTGATGGCCAACACGGTAAAGGCCGCGATGCTACGGCGCGGGATCCGACATCCCGAGTTGAGCCGGGTTTAGAGAGGTCAGGGCGGAAATTGCTACGACTCGGTCTCACGGGCGGCATCGCGAGCGGCAAATCCGTCGTCGGGGAGATGTTTGTCAAACTCGGCGCACACCTGATCCAGTCGGACATCGTCGCGCACCAACTCATGGAGCCCGGCCGGGCGGTCTATGAGGAAGTGGTCCGCCACTTTGGACGCGAGATTCTGAACCCCGACGAAAGCGTCAACCGTTCCAGGCTCGCCGCCGCGGCGTTCGGCACTCCCGGCGGTGCTCCTCCGCGCATCAAGGAACTCAACGAAATTGTCCATCCCGCTGTGATCGCATATGAAAACGAATGGATGGGGGAAATCGGACGGCGCGATCCGAACGCCCTTGCCATTGTCGAGGCTGCCTTGATTCTCGAAGCGGGCGTCGCCGGCCGTTTTGACCGTCTGATCGTCGTGACCTGCCATCCCGGCCAGCGCATTCTGCGTTTCGCGCGCCGCCTTGGAATCCCGGAGGACGTTGCCCGCGCCGAGGTGACTCGCCGCATGGCGGCGCAGATTCCCGACGAGGAAAAAGTTAAAGCTGCCGATTTCGTGATCGACAACTCCGGATCACTCACGGAAACCGAGCAGCAGGTGCAACGGATCTTCCTCCAACTGCGTCCGGGGACGGAAAGCCTTTCCTAGTTGTGTTTGCGGCTGGGCATGACCAGCCATTGCAACACGGAACTCACCAGGCTCAGCATGACCGCTCCAACATGACCGCTCCAATAAGAGCGGCGATGAAGTTTCGCACGTAGAATCCCTTCACCAGCGCCGACGCCAACTCCAGCATCAGGGCGTTGATCACAAACCAGAACAGGCCGAGCGTGAGAATCGTCAGAGGGAAGGTTAGAATCTTGAGCATTAAGCCGAGCGTTGCGTTGACCAGACCGATGACCGCGGCTGCGATCAGCGCGGCGATCGGGCCGCTTACAGAAATACCCGGCACGATGTGGGCGACGATCCACACTGCGATAGCGCTTAGAACCCAATGCAGTAGAAGACGCACGAGAATCCTCCGGGAAGAAGTCGATTGCGGTTCCAATTCTTGCACGATTACGGGTTTTGGAACTATCGGAACGGACTCTGAAATGGTCAGTTGAAAGACCCCCGTGCCCGCGATCTTTTGGAATCAAAGACTTAGCAGTGTTTTTTTGCCAGGTCTTTGAGAAATAAGGACTTACTTGTAAAGTATTTATAATTCAATCAGTTATGGGGAAAGAGTCGCAGTCTAAGACCAATGCGGTGCGGTTGCTTGACCAGTTGGGGATCCAGTACAAGCTTCGTGCCTACGAGGTCAATCCCGACGACCTGGCGGCGGAAACGGTTGCAGCGAAGATCGGATTGCCGCCGGAGCAGGTTTTCAAGACGCTGGTGGCGCGCGGTGAAGGAAAAACGATTGAAGGAAAAAGTGACCGCAACGGAGTTGTTATGGCCGTGATCCCCGGCGATCAGGAACTGAACCTGAAGGCACTGGCGGCCGCCGCGGGAGAAAGAAAGATTCAGCTCGTTCCGGTAAAAGAACTGCAAGCGCTCACCGGCTACATTCGCGGCGGAGTGACCGCGCTCGCCGCCAAGCGCGACTTTCCCGTCTACGTGGACGAAACCATCGAACTGTTCGACGTAGTTTCCATCTCGGCGGGCGTGCGCGGACTGCAGATTCTGATTGCGCCCGCGCATTATCTGCGCGCGACCCATGGGACGATTGCGGCGCTTGGACAGCCCAAGATACACTAGCCCGGTTTTCGTACAGCGGGTAATATGTCGTCGCCGATTGCCACCACCATGACGAAGAAGCCAGTAGAGGATCCATTCAATCTCGAGACCGCGGGGCACGCAATAACCTACCCGCGGGGCGGGCGCCGCATTCTCGAACTCGGACATGGCATGGCCTTCGTCGTGAACATTTCGCGCATAGCGGGCGAATCATCGGGCAGGCTCGATCTTGCGTCGGGGCATGTCCTTAGGCGCGCAAACAAAAAAGAGATAAAAGCGGTACGAGACGTGTGTAAGGACTACGGAATTTCTCATTGGTCAGCGTGGCAATGCGTCAGACTGGAAGACGGCCAATATCAAAATCTCCCAACGGAGGAATGGCGGTACTTTGTCATCTCCTTTAAGGGTTCGAATGACACAATTGTCGAAATAGAGCGAGCGCTGTGCATCGCCCCCTGCGAAATCAAGATCGGCTTCACTCTCCTGACAGGCCCATTTCGCGACATAGTAGCGCCAACGCTTGTGTTCGATCCTGGAAGACTCTTTCACCTACTCCGGTCCGTCGGAGAGCAGCACCCGCCGTTCGTCGAGGTTACTCAGTCGGACGTCGATCAGGTCGAGGCTGTACGAGGCAAAATTCGAGGCTTCGACGAAGCCGTCATCAGCGTCAAAGGTCTGATCCAACAGATGCTGGATCTGGAGGCACTCCCGCACCAGTCTTCACTGTTGTTCCTCGGCTACTTCGCAATTTTAGAATCACTGCTCACGCATCAACCGAAGAAAACGGACACAATTGACTCGATCACGCGTCAGATCATCAAGAAGCTGCAGCTGTTGGATAACCGCTGGAAGCCACGGATCGACTATGCCAAGTTCCAAGGGGCTAAGCCGCCCACCATTTGGTCGACGATGTATAACTACCGGAGCGCCCTCGCCCACGGCGGGTCACCAGATTTCAAAGGCGATCTACAGCTGCTAGGAGACAGTGATAGCGCGCTTATCCTGCTAAGGCAGACTGTCAAAAGTGTTCTTAGGCAAGTCCTGATCGAGCCACAGCTCATTGTTGACCTTCGCAGCTGCTAGCTACGAGAAAGGCGCTGTAGACTAATTACGATCACGCTGTCGCCCCGAGGTTGTAACCTATGCCTACTGCCACCCGCATCAATCCGCTTTCCTTCCTGACCGATCAACTCGACGAGCTCAAGGCCATGAGATACAATGTATCTCATCAGGAGGCTAAAGTGGCGACTACGGAAATGGTGCATGTTCGGGTTGATAAGCGGGTCAAGGCACGGGCGGCTAAGGCGCTTGCCACCATGGGCCTTTCGGTTTCCGATGCCGTTCGTGTCTTGCTGACGCGTGTCGCTTCCGAGAAGGCCTTGCCATTTGAGGTCAAAGCTCCCAATGCCGCGACTGCGGCCGCGATGCGGGAAGCGCGCAAGGGTGGACTGCGCTCGTTCCACAGCGTCTCCGGTTTGATGGCCGACCTAGATGCGGAGGATTGAACGCACCAACCCCTTTCGCCGCGACTTCAAGCGGGAGCAGCGCGGACAGCACCGTCGCGACGTGGAAGCCCTGCTCACGGTCGCCGTCTCGGTGCTGGCGGAGGACAAGCCGCTGCCCGAAAAGAGCCGCGACCACGCGCTGGCTGGCGAATGGCACGACTTTCGCGAGTGTCACCTCAAGCCCGATCTGTTGCTTATCTACCGCAAGCCCGTCCCGGATGTTCTGCAGTTAGTTCGCATGGGTTCGCACAGTGAACTCTTTGACTAGAGCAGTTCTCTTAATGGTGTAGAGCGTCTGCCCTCAGCGGCTAGAAGTCGCGAACTGGTTTGCGGACAAGCGGCACGACTGAAAGTTGTGCCCTTCCCGTTCTCGATTCTCGTTTACGCTTATCCGAGAACCGCTCTAAAGAGCACATTTGCCAGGCGCGTTCCTGCCAACGGCCATCGCCAGCACATTGCCAGCGAAGCGATGATCCGAAAGCCGACGCCCCAGAGTAAACTGTTTACATTCGATTCTCTGCTAGAGGTCCGAAATGCCGACTGCCACGCGCACTAATCCGCTTTCATTCCTGACCGACCAACTCGATGAACTCAAGGCTAAGGGCACGCACTTCAAGCTGCGAGTGCTGGAAGACGAGCAGGCGCCGGTCTGCACTTTTGACGGCAAGCGGGTCATCAATCTTGCCTCGAACAATTACCTCGGGTTTACGACACATCCCAAGCTGCGCGAAGCGGCGCTTGCGGCCACGCGTAAGTATGGCGTCGGATCGGGCGCGGTGCGCACCATCGCGGGCACAATGAAAATCCACATGGATCTCGAAGAAAGGATTGCGCGCTTCAAGAACGTCGAGGCCTGCGTGGTGTTCCAGTCGGGATTCACGGCAAATGCTGGGACGGTTTCGGCCTTTCTTGGCAAGGACGACTTCATTGTGTCCGACGAACTCAATCACGCTTCGATCATCGATGGCGCCCGTCTTTCACGAGCCAAGATTCTTGTCTTCCGTCACAAGGACGTGGCCCACGCCGAGGAACAACTCGCCAGCGTGAAGAATCAGCCGGGGAAGAAGTTGTTGATCTCGGACGGCGTTTTCTCGATGGATGGCGACATTGGCCCATTGCCCAGGCTGTGCTCGGCGGCGGAGAAATACGGCGCCATCATGATGGTGGACGACGCGCACGCTTCCGGCGTGCTGGGGCGCGACGGGCGGGGCACGATCGATCATTTCTCGATGCACGGGCGCGTTGACATTCAGGTTGGCACCTTATCGAAGGCAATCGGCGCTCTGGGTGGATACGTCTGCGGCACGCGCGATCTGATCGACTTTCTTTACCACCGCGCGCGGCCTTTTCTGTTTTCGACCTCGCATCCGCCGTCGGTGGCGGCCACCTGCATTGCGGCTTTCGACGTTCTCGAAACCGAGCCGCAGTGGATGGAGCAACTCTGGGCGAACACCCGTTTCTGGAAGAAGGAACTGGGGCTGCTCGGCTTCAACATCGGCGGGCAGACTACTCCCGCGAGCGAAACGCCGATCACGCCCATCATCATTGGCGACGGACGGCTGACGATGGATTTTTCCCGCGAACTGTTCAAAGAAGGCGTGCTCGGGACCGGCATCGCATTTCCCACTGTTCCTGAAGGCAAGGCTCGGATTCGAACCATCATGACCGCGACGCACACTAAGGAAGAGCTAGAGCAGGCGCTCGCAGTGCTGGAGCGGGTGGGGAAGAAGATGGGAATACTGAGATAATCTAATAGCTGCATCGCAGCCTGTGCTGCAGCGAAAGAGGAACTGCTGTGGCCACGGCAGTGGCCGAGCTGTGCTCGGCCTGGACGGGCGAGGCGCCCGTCCCCACACGAGCTACCGTCCCGCTGGCTCGTCTTCCACAATCGCCTGCACTAACTCATCGATCGCGTCGGTAACTCGCTTCGGCGGAAGATTGAAGTTGTTGGAGAGAATCGAAAAGACGACCACTTGTCCGGTATCGGTGGTGGCGTATCCCGAGAGTGTCTTCACTCCGCCGAGCGAGCCGGTCTTGGCCATGATGCGATTTTGCAGACGCGGAGAAGTGAGGCGCTCGGAGAGCGAACCGTCCACCCCAGCGACGGGAAAGGTTGCCTTATAGTCGGCGCCCCAGGGTTGCGCCGTACAATAGCGCAGTAACTCGACAATGGCGTGGGGAGTTACCAGGTTCTGGCGTGAGAGTCCGGAGCCGTCGTAGAAGACGTACTGGTCGTTGGGGATTCCCGCCTGAGTCAGAAATCCGCGAACCACTTCGAGGCCGCCTTCAATGGTTCCGGCATTGCCGCGCTCGCGTCCCAAAAGACGCAACAGGATTTCGGCATGCAGGTTCTGGCTGACTTTGTTGATTACCCGGATGTCCTGCAGCAGCGGTTTCGATTCGTAACTGGCGAGGGTGATGGGCTGATCGGTTTTCAGGGGACGCTGCTGGCCGTCGCTTCCGCCGCGCGACGGCGCGAGAGTGGTCACGCTGAAAGTGGATAGAGTGGCGAGTTCGGTATGGCGGGTGCGATCGTGTCCATAGATTACTATGCCGCGTTTTTCCAACAACTGACGGAAGAGACCGGCGGCGAACTCGGCGGGATCCTCGATGGCGAGCGCTTCGTTGGCGCCGGCGTCATCGAGCGGCATGTTACCCCAGAGCGTCAGAACGGTCGAGCCGGGCTCGCGGTTGACGAAGAATTTGCGTCCGGTGCCGGCGGGAGTGGTGATGATGCGATTGTCGAGGCGGTAGTAATCGGCGAAGGGCTTGACGCTGACGAAGGCTTTTTCGCCG
>Ga0209415_10014906_pt1 | contig 12657 bp, 11 predicted proteins | sample PeaSoiSIISIP2007_FD_187696 | JGI IMG/M metagenome (GOLD analysis project Ga0209415, IMG submission 187696) | Peat soil microbial communities from Weissenstadt, Germany - SII-SIP-2007 (SPAdes) (version 2) | ecosystem: Environmental > Terrestrial > Soil > Wetlands > Peat | place: Germany...
CTTGACCTGCATGCTTCCTGACATATGATTTGTCAAAAATGTCTCAAAAACCTGTACTCGATAAGCAATTGACCCTATATAATATTAGCGAGGGTAATAAATTTATTTTGTATCATGTATCATTGCATTTTGTAATAAAGTTTTCTGTCAACAACTACTTCCTTTACTCTTGGAGTTTATGTTCTTTGCAATAATCTCATTTTCAACTTGTATTCTTCAATCAAATTCACCCATCTGTTGCCATCACGATATCCGCTTATGACATCCCCATTCCGTTGTTTTCTAAAAGCTAGACATTTCTATCTGGTAAAATTGGGTATTTAAATTTTAGGTTGACGCTTAACATTGCGTTTCTACGGTGGCCATCTGCCGCAAACTCATGATATCTTGTAATGGCGGCGCGGCTGTACTCGCGGCTGAATTGGGAGGGCCCTCATAGCCTACCAGGAAAGCCGCGGCTGCCGCATCGTGAGCATCAGTCGACGCGCTTCGTTTAAACGCAACCACTTCTGGTACTGCAGCGGACTCATAGCCGTCACCGCCCGGAAACGATGGTGGAAGGTCGAGATGCTCATATTGACCTGCGTTGCGAGGTCATCGATGCGCAGCGGCTGCGTGAAGTTCCCTTTCAACCAATCGATTGCCCGTGCAATCTGTTGACTCTGACTTCCTGCCGACGCCATATGCCGCAGACGCACTCCCTGATCGCTTACGAGCAAACGGTAAGCAATTTCACTCTGGCGGATCGGCGCAAGAATCGGTATATCCTTCGGTTCATCAAGCAGGTCGATCAACCTTTGAAAGGCGGTGATGAGCGGTAGCGTGACCTCGCCGGTCGCCATTCCACTGTTCGATTGATGAGGACGCGGCGGGGGAAGATTGCTGTCCGCAATCAGTTGTGAAATAACTCGTTGATCAATATTCCATGTGAGTCCGAGGTATGGTTTCTCCGGCCTCGCTTTGATAATCCGTACAACCCGTGGGCAGATCCACGGACGTGACCAAAAAGTGGAATACGTCCAATACATACGTTTCGTCTCCGAGCAAAACGTGTTTGACTCCTTGCGCGATCAAGCAAATGCTCGGCTCGTACATGTAGCTCGTTGGCTGTCCGGGAGTGTCCCGCCGAGAAAGCTTAAAGGCTGAAATCGCGGTCTCATTAATGCCGCTCTTATCGGTCCATCGGGCAATGCCCTCCGCAACGCGTCGAGCGCACCTTCCATACTGTTGTTCTTATAAATCTGATTCATAGCCTGGTTTCTCATGGATTTCTCCCTGACCATATATTACCAGTCTTAACTGAATTGTACAGCCCGATTATCGAAGAATTCGTACAAATAGGCAAGAAATGGGCAGGATTGGTCTATTAACCTTTGTTCTTTCAGAGGTAGGATATAATTGTTAGGAGGGTGGCATAATGATTAGCACAGCAAATGAAATAGTTTGTACTAAACAGGTAAAAGGAGAAACAAACAATGCAGAAACGTAATTTGGGAAAAAGCGGCCTGGAGGTGTCGGCGCTCGGCTTGGGATGCATGGGAATGAGCTACCATCGCGGCCCCGCCCCCGAAAGAAAGGCAATGATAGCGCTGATACACAAAGCAGTGGAGCTTGGCGCTACCTTATTTGATACCGCTGAAGTCTACGGCCCGTTCATCAACGAAGAACTTGTGGGCGAGGCGCTTTCCCCTTTCCGCAAGAAGGTGGTCATTGCCACAAAGTTTGGGTTCAACTTTGAGAACGGTAAGTCGATGGGTCTGAACAGCCGACCGGAGCGTATCCGCCAAGTTGCCGAAGAATCTCTCAAACGGCTCAAATCCGAAAGCATCGACCTCTTCTTTCAGCACCGTACTGACCCCAATGTGCCAATCGAGGACGTAGCGGGGACCGTGAAGGATTTGATTCGGCAAGGCATGGTGATGCATTTCGGACTTTGTGAAGTGAGCGGACAAACGATCCGCCGCGCCCATGCTGTTCAGCCCCTTACCGCTGTTCAAAGCGAATACTCCCTGATGTGGAGGCAGCCGGAAGAGGAGGTTCTTCCGACACTCGAAGAACTCGGGATCGGTTTTATTCCTTACAGCCCGCTTGGCAGAGGTTACCTCAGCGGCGCTTTGAATGAACGCACGAAGTTCGACAGCAGCAACGACAACCGCGCCACCTTGCCCCGCTTTACCGCAGAGGCGATGAAAGCGAACCGGGGTCTCGTGGATCTGCTCACTGAATTCGGTCGGCGGAAAAGAGCGACACCCACTCAGGTTGCGTTGGCCTGGCTGCTTGCTCAGAAACCTTGGATCGCTCCGATTCCGGGCACAACCAAGCAGGAGCGTCTGGAAGAGAATCTGAGATCGGTAGACCTGGAATTCACTCCAAAAGAATGGCATGACTTCGATCGCGCCGTCTCGAAAATTAAATTACAGTGTGATCGATATCCCATAGATCAGGAAAAACAGGTCGGACACTGAAAACGTTACGATCGAGTTGTGAGCAAGGAGGTGCGCTAGCGATTCACGGATTCAGGGGGATCGTTACCCCGACAGAATGGAGCAACTGACCACCTCTGAGCAGCCGTCATGGAAAAAGTCAAAATTGTGAGCAATAACATCGAAGGTAAGAAAGGAGCAACTTATATGTGTACTACACGTAACGATCACAAGATAACAGTAATGTGGAGTCGAAAAGGAGATAAACCATGAAAGGATCTGTTCTCTATGGCCCGCGCGATGTGCGTTTCGAGGAGCGCGACTTCCCGAAAATCATCAAGCCGACGGATGCCATCATAAAGATATCGGCCACCTGCGTGTGCGGGTCCGATTTGTGGCCCTACCGCGGTATCAATCCGATCACTCAGCCGACGCCGATGGGGCACGAGTACTGCGGCATTGTCGAAGAAGTCGGCAGCGCGGTCACCTCAGTCAGGCGCGGCCAGTTCGTGATCGGATCGTTCTTCGCCTCAGACAACACCTGCCCCACCTGCCAGATCGGTTATCAGTCGTCCTGCCAGCATCGCGAACTTATGGGCGGTGCACAGGCGCCCTTTCTGCGCGTCCCGCACGCGGATGGCACCCTGGTGGCGACTCCGGCAGTACCCTCGGATAGCCAGATCCCGAGTTTGCTGACGCTCTCCGATGTTATGGGCACCGGCTGGTTTGCTGCGGACGCGGCCGACGTAAAGCCGGGCAAGACGGTCATGGTCGTTGGTGACGGCGCGGTCGGGCTGCTTGGCGTGCTCTCTGCCAAACAGATGGGTGCTGGGCGGATAATCGCGATGAGTCGTCATGAGTCTCGGTCAAAGCTCGCGCGCGAGTTCGGCGCGACTGACATCGTAACCGAGCGCGGTGACGAAGGCGTCGCTCGCATCAAGGAGCTGACCAAAGGAATCGGCGCTGACTCGGTGCTGGAGTGCGTCGGCACCCAGGAGTCGATAATGCAGGCGATTCATTCCACCCGCCCGGGCGGATACGTGGGCTATGTCGGCGTTCCGCATGGGGTCGAACTCAATGGCCAGGAACTGTTCTTCGCCCACGTCCATCTCCACGGCGGCCCAGCTCCGGTGCGCCACTACCTGCCCGATCTGATCGGCCTTGTGTTGAAAGGGAAGATCAACCCGGGCAAGGTATTCGACCTGACCCTGCCCCTCGACCAGGTAGCCGAGGGCTACCGTGCGATGGACGAACGCCGTGCAATAAAGACGCTGCTACGCCCCTAAATCGCTTTGTGCTTTCTGAAGGGGTAATGACTGATCACAACGATACCAGCAAGGAGTGAAAAATGGACATCAAAAAAAGTGGCTCGCAGCCTTCAGCCAAAGGACCGGCCGACTGGTTTACCGGCAATGTGCGGATCGACCCTCTGTTTTCTGCAAAGGAAGCTGCGCAATTTTCCGGCGCGTACGTCACGTTCGAGCCAGGGGCCAGATCTCATTGGCACACGCACCCCACAGGCCAGCACCTGATCGTTACCGCCGGTGTTGGCCGGACACAGGAAGCGGGAGGTCCGATAGAGGAAATCAAAGCAGGAGACGTAATCTGGTGCTCGCCAACAATAAAACATTGGCACGGAGCTGCACCCACCACCGCAATGACGCATATCGCCATCACGGGAACAATCAACGGGAAGAACGTTGAATGGATGGAAAAAGTCACTGACGAGCAATACAACGGTCGATAAGGAAGGAATCATGAAGAGACACATCACGGCTTTTCTGGCTGTTATAGTTGCCTTCATGTTTAGCTTTGCAGTCATGTCGGAGGCACAAGATATGGACAAAAATCAGGCTCTAAACGCAATACAGCAAAGTATCATCCCCATCGCGGCCTTTACGGCCAATGGAAATCTGCAGAAACTCAAAACGGCCATGAACGTAGGGCTCGATGCCGGTTTGACTATTAATGAGATCAAGGAGATCCTCGTGCAGATGTATGCCTATTGTGGGTTCCCCCGCAGCCTGAACAGCATCAATACCTTTATGGATGTCCTGGAAGAACGAAAACAGAACGGCATCAAGGACAAGCTTGGCAAAGAACCTAACCCCATGCCTGCAAACAAAAGCAGCATGGAACTCGGAACGGAAATTCAGACAAAACTGATAGGAGCGCCGGCCACCGGGAAGTATATTACTTTCGCTCCCGCCATTGATGCATTCTTGAAAGGACACCTTTTTGGAGACATCTTCGGACGCGACAATCTGGATTTCCAGAGCAGAGAGATAGCAACTATTTCAGCCCTGGCCAGTATCGAAGGAGTCAATCCCCAGCTGCACGCTCATATCACCATCGGATTCAATACGGGTCTGACCGAGGCGCAGATGAGGAGCCTGATATCCGTTCTCGAGGTTAAAGTTGGCAAGAAAGAAGCAGATAATGCCTCTGAAATATTAGGCAAGGTTCTCAGCACTAGGGGAGGACGAAAATGAAACCGCTCGCGATGAACACCGTGTCACTTTCCCTGAATCGGTAGAATAAAGAACGATTATTAGAATAAGGATATTGAGGAGTGTTTCATTATGAATGTAACTAATAAAAAATGCCTGATAGCCTATTTTTCCCGGAAGGGACAAAATTATGTCAGCGGCAGGCTTGTCGATCTAAAGGTTGGCAACACGGAAGTTGTCGCAAACATGATTCAAAAAATAACGGGCGCCGATATGTTGCATATTGAATCCGTCACAGCCTATCCCCCCGATTATACGGAAGCTACGGCAGTAGCCAAAAATGAACTGCGTGCCAAAGCCAGGCCGAAGCTGACGGGACAAGTTGAAAACATGGGGGCATATGATGTGATCTTTTTGGGATATCCGAATTGGTGGGGAACGATGCCTATGCCGGTGTTCACTTTTTTGGAAAGCTATGACTTTTCCGGAAAAACAATTGTTCCCTTTTGCACCCACGAGGGCAGCGGAATGGGCCATAGCGAACAGGATATTGCCAAAGCATGTCCCAAAGCTATCGTGCTAAGGGGAATCGCTATTCATGGAACCAGTGCAAGTTCTGCGGTTTCAAATGTGTCGAGTTGGATTGATGGACTGAGTATTCCCTGATTTTGACAGCAGAGAGGAGAAAGGTGATAGCAATGAACAATGTTATCGTCGTCATCGGTGCCGGCTCGATCGGTCAGGCAATTGCGCGGCGGGTCAGCGCAGGCAAGCACGTACTGCTGGCTGATCTGCGCCAAGATAACGTCGATGCGGCCGCAAAAGTCCTCAGCGATGCTGGATTCGAGGTGAGCACCGCTATCGTCGACGTCTCCTCGCGCAAGTCGGTCCACGCGCTCGTTGAGACAGCCACGGCAATCGGCACCATAACTGGCGTCATCCATGCCGCCGGTGTCTCCCCCTCGCAGGCATCGCCGGCCACGATCCTCAAGGTCGATCTGTATGGTACCGCCCTCGTGCTCGAGGAATTCGGCAACGTCATCGCGCGCGGCGGAGCGGGCGTCGTTATCGCATCGCAATCGGGGCACCGCCTCACGGCGTTGATGCCTGAGCAAAACAAGGCGCTGGCGACTACGCCCGCTGATGAGTTGCTCGCTCTTCCGATGCTTCAGCCGGACCAAATGACAGACGCGCTCTACGCCTACCAGATCTCCAAGCGCGCAAACTCGTTGCGGGTGATGGCCGAGGCGGTGCGATGGGGCAAGCGGGGGGCGCGGGTCAACACGATCAGCCCCGGCATAATCTTCACGCCTCTTGCCAAGGACGAGCTGACCGGTCCGCGCGGCGCGGGATACCGTCGCATGATCGAGCTGTCCGCGGTCGGGCGCGGCGGCACCCCAGATGAGGTGGGGGCCGTTGGCGCTCTTCTGATGGGGCCGGACGGCGCATTCATCACCGGCAGCGACTTCCTCATGGACGGCGGAGTAACGGCTGCCTACTGGTTCGGCGAACTCGCTCCGAAGTGATCGAAAGACTCGCGCTTCTGGCCAAAGCTGGACGTAAATGAGGTGATCAATCTTAGCACGCTAATCACTATGCGTCGGTTCGGTGATGCAAGATGTCCGGCACCAGCAAATACGGTGGTGGGCATAACCATTCGCTCCAGCGGACGGCCCTGACGGGCCGCCGCTGAGCTCAAACGTTCACGTGCAAGATACAACCAGGATTCTTCAGTGATTTTTTGTCAACATAACTGCAATAAAGTAGGTGAAGTTCGGAGAGCTTGGATTGCCGAGCAAGTGAAGAATCCTATTTGAAGTTTTTACTCAACTATTCTTTCTCAAGTTGATGAAGTTGTGTCTTACTGAATCATATTAGGTTACATATTGTCTTTGCGACTCGAAGTTACGTAATCGAATATACAAAAAAGATTATGATCCATATCTACTGTCCCGACTGTGTTCTCACGTCTTTTTTATTGCTTAACCCTCTCGTCGACTAGTCTAGTGCACCCAACTTGCCATGGTACTTTAGTCGAATTGACATCTCTCTCAGAGTGATTATGTTTTAAATAGTTCACTCGTAGGAAATTGTGCACAGAACATAAATTCCGGTGGGCAAGGTTATGATCAGCAGACGGAATTTTCTGAGATTGGCAGGGTCGGCGGCCTCGCTGGCAATCACCAGTAAAGTTCAGAGCGGCTTGTTTACGGCTTCCCGAGCTTACGCTGCAGAGAAGGCCTTGGTATTTTCCGGAAGCAAGCCGGGAGCATCCTTTATTAAATACGTCGATCCTCTGCCCATTATGCCCGTGATGCCTAATGCCGGGATGATGAATCAATACCTGATCTCGATGAACCAGTTCGCCCAAACAATTCATAGGGATCTGCCCCCCACTGCGCTGTGGGGCTTTGGCGCGGAGGGCTACCGTCCTTCTGTTCCGGGAGGGACCATCGAGGCAAAAATAAACACGCCGGTAAAAGTGCGTTGGATCAACGATCTTCCCCCCGCTCACCTGTTATCCGCGGCCGTGGATCATACGATCCACGGCGCCGAGAAGAAATATCCGGAGGTGCGCACAGTCGTGCATTTACACGGCGGCGCTACGGCACCCGACAGCGACGGCTATCCTGAGGACTGGTATTCTCCTGCCGGCGTCAGGATTGACGGCAAGGCTGGGAATAATTACGTCGACGACACTTATCATAACGGCCAGTTGGCCACCGCCCTCTGGTACCATGAGCACACATTAGGGATAACTCGCCTCAATATTATAGCAGGGCTGGTTGGTTTGTATATCCTCCGGGATAACCAAGATACCGGGGGATCTCCCGCGGCAAACCCCATTAAACCCCATCCGGGTGAAAATACCCTGGGTCTGCCCGGGCCTGCTCCCGGTCACGGCACGGGATTCTTTTACGAGATTCCTTTGGTGATTCAAGACCTCGCCTTTAATGCCGATGGTTCTCTTTTTTGCCCTAGCAGGGGGATCAACCCGGGAATCCATCCCCAATGGGTGCAGGATTTCTTCGGGGACGTTATGTGTGTAAACGGCAAGGCCTGGCCCTACCTCCAGGTGGAGCCACGGCGGTACCGTTTCCGTATCTTGAACGCCTGTAACTCGCGAGTTCTGGATCTGACTTTGGACTCGCGGCAACCCATTTTTCAGATCGGGTCAGATGGAGGCCTTTTGCCTCAAGCAGTGCAACTGCACAACCTCCGAATTGCGCCTGCGGAAAGGGCCGACATCATCATCGACTTCACCGGATTAGCCGGTATTACCATAACCATGCACAACCATGCTAGGACGCCATTGGAAGGAGAGCCCCCAAATCCCGAGACCACCGGCCAGATAATGCAATTCCGGATGGCAGAAACTCCCAAAGGTCTGGACCATAGCCTGCCGCCGCCATCCATACCCTTGCCCGCTTGCGCCGATATCAGGTCGTTGGTGACCCCTGCCATGCTAAAAAACCCCCGGCGAGCTTTTCTGAATGTACTTCAAGGGCCCCATGGACCCAGCATGCTGACTCTTAGTAACCTGCGATGGACAGATCCTATCACGGAGACCCCCCGGATAGGCTCCGTCGAGGTTTGGGAGATTATGAATCTTGCAAATGACCTTCACCCTATCCACCTGCACCTTATTCAATGTCAACTCCTCAACCGGCAGGCCTTTGACGTCAATGCGTACAAGCTGGATCTGGCCCATCAGCCTGCCCTCTCGCTGGTACCGGACCCCGGTCCTTATCTTCTTAGCAAACCAATAGCTCCTCCCCCGGAGGAAGCCGGTTGGAAGGACACCATCGTCCACAACATCGGCGAAGTCACTCGGATTGTGACTAGATGGGCGCCTCAAACTGCTCCTCTATTCGGGCCGGGAAGCGCTGTACCAGGAGTCAGTCTATATCCTTTTGACCCTGCTAAGGGAAAATATGTTTGGCACTGCCACAACCTGCAGCACGAAGACAACGAGATGATGCGACCTTTCATGGTCTTGTCCTAAGAGTGACAGTGAGAGTCCGAAAACTAGGAAAACGCCACTTGATATCCTTCAGGGAGCCCTAGTCCTGCAGATCGAGCTTTGGGACGGAAGTGCTGGACGGATGATCCACACTGATCATCTTGTCACTCCGCATGGATGACGGACTCATCCGGCGGTGCGGGTCAAGGTGTAATTTTCATCCCGTATTTTTTACCCTAGTCACATTTCTGACATTCCATGATAGTAGCTGTTGCTCGGAGCGTCAAGGGCGATAGAAAAGTGATAATTACTTTTTGAAGTATGGCGTCATAAGTACTTCCTCTGAAGTTATTATGAATACCATTCGTTGCAATATCAATGTTTCATCCCGCTAGTATTTATTATCTGATTCGGCTCCCCTCACTCAATAAATCCACGGCAACAGCCGCCACGTGTGTGCGTAATAGTCATCGTACTCCGCGCCGAAATGCGCACGCAGCAGCCGCTCCTCGGCGCGAATGCGCGCGGCCAACGGGATCATCAGCGAAGCTACGAGAAACACACCCACGCCGGAGCGGAACGCCAGCACCCAGCCCAGCGAACTCGTCAGTAACCCCAAATAACTGGGGTGGCGGATCAAGCCGTAAATGCCGTGCGTTTCGAGCCGATGTTCAGACTGGATGGCCACCAGTCCGCTGAACCGGTTCTTGAGCACATACACCGGCCAGATGCGCAGCACACCGCCCGCCAGTAACACCACCACGCCCACCCAGCGTATCGTATCACCGTCGATCGTCCAAAACCCGATGCGGTCGGTGTATGCGGAAAAATAAGCCATCAACAGCGCGATCACGCTGAAGGCGACCAGCACCCAGCGGTTGCTGCGATCCTCCTGCACACCCGAGCTTATGCCAGAAGATTCGGACGGGACGGCCAGCACCGCAAGTACCACCGTGACTACGCCCAGCGCCTGCAGCGCCGGATGGGCAAAGAACGCGCCCCAACTGCCCCATCCCGCGATTGCCAGTCCGAACTGAATCAAGATGGCCACAACTCCGGTTATGATAATCTTCACACTGCTCATGGTTGTCTCTCCTTGGGAGTGCGCCGTTTCCATAATTTCATTATATTCCATATTGTCCGTAGTTGCACGACCTGGCAGTACCGGCTTCCCGTGCCGGAATGATTAGAATAGATATAGCTTCTACCGCTGGAAGCTTGCTGTGCACTTTCCTTCCTCTTCTAAGGAGGTTGTCGTTGCGAATTTTGATAACATTCAAAGTTTCATTCCGTATTCGATAGCCATATACCCATAAAACCCAAACAAACCCAAACGTAATCGTACCCATTCGGCACATACCCATTCGGCAATATTGACATATAAGTAAATCAGGAATATATTCGTCAGGAATGTTGAAGCCGTCGTGGCATATCATTTTGCGAAGCAAGATAATATCACAAATCCAGTATTACCAAGGGAGGCTCGTGCGCCCCTTGGTAGGCAGCAGAGTTGGAGGCACACCTGATGAAAAGTGTTATTGAACTCGAGATCGATGTGCCGCAAGCTTTGCTTGCGGCACTCTTCGCTGATCCACAACAAAACACAAAGTGGATGGATGATGTCGAAAGGGTGGAAGCAATTAGCGGTCAGCTTGGCATGCTCGGCTCTCAATACCGACTTGTGCCAAAGAATGGCAAAATGGTTTTTGTCGCGACAGTGCTTGCCAGGAATCTTCCCACCGAAGCTCACTTGAGTCTTGAAGCATCAAACGTGAATGTCTCAGTGAAGGGAACTTTCGTCGCCTTATCTTCAGACAGGACGCGACTCACATCTGAAGAGGTGTTCAGTTTCAAGGGACCACTCAATAGGGCATTTGGCTTCTTGGCGCGGGGAGCAATTAAGAAAGCGCACCGCCGACATATGAAGGCATTTAAGCGCTTTGCGGAAGCCCAAAAGTGAGCGCCGTGCGCCGACTAACCCTTCGTTCCGACGGACGGCCTTAGGTGGCCGCTGAACTCGTTCAACAACCTCGCTAATATTTCTTTCAGAAACTCGTCTTTCCCTTTAAAAAAAACCATATCTAAACGTAGTGATATACTTACAATAGAATGTAGTTCAGATTGATTGATACCGGCTTAAGTACAAAGATGATGGATGTTAGAGATATGCTGTGTCTATTTTTCAAGGGATCTAACATAATGCAGATCAGGGGGGCACTTAGATCGAAAATTAGCGCTGCCTCCCGCCGTTCGGCACTGGCTGTCGTCGCCTTGATCATTGCAATCACCGTTGTTGCAGCACCGACACTGTCCTTCTCCGGACATAACGGTATGACTATTTCATTCCCGGTCGAGGGCGGAGTGATGTCCGGGGTTATGTTTGTGCCGGCCCGGACACCGGCACCGGTTGTGGTTGTGCTACACACCAAAGGTCTAGCTGTCGAGCCAGCAGACGTGAAGTTCGCGGAAGCGCTCGCCAATGAGGGCTTTGTCGCGGTCGCGGTGAATTATCTTGAAGGAGCCGGAGGTAAGCTTTGGGCGCCAGCAATCGATGAGAGACTCTCACAGGTAGTCGACCTCCTCAGAGGACGGCCGGAGGTCGGGGGCAGACCGGTCGGGGTGGTTGGCTTCTCGCTCGGTGCTCATGGTATCCTAGTGTCGGCCCTCAATCCGGCCGTGAAGGCCGTCGTTGTCTATTATGGAGCCTATGACCCACGTAAGGCGAAAGGTAAACATTTCGGGCCTGATGTTAAGTTGCCGATCGACGTCGTTGCCGAGGTCAACGCCGCGGTGTTGATGTTACACGGCGCGCTTGATAACGAGGTGCCCGTACAGATCGCGCGCGACATGGAGGCGGCCCTAAAAAATCTGTAGGGAAAAAAGTGGAGCTGGTGGTTTATCCCGGGGCCTATCACCGCTTTGATCGTGGCCCGACCGCACGCATGAGCGGCAACAGGACGAAGGATGGCTTCATCTATCAATATAATGAAGCTGCGGCGAAAGATGCGTGGAAGCGAACGATTGAATGGTTTCATACATACCTAGATAACCCATAGTCATGCACTAGTCTGCAGCTACAAGAATGATTACGCATGACATGATTCTGAAACATGCATTCGGCAACATCGCCACGTATAACACAGTCGACATCGTTGACAACGCCGTAACCGTCGTCGAGATTTTCCAACATGCTGTTATGCAAGAGATACCACTGTATTCATTACTCCTGTCACAAAAATGGCATTGCAGAGTTGTAGGTGAAGTCGAGTTTCATATAATATTAACGAAGATACACAATTGACATTGAAGTATGCAATGCACCCTGCATCCTATACTCACAGAGTTTCCACTATTTTGGAACACAAAAAGAATCATTCTGAATTCGTTAACACCCCCCCCCAATAACACCCATTCTATATCGCTCAGATTCTATTTCTATGGTTACAAATCATGCGATAATAAAATAGGAAAATCGTAATGAAAAATAAGGATTCCCTGATTGTTTTTTTGTAAGTGCGATGATATTGTTCACTCAATTTCCAATTAATACTTTAGAAGCAACATGCAAAAAATCTGAAATTCAAGATGACGACCGTATAGCAGGCGGAACCGATTTCAGGATATGCGGGGCAGATCTTGAACACCTCTTCCTTGCAGTTTTTATATTCCCAGCAATTCACTCTTGCCCCCCTTTCACAGAGCAGGCATGCTAAGAAAAGACATATAATTAACCATTATAGAGCAATATGGGTATTCCGCTCCAAATCAGGCAACGATTCCGGTGCAATTCAGGCACCCATTCCGCTGCAAAGCAGGCAGC
>Ga0209415_10014907_pt1 | contig 12657 bp, 11 predicted proteins | sample PeaSoiSIISIP2007_FD_187696 | JGI IMG/M metagenome (GOLD analysis project Ga0209415, IMG submission 187696) | Peat soil microbial communities from Weissenstadt, Germany - SII-SIP-2007 (SPAdes) (version 2) | ecosystem: Environmental > Terrestrial > Soil > Wetlands > Peat | place: Germany...
AAGCCGTTCGGCTTGGAGCACTCGCCCTGTCGCTATTCTATACCGCGAGGAGGGAAGCGGCAATTCCCCCGTCGCCTGAAGGCGACGGTCCCCTTGCCGCGTAAATTATGGTCGCCGATCTGCAAGCAACCCTGCCGCGGCGGCGCGTCGTCGAAGGAGACGCAATGGCCCCACGCCAGGCCCCGCCCACCCGCCTCCCCGGGCGATGATGCTGCGCTACCGTCTCGCGCGTCTGTGCCGGCCCGAGGCCCGGCGCGCGTTTGGCCGCGCGTGGCTCGGCGTGTGCCTCGCCGGGGCGTTCGCGACGCTGGTCGCCGTCGGGCCGCGTCATCTCTTCATCGTCCTGGCGCTCTGGCTCGTCTGCATCTTCGCCCCGGTGCGCATCGGCGTCGAGCTCTTTCACACGCTCGGACCTCGCCTCCGCGACGCGCTGCGCCGCGACGTGGAAGGGCGCGACGACCGCTACGCCACCCCGGACCGCGCCACGCTCATGACGGAGATGCTGTTCGAGCGCGCGGTCCGGCTCCCGCGGCTCGCCCCTCCCGACCTCGCCGCCAAAGTCATCGACGCCGCGGTCGGCATCACGAGCCGGGCGTTCCGCGGGGGCGACGGCCCGCACGGCGTGCTGCACGCCGCGTATGCCTGCGCCGCACTCCTCGATCGCTGGGTCGGCGCGATTCAGGCCGGCGAGGAGGGACCGCTCCACCCCCACGGGCTGGCGGAGCCCAACGGCGCGGCGCCCCCGACGCTGTGGAATGCCCGGGCGAGCATCCAAGAACAGTGGATCACGCTCCGGGCGGTCGCCGGGCTCGCGGCGCTCACGAAAACGCTGGTCGCGGTCTACGAGGACAGCGCGGGGCGGCCGATGGAGAGCGGGGCCGGCATCCGGGCGACCGCGGACGCGGCGATGGACTACGCGGATCAGATCGGCTTGCAGCTCGACGGGCCCCCGTGGGACGCTCCGCCCGGCCTCGTCGGTCCGGCGCTGGACCCAGACGCCGTCGGGCGGCTCGCGGAGACTTGGACCGCGTTCTGCGCGGCGCCCCGACCGGCCCCGCGGCGCCTCCTCGCGTTTCTCAACAGCACGCCCGAGTAACCTGGGCGCGGGCGCAGCGTGTCTTCAGGATCGCCGGCGGGCGGATCGCAGACCAGGAGGCACCGCGCGGCGCAACCTTCAGCCTCACGAGGGGAGGCTTGACGTGGAACCGCTCTCCATCGATCGCAAGCGCTCGACCGTTCTGGCGATGGACTACCAGGCCGGGATCGTCGCCGGGTACGCGACCGATCAAGACGCACTGCTGCAACGTGCTGCGGGCGTCCTTGCACGGGCGCGCCAAGCGGGGCTCCCCGTGATCTATGTCACCGTCGGGTTCCGTCCCGGGTACCCCGAGATCAGCTCACGCAACGCTCGGTTCAGCGCCCTGAAGCAGGCTGGACGATTCCTGGCCGGTCCCGATGCGGCGGTGCACCCTGCCGTTGCTCCCCAGCCCGACGACATCGTGGTCGTGAAGCGTCGGGTGAGCGCGTTCGCCGGCACCGACCTCGACATGATTCTCAGAGCCAACGGAATCGAGACGCTGATTCTCTTCGGAATCGCGACCAGCGGGGTCGTCCTGTCTACCGTCAGGGACGCCGCCGACGCCGACTACCGGCTCATCGTGCTCAAGGACTGCTGTGCCGATCGGGATCCCGACGTGCATCGATGCCTCGTGGACAAGGTGTTCCCGGGCCAGGCCGCGGTGATCTCCGCGAATGAGTTCCTGCAGGCGCTCGCTGGGCGTCACCCATGATGCAGAATCCGGCGCCGACGCGGCGGGCACGCGGACCGCACGGCGGCCGGTGCGCGATCTCGCCCGCTCCGCGCGCGCCGGTACGAGCGTCGGGCCGGACCTGCCAACCCGTGGCTGATGCGCTTGGGCGTGACTCGTGCGGGGCACGCTCGCTCACCATCGCCGGACTGATGCCAGGCGCAATGCCGATCCTCACGCACCACCTCTTGTACCTGCATAGGAAGGCAGAGCGCCGGTGACCGCCGGCGCCGCATCCGCCGCCACCCACCCCCACGTCGCGCGCGGGGGCATCGCGCGGCGGGCGTTCCTGCGCGCCGCCGCGGCCGCGGGGACACTCCTCTGGCGACCGTCACCGGCCGGCGCCGCCGCACGGTGGTGGAGCAGCCTCGTCTTCGGCGTGCTCGAAAACCGATCGTACGCGCGGGTGAAGACCCTGCCATCGCACGTGCGCCTCGCCCGAGAGGGCGCCGTGCTCGCGCGCTACGACGCGATCGGCCATCCGTCCGGACCGAACTACCGGGCGATGATTTCGGGAGAAGCCTGGGGCAACAGCGAGATCGTGCGCACGTTCCACCCGTCGGTCGCGAGCGCCGCCGCGGCGCTCGTCCCTCCGGTCCCGACGTACGTCTACCACCTCGCCGGCACGATCGCCGCACGCCACAACCCGTTCGACGACCTGCACGCCCCGCTGGCCGCCGAGCGGCACGGCTTCGACGTGTTCCGTCGGGACCTCGCCGGAGGCCTGCCGCCGGCCGCCCTGGTGTATGTGGGCTGGGACGATACGAACGACCTGCACAACGGCGACTTCCCCCTGGCGGATCGCAACGTGACGAACCTGCTCGATGCCTTGGACGGGTCGCGCTGGTTTACGACCCCGGACGGCTCGGGCCGGTATCCCGCGCTGTTCCTGACGTACGACGAAGACGACGGCACGGCGGGCAACCAGGTATTCGCGGCGTGGTGGGGCCGGGGCGTGCGCCGCGGCGTCGTGTCCCACACCCACCACACGCACTACGGGTTCTGCCGGACCGTGACCGACAACCTCGGACTCCGCCCGTTGGAACGAGCGGCCCAGGAACCACCGATCCAGGAGGTGTGGATCCCGTAGCGCAGCGCGCCGGGGCCGGCCGAGCAGGAGTTCCAACCGGTCCGGCGTAGTAAGCCCGCGGACGCCCGACGTATGGCCGTGCTCAGGCCCAGCGGACGCCGCAGAGATCGCAGCCGACATCGCAGCAGTGGCGGGAGGATCGATCGGTGCACATCGGAGCCGGGATACGCCGGGCGTTCGGCGTGGCGCTGCTGGTCGTGTTGACCGCGGCGCCGAGCCTGTTCCTGCGACCCTCCTCCTCACTCGCCCAGACGACGTCACTGCGCGTCATCGCGGACGGCGAACTCGTGCCCCTCCAGGGCGACGCGATCGTCCAAAACGGCGTCGTCATGGCCCCCTACCAGGGACTTTCTGAGCCGCTCGGCGTGCGCACGACGTGGGATCCGCAGACCGAAACGCTCACCCTCCTCGGCGCGGCCGGGGACGAGATGCAGCTCCGTCCGAACGATCCCTACGCCACTGTGAACGGAGAACGCCGGCCGATTCCGATCCCGCTCGTCACCGTGTTCGGACGCGTGCTGATCCCGGTGCAGTGGGTGTTCGACACGCTCGGCGACATCACGAGCTACGATGCCGCGACCCGCACGCTCAGCCTCAGCGCCCAGATCACCGGGATCACGTGGCAGGACGCCGGCGACGGCCTCGACGTGCACCTGGACGGCACCGCGCCGCTGCATGCGCGGGCGATCCAGCTCTCCGGCCCGGACCGCATTGTCATCGAGGTGATCGGGGCGGTCGCGAAACTCGATCAGCCGGTCCTGGACGTCCACGAGGGGCCGCTCTCGACCGTCGCGGTGGCGACATCGCCGTCCGGCACGCAGATCGTGCTCACGCTGCTGGGACCGGTCACGTATCGCTTTCAGAGCGATCCCGCCGGCCGTCACGCGGTCCTGACTCTCCTCTCCCCCACCGCGGCGGCGCCGACCTCCCCCGCGTCCCCCGTTGCCGCCGGCGAGGCCCGGATCGCCAACGTGACCTATGAACACACGGACGGCGGCGGGCGGCTCGTCGTCGCCAGCACGGTTCCCGTGCAGTTCACCCAACACGTGCTCCGCAACCCCGACCGGATCGTGCTCGACGCCGACAACGCGATCTTCGTCCCGGTGAAGCAGGCGATCGACGTGAACGACGGGCTGGTGACGCAGATCCGCGCCGCCCAGTTCCACCACGCCCCGGACGTCGTGCGGATCGTCGTGGAGCTCGCGCGGCCCACCGCGTTCGTGTTGCACGCCGGCGCGGACGCGACACAGACACTGCTGGACCTCGGGACGGCGACCGCCATCGCACCCGGTGTCCTTCCGCCGCAGGCGGCCGCACCCAGGGGCGCCGTCGTCGTTGCGATCGACCCCGGCCACGGCGGCAGCGATCCCGGCGCGATCGGCCCGGACGGGGTGCGCGAAAAGGACGTCGTGCTGGCGATCGCGGAAGACCTCCACGCCCTGCTGGCCCAGCAACACGTCGATACCGTCATGGTGCGCGAGAGCGACGTCTTCGTGCCGCTCGACGACCGCGCGGTCATCGCCCAGCGCGGAGGCGCGACGTTGTTCGTCAGCATCCACGCAAACGCGTCGGTCGACCCGAACGCCCGGGGCACGCAAACGTTCTACTACACGCCCCAGAGCGTGCCGCTCGCCCAGGCCGTGCTCGACGAGGTGAGCCGGGCGGCCGGCCTCACGCCGCGCGGCGTGACCCAGGCCCGGTTCGAGGTGCTGGTCGACGACGCGAAGATTCCGGCGATCCTCGTGGAGACGGCGTTTGTCACCAACCCACGCGAAGAACAGCTGTTGAAGGATCCGGCACAGCAACAGATCGTGGCCCAGGGGATCATGAAGGGCATCCAACGGTATCTCGCCGCCCAGCAGTCGACGGCCCCGTAGCGGCGCGTTCCGGTGAGACACCCGAACGAGACGGAGGATCACAACATGGCGAAACGGCGATCGTCTGAACGCTCCCCATCCTGGCTGACCGGCCTCGGCCTCGGCGTGGCACTCGGCGCGGGGCTCGTCCTCATGGGGCTGTGGGGGCTCCACCACCGCACGGTGGCGCTTCCTCACACCGCGATCTCGGCGCACCCCGCCCGGCATCCCGCCGCGCGGGCGCCGCAGGCCCATCCGGCGCACCCCGGACCGGCGCCGCAGCCCCACCCGGCGGCTTCCGCGACGCCTGCGGGTCCGGTTCCGCCCGTCCCCCTGCCTCGACAGAACCCGGAGGCGTCCGAATCACCGGCGATCGTCCCCGCGCCGCCCGAGGCCCAGGCGCCCGAGGTCCCGGGGCGCCCCCCGCACGCGCGCGTCGCCATCATCTTCGACGACGCCGGGTACAGCCTGCTGGCCGCCCGCGAGGTCATGGCCCTCGGCCGCCCGGTCACGATGTCGGTGCTGCCGCACCTGCTCTTCTCCACGCCGATCGCGCAGGAAGCGCCCGGGCGCGGAGTGCAGATCATCCTGCATCTCCCCGTGCAGCCGGAGGACCCGACGGTCCCGCTCGGTCCCGGCGTGATCACGGTCGACATGAGCGATCAAGCGATCCGCAACACCGTCGGGGGGGATCTCGACACCGTGCCGGGCGCGATCGGCGCCAACAACCACGAGGGGTCCCTCGGCACTGCGGATCCGCGCGTGATGCACGACGTGATCTCGGTCATCCAGGCCCGGCACCTGTTCTTCGTGGACAGCATGACCTCGCCCCGGTCCGTCGCCGCCGCGGTCGCGCGCGAGATGGGCGTCCCCACCGCCTCGCGCGCGGTGTTCCTGGACAACGAAAACACCGACGCCTACGTGCGCGCGCAGTTCCACGCGCTCATCCAAATCGCGCTCAGCCGCGGCCAGGCGATCGCGATCGGCCACGTCGGCAAGGTGACGGCCGCGGTGCTGCGCTCGATGTATCCTGAGTTCGACGAGGCAGGGATCGAGTTCGTCGGGGTATCGCAGTTGGTGCAGTGAACGGGCGCTACCGCAGAAACGCGGACGGCGGCACGAGCACGACGCCCGCGCGATCGAACGCCGGCAGCAGCCGCGCGACGACCGCGAGCGCGGGACCATCGAGCCGCGCCACGCCAATCGCCTGACCGGTCCGGCGCGCGCGCTCGATCAGGGCGCCCACGCGCGACGCGACCGCGGCGGACGACGGGTTCGCGTCGATCTCGTCGGTCACCGTGAGCGCCGGGACCCCGAGCGTCCGGGCGACGCCGGTCCCGGCCGAGCCGCCGGGAGCGCCGAGGAACCACACGCCCCGCGCACGCGCGACCTCGAGCACGTCTCGCAGCACCCGCGCATCTGGGACGGCTCCCCCGTCGGTATCGAAGCGCATCCCGACTGCGCCCGGCGCCGTGAAGAAATCGTCGAGCACCACCTGACGGATCTCCTGGTCGCGCATCGCCGCCCCGGACGCGCCCCCGGGTTCCACACCGGCAGCGACACCGATGGGAACCTCCAGCAGCGGCTCGACACCGTGGCCCGGCGCCTCCTTGGAGATCTCCACCGAGTACGCCTCGCGCGGAAGGATGCCGAGCCCGAACGGCCGGCGCAGCGCGTACACGGGGGCGAGTGCGGCGAGGCTGCGCCCCGCGTGCACGAACACGAGTGCGGCCTGGCCGGCGGCCGCCCCGGCCTCCGGCCGCGGACCGCCGAGCCCGGCGGCGAGGACCAGCATCGCGACACACGCGCGGCACCACGTCATGCTACGGAGTAGTCTACCGTCGGGCCGGCGCGCGGTCAACGCGCGGAGGGGATTCCGGCGACCGACGACAATACTCTGCGGGGGCGCGCCACGTCGCGCGCCATCCTGCGGTCGGCCCAGCCGCCGCGCCCGTGGAGGTCCTTCGATGCGCTTCACCCTTGGCGATACCGCCCTGCAGGACACGACCTGCGAGTTGCTGGCGCTCCCTGTCCCAGAGCCGGGAACACTCACCGCGCCCGCCGCCGCCGTGGATCGAGCGGTCGGCGGCCGGCTGTCCGAGCTGGCCCGCGCGGAAGGGTTTACAGGCAAGCAGGGCACGACCCTCACGCTCTTCGCCCCCGACGCCCCGTTCCGGCAGGTCACGCTCGTCGGCATCGGCGCGCGGCCGTCGCCCGAGGCGCTGCGGCGCTACGCCGCGGTGGCGGTCCGGCGCGCGCGCGACACGCACGCGACGCGGGTCGCGCTCGCGTCGGGCGTGGACGGTCCGGCCGTCGTCGAACACGTCCGCGCCGTCGTCGAGGGCGCGGGGCTCGGCGCGTACCGGTTCGACCGGTACCGCGCGAGCGACGGCACCCCGGCCGTCGAGGACGCGACGATCATCGCGGCCGGCGGCGATCGGACGTCCCTCGGCGCGGCGCTCGGCCTCGGCGAAGCGGCCGTCCAGGCGACCTGCCTCGCGCGCGACCTCGTCAACGAGCCGGCTAACGTGCTCACGCCCACCGCGCTCGCGGACGCGGCCCGCGCGGTCGCCGAAGGCGGGCGCATGCGCTGCCGCATCATCGAACTGGACGAGGCGCGCACGATGGGGATGGGCCTCTTCGCCGCGGTCGCGGCGGCGAGCGATCAGCCCGCCAAGTTCATCGTGATGGAGTACGAGCCCGGGGGAAGCGCCGGGAAGAAGGCAGGTGGGCGGAGGGTGGCGCTCGTCGGCAAGGGCATCACGTTCGACAGCGGCGGGTTGTCCATCAAGACCGCCGGCGGGATGGCCACCATGAAGGGCGATATGGGGGGGGCGGCCGCGGTCGTCGGCGCGATGAGCGGTCTCCGGGCGTACGATGTGCCCGTGCGCGTGCTCGGCGTCGCGGCGGCGACCGAGAACATGATCAGCGGCCGGGCCGTGAAGCCCGGCGACATCGTCCGCGGGCTGGGGGGCAAGACCGTCGAGATCAACAACACCGATGCGGAGGGGCGGCTGGTCCTCGCGGACGCGCTCGCGTTCGCGGCGCGCGAGGGCGCCACCGAACTGATCGACCTCGCCACGCTGACCGGGTCCTGCGTGATCGCGCTCGGCGATCACACCGCCGGGCTCATGGGCAACGACCAGGCCCTGATGGACCGGATCCTGCGCGCCGGGGCGGAGGCGGGCGAGCAGATCTGGCAGCTGCCGATGTACGAGGAGTTCCTCGACGCGATGCGAGGCGACATCTCCGACCTCAAGAACTCCGGCGGACGGCAGGCCGGCGCGGAGCGCGCGGCCGCGTTCATGGGCGAGTTTGTGGGCGGGACGCCCTGGGCCCATCTCGACATCGCGGGCCCCGCGTTCTATGACGAGAAGTTCGCTGCGCCGTACATCTCGTCGGGCGGAACCGGATTCGGGGTGCGGACGCTGCTCCGCTACCTCCAGTCGCCGGCGTAGAACGGCCGTGCCCACGACGCGGGTGAATGCGCTGGACGCGTTCGACACCCTCGAGATTCGGGTCGGCCGGATCGTGCGGGCCGAGCGCCATCCCAAGGCCCGGAAGCCCTCGTATCAGCTGTGGATCGACTTCGGACCGTTCGGCGAGCGGACATCCAGCGCCCAGCTCACGGACCTGTACGAGCCTTCGGTCCTCATCGGCCGGCAGGTCGTCGCGGCGATGAACCTGGGCGTGCGCGCGATCGCCGGGTTCGACTCGGAGGTGCTCGTGCTCGGGGCGCCCGATCCCGAGGGGCACGTGGTGCTGCTCGGCCTCGAACGAGAGGTGCCGGAGGGCGCGCGGATTTTCTAGGCGCGAACCCGCGCCCCGGGCCGTGCGATGCCTGAGCCTATGCGTGCGTCGAACACACGAGCGCGCCGGTGAGACGGACGCTCCGGACGCTCGAGGACAGCCGACACCTGCTCGAGGTGGCCACCGGGCACCGGTCCGCCGAGCGCTACCTCGAGGGCGCCACCCTCCTCAACGTCTACAGCGGGGAACTGTACCCCGCGGGCGTTGCGATCGCGCGGGGTCGGATCGCGTACGTCGGCCCGAGTCGCGCGATGGTGGGACCGGAGACCGACATCCTCCGCCTCCACGGAAAGACGCTGGTGCCCGGCTACATCGACCCCCACACGCACATCTCGGGAATCGCCACGCCGGTCGAATTCGCCCGAGAGATTCTGCGCACCGGGACGACGTCCGTCGTCGCGGACACGCTCCACTTCGTGCAGCAGACGCCGCCCGGGCTGATCCCCGAGGCGCTCGAGACGCTCGCCGGGCTGCCGGTCCGGATCTACTGGTCCCTGCGCCTCGAGGCGGCCTCGGCCCTCGCCGACGAGACGATGTTCGGCATCGACCGGCTGGCCCCGCTGCTCGAGCTCGAGGCGGTCCGGACCGCCGGCGAGGTGACGCGCTGGCCCGCGCTCTTCCGCGGCGACGACACGCTCCTTCGCAAGATTGCTTGCGCGCTCGACGCGGGGCGCCGGATCGAAGGGCACGCGCCCGGCGCATCCTACGACCGGCTGGTCGCGCTCGCCGCGGCCGGCTGGTCTGCGGACCACGAGGCGATCACCGCCAACGAAGTCCTCTCACGCCTGCGCGCCGGCGTATACACGATGCTGCGTCACTCGTCGCTGCGCCCGGATCTCACGGCGCTCGCGCCCGCCGTCACGAGCGAGCGCGCGATGTCGGCGCGGCTGATGCTTGCGACCGACGGGCCTGAGCCGGTCACGATCGTGGACCAGGGCCACATGAATCACGCCATCAGGCAGGCGATCGCCGCCGGCATCCCGCCGGTCCTCGCGTATCAGATGGCGACGTTGACCCCCGCGACCTACTTCAGCCTCGACGAAGAGATCGGCGGGATCGGCGCAGGCCGGCGCGCGGACATCGCGGTGCTCACCGACGTGCGCGATCCCACGCCGGAGCTCGTGCTGGCCGCCGGTGCCGTCGCGGCGAAGGACGGCCGCACGGTCGCGACGTTTCCTGCGGTCGACTGGTCGCGGTTCTTCCCGCCGCGATTCCGCCCCACATGGGCGCCCGAACCGTCGTGGTTCGACACCCGGGCCGCCGACCTCGCCGGGAACCGGGACGGCGCGGCGACGGTGTCGTTTCCCGTGATGCACCTCGAGAACAGCGTCATTACGCGCCGGCGCGACCTCACCGTCCCGATTTCCCGCGGCGTCCTCGCGTGGCCGCCGGACGTCGTGCGCGTGGCGCTCGTCGACCCGGAAGGGCGGTGGATCACGAACGGCGCGCTCAGCAACTTCGTCGGCCGGCTGGGCGGGTTGGCGTCATCGTTCAACGTCATTGCCCACCTCACCGTCCTCGGGCAGCGGCCCGAGGACATGGCCCTCGCGGCCGGCAGACTGCTCGAGCTGGGCGGCGGCATCGTCGCGGTGGAGGACGGTGAGGTCGTGCTGGAGCTGCCCCTCCCGATCGGAGGGGTGATGACGGCCGGCACGCTGCCCGCGCTCGCCGAACGCCTGCGCGCGGTGTACGCATTCCTGCGCGCCCGCGGGTACCCGCACGCGGACCCGCACTATACGTTGTTGTTCCTGCCGAACGACTCGCTGCCCGACATCCGCGTCACCTACCACGGCGTGCGCGACGTCCGCCGGAACAAGACCCTCGTACCGCGGCGGGACCTCGACAGAGAAGGGAGAGCGAACGACCGCGCGGCGCCGTAGCCGGATTGTCTGTCGCGGCGGCGGGGGAGGCGCTCCCATTAAAGGAAGAGCACGGGAAGGTGCCTGCGGCGACGATGCCAGCGTCGCGCAGGCGGCGACTGGCGCTACACGCGGAACTCGCCGCGGCCAACGATGACGGCGGCGCCGCCCACTTCGACGGCGCTCAGCCGGTCCGCGCTGCCGAGGGCCCGGGCGTGCAGGCGGGACGGCCGTCCGATCTCGACCCCCTGCGTAATCTCAATCTCCTCGCCGAACACGGCGCGGTGATGCCGGCAGAGGTGCACGGCGAGCGGACCGGCGGCGGAGCCCGTCGCCGGATCCTCCGCGACCCCGTGTCCGGGGACGAAACACCGTGTTTTCCACTGCCGGCCGTGTCCCGCGAAGCAGTTGACGCCGTGGTCGGGCGCGAGCCTCGCCACCGCTGACAGGTCTGGCGACAGGCGCGCGACCGCCTCTTCGGAGTCCACCCCGACGTAGACGTGCTTGATGCCGTTGTCGTACTGCTCGACCGGCAGCCCCGAACGGCCGATGCCGAGTGCGGCGAGCAGCGAGATGGGATCGGGCCACACCGAGGCGGTCGGGAGTGGTTGGCTCATCCACCCGAACGCCGCCGTCGGAGTATCTTCGCGCAGGCGCACAGATATGACGCCACGCCCGGTCTCGAGGCGGATCGTGTCCCCGTCGAGCGCTGAGGCGCCGAGGTGCACGGCCAGCACGCACGCGGCGCCGAGTACTGGGTGGCCCGCGAACGGAACCTCGCGCGCCGGCGTGAAGATCCGGATGCGGGCGTGGCCGCCGATGCCCGCGGGATAGGCAAACACCGTCTCTGAGTAGTTGATCTCACGGGCCAGCGGCGCGAGCCGGGCTTCTGGAATCGCGCGCGCATCCACGAACACGGCGAGCGGATTGCCCGCGAGCGGCGTGTCCGTGAACACGTCGCAGATCGCGTACGCGTACAGATCGGGCACGGCATTCCCCCCGAGTGTTCGTCAGGCGTGGCGCGCTGGTGCATGGTCCGATGCAGCATCGATGGGCCCGCAACCGCACGTCTGTGCCCCGACACTCACCGGCGCTTCCGGTGGACGGGATCGCCTGGGTTCGGGCCGGTGTGGCGAGGACGTCGTCTGAGCCGTCCATTCGGTCCGGTGGACGATCACTCCTGGCCGACGCCGACGCGCTGCGGATGCGGGCTTAAGGGGTCTATCGGTCTCTCTGGCATGTTACCCGTCACTCGGCTGCGAAAGAACGCCTACAATGGCCGCGCGGCCCCGAACTCCGATCGCACCCCACCCCATGTGCCCCGGAGGTTAGGACATTCGACCTCATAACTCGATCTCCCGGCCCGTAGGTCCAGAGCCGGAAAGGCCAGCGCCGCCGGATCCCGGCGGCGCTGGCCCAGTCCTGGCCTCCGTGGTTGTCACCGCCCCCGCGCTTCCTCACCGAACCCCAGCGTGACCCACGCTCCTACTTGCTGTTCCCATCGTCATGGTTAATCGGGGGAAGAGCGTTCGGCTGCTGCTGCGCGGGCTGCTGACAGCTGTTCCAATTCTGATTCCAGTTCTGATTCCAGCACTGCTCCGACTGGTGATCATACCCGCCCCGATCGCGCCAGTCGTGTCCACCCGAATCAGCGTACGCCGGCAGTCCGCTCAGCATGACAAACGCCGCGCCCAAGATCACGAGCCGAGACACACGTCCGGTCAACAGTGACTTCAACATTGTCTCCACCTCCCGAAGCGCAGGTGCTGCTTCTGAAGGGATCTTACCCCGTCGAAAAGCTCATCGGGAGCAGAGTGGATGAATGTGCTGTGAATGTCTTGCGAATGCGATCCCGTTGGCCCGACCCTACAGTCGTCTCCCCTGCTTCCTGTCGTTCGCGGGCCTCTCGCGGCGCCTCAGCTCGACTCTCCACGCGCCTGCTACGGAGCTAGATACTGTTTCAGAAACACGAGCGTCCGCTGCCACGCATCGTCGGCGGCGGCGCGATCGGCGCCCGACGCGAGATCCCGCTCGAACCGATGCCCCGCGCCCGGATACAGCTGGATTGCGTACGGGGCATGCACGGCGTTCAGGATGCCGGCGAGCCGCCGCGCCGCCTCGACCGGGACGGTCGCGTCCGCGGTCCCGTGCAGAATCAACAGGGGGCTGCTGCCGGCGGTGAACACCTGTTGAAAGCGCTGCAACTGCGTATCCGTACCCCCGCCCGACAGCGC
>Ga0209415_10014908_pt1 | contig 12657 bp, 9 predicted proteins | sample PeaSoiSIISIP2007_FD_187696 | JGI IMG/M metagenome (GOLD analysis project Ga0209415, IMG submission 187696) | Peat soil microbial communities from Weissenstadt, Germany - SII-SIP-2007 (SPAdes) (version 2) | ecosystem: Environmental > Terrestrial > Soil > Wetlands > Peat | place: Germany...
CACCGTTCATCTACACGCTGTTCTGATAGATCGGAGCCGATGCGATCCGCGAGGTTCGCATCGGTCGCGGAGCTGCGGCTCTGGGGGAGGGCGCCTTTTGTACATCTTGGGGATTTCCGCGCTCTATCACGACAGCGCAGCTTGCCTGTTGCGCGACGGAGTCATCGTGGCGGCTGCCCAGGAGGAGCGCTTCAGCCGCAAGAAGCATGATGCCCGGTTTCCGCGATCGGCCATCGCTTATTGCCTCGCTGAAGCCGGCATCGACGGCGATGCGCTTGATTACGTGACTTTCTATGAGAAGCCCTTCCTAAAGTTCGAGCGTCTGCTCGAAACCTATCTGGCTTTTTCGCCCCGCGGTTATTCATCGTTTCGTACGGCGATCCCGCTCTGGCTTAAGGAAAAGCTGTTTCAGAAAAAGCTTCTAAGAGATGAGATCGCGCGCTTTGCTCCCAACTTCGACGTGGGACAAAAGCTGCTCTTCACCGAGCATCATCAGAGCCACGCTGCGTCGGCTTTCTTTGCCTCGCCATTCCGAGAAGCCGCCGTTCTCACGATGGACGGCGTAGGCGAATGGGCGACCACTTCGATGAGCGTGGGCCGTGACAACGGCCTGGAGGTGCTCAAGGAATTGCACTTCCCGCATTCGTTGGGCCTGCTCTATTCGGCCTTTACCTACTATGCCGGCTTCAAGGTGAATTCCGGCGAATACAAGCTCATGGGGCTGGCGCCCTATGGTGAGCCAATCTACGCGCAGAAGATTTTCGATCACCTCGTCGATCTGAAGAACGACGGCACCTTCCGTCTCAATATGGATTATTTCAACTACTGCGTCGGTCTGACGATGACCAACGCGCGTTTCGAGTCGCTGTTCGGCATGCCGGCACGCAAGTCAAGCGAGCTTCTCGTCGACAAGCACATGGACATTGCGGCCTCGATCCAGGTCGTGACGGAGGAAATCGTACGGCGCCTGGCGGGCTCGGTTGCCAAAGAGACGAAGCTGAACAAACTCTGTCTTGCGGGTGGCGTCGCGCTCAATTGTGTGGCCAATGGAAAGATTCACCGCGAACGGATCTTCAATGAAATCTGGATCCAGCCCGCCGCCGGCGATGCCGGCGGTGCCGTAGGGGCGGCACTCGCCACCTATTTCCAATTTCTCGGAATGCCGCGTACGGTCGGGAACAGCGATGCAATGCAGGGCGCCTATCTGGGGCCCGCATTTCCACAGGCCGAAATCGAGCGGCGCCTGGTCGCTGTCGGAGCGCGATTTCAGGTCGCGGCTGACGAGGAACTCGTTGGCGCCGTCGCGGATGCGCTAGTCGAGCAGAAGGCAGTCGGCTGGTTCCAGGGGCGCATGGAGTTCGGGCCGCGAGCGCTCGGCGCGCGCTCGATTCTGGGTGATCCGCGTAGTCCTACCATGCAGAAGACGCTCAACATGCGGATCAAGTACCGTGAGAGTTTCCGTCCGTTTGCGCCGGCGGTGTTGCGCGAGGACATCGCCAACTGGTTCGAGCTCGATGCTGATAGCCCGTACATGCTTCTTATCGCGGATGTGGAGCGCTCTCTCCGTCGCCTGATGACGCAGGAAGAAGAAGCACTCTTCGGCATCGACAAGCTCAACGTTGCCCGTTCGTTGATACCGGCAGTTACGCATGTCGATTATTCGGCACGAGTGCAGACGGTGCATTGCGAGACCAACCCGCGGTTCCACGCGCTTTTGTCAGCCTTCAAAGCGCGGACTGGGTGTCCGGTGCTCATCAACACGAGCTTCAATGTGCGTGGTGAACCGATCGTCTGCACGCCCGAGGACGCCTTTCGCTGCTTTATGGGCAGCGAGATCGATGTTCTCGCGGCCGGCGACTGCATTTTGCGCATGGAAGCCCAGGACCCGGCTTTGAAGCGCGACTACCAATCCATTTTCGAGCCGGACTAGGAGCATCGCCGAGTTCAACACGTTCATCCCCAACAGTAGCCATGGTGGGCGTCGAGCAGCGGTGCCCGGCTGCTGCGATGCACAGCCGGTGGCGGCTCAGGGTCATTCACGACGCACTCACTATGTCCGCTGCGATGGCGGCTTTCTCCACAACCCGACTCAGAAAGCGCCGTCGATAATTCTGCGGACCCGTTACCATGCTGCCCATGGAGGATGGACTCACCGGAAATCGCGGGGAGAGTCGCGCCCCCTCTGCGCCTACTTCGCGATCCGGGCTGACGGGTGTATGCTCAGCTCGCACGTTACCCCTTTTGGGAGATCAGAAATGAGCACGATGAGGGTTATGGCGGCCGCCGCCCTGGCGGCGGTATTTGCGGTTTCCACGGCATGGGCGCAGCAGCAGACCCAGCGCGTTGCTGGCACCCTTGATAAGGTCGAGGGCAAAACGCTGCACATCAAATCGGCCAGCGGCCCGGTCACCCTGACGCTCACCGACAATGCGGTGATTGTCGCTCGGGTGAAGGCGACGGCCGCCGACATCAAGGCGGGCGACTATGTCGCGAGCGGCGGCGTTCCGCAGCCCGACGGCACTCAGAAAGCAGTGGAGCTGCGCATCTTCCCCGACAGCATGCGCGGCAATGGCGACGGCCATCGGCCGGGGTGGCCGGGCGCCCCCAACGGCACCATGACCAATGGCGCGGTCGGCCAGACCGTCACCAGTGTGGACGGCCCCGTCCTCACGGTGAAATTCAAGGACGGCGAGAAGAAGCTGATCGTCGGACCGAGCGTCCCGGTTCAGCGTTTGGAGATCTCCAACAGCAGCGAGCTTAAATCCGGTGCCGCCGTCGCGGCCGGCGCCGCGACCAAGCAGCCGGACGGCACCTTCACCGCCGCCCGCATCGATGTCGGCCGCGGCGACGCCGTGCCCTGAGCGGCAGCTTAGTTCTTTACGTGGAAATTGCGGCCCGGAGGCCGACGCAAGCGTCGGCCCGGGCCGCGGGATATCTGCAGCGGGTTGGTTCCACGCCGTTGCATGAACAAGAGTTGTCGGCCGACGCTTGCAACGCGGCGGCCGGCCGAATGGCGGCTCACGGCTCAGGGTCACGAAGAGCCCCGCCGACCACGTCGCCCTTATGGCGGGTATCCCCCGGCAAGCGGCCCCCACCGGGCCGGAAGTTCTTGGCCTCGCACTTCGAAAATCGCGCGGCCCAAGATTTTCCTGTCGACATGCGACCGCAACCACCCACCGCGCCACAGGACCGCGCCGGAATACGTCGCCCAGCCTTCACCTCCGCAGCCGCTTGAAATGGCGGCGAGGATTGCCCTCCGCTACCCTCTCGATGTCGGCCGCCGAGAAGCCGGCCGCCCGCAGGCTCGCCAGCGGATCGAGATCGGCGGGCGGGAACGAATAGTCGGTGCCGAGCACGATGCGGTCGATGCCGACCATGTCGGCGAGAAACCGCAGCGGCTTTGCGGCGTGCACGATCGAGTCGTAGACCAGTTGCGCGCCGTACCCCGACGGCGGCTTGGCAGCGACATTGCCCTGGGCGGGGCGGTCCATGCGCGCATGCATGAGATCGAAACGCCCCATCAGATACGGATACGCTCCGCCGCCGTGGGAGAGGATCAGCGTCAGGTTCGAGAAGCGGTCGAGCACGCCGGCGAACACCAGCGAGCCGACCGCAAAGGTGGTGTCGAAGGTGTAGTAGCCGATCTGGGCGAGCGCGAATTTCGCCGCGCGCGGGACCGGCGTGCTCAGCACCGGATGGATGAGGACCGGCACGTCCAGCGCCTGCGCCTTCGCCCAGAACGCATCGAGCGCGACCTCGCCAAGGTTGGTGCCTTCCACATTGGCGGCGACGATCGCCCCGATGGCGCCCGCCGCGACCGCGCGCTCCAGCTCGGCGGCCGCCGCCTCCGCGCCCGGCATCGGCACCGAGGCGATCCACGAGAATTTTTCCGCGTGGTCGGCGCACCAGGCGGCGAGCGTGTCGTTGAGCATGCGGTGCCACGCCTGGCAAGCAGGTGGCGGCAGGCCGTATGCGAAGATGTCCGGCCAGGTGCCGAGGATCTGATGGTCGATGCGTTTCTCCGACAGCCAGGCCTTGCGCGCCGCGACGGGCTCGACGAGGCGGGGAAAGAACGGCCGCACCGCGAAGCCGTAGTCGAACCGCAGCGCCGGCGGCGCATTGCCGGGCGACGGAACGAGGGCGACCCCGATCTCGGCGCCGCGCGTCCGCACGGCTTCGATGAGTTGCGGCGGGACGTAGTGGGCGTGAACGTCGATCGTCATGAGACCCTGTCGGTGCTGTGGTCGTAACGTTTGGCGGGCTTTCGGATATGATGGGAGCGCCATCATTCGGGGCTCGCGCGAGCGCCCCGGAATGGCCGACATAGATACCCGGATTTCGCCGATGCACCAGACCTCCTCGCCGCATGAGACCTCGATCCGCGATGCGATCGCGCGGCTCTGTGCGCCGTTCGACGACGTCTATTGGCTCGCCAAGGACCGCGCCGGCGGCTTTCCGGAGGACTTCTTCCAGGCCTTCGCGACGTCCGGCTGGCTCGGCATCTGCATCCCGGAGCAATATGGCGGCGCGCAGCTCGGGATCACCGAGGCCGCCGTCATGATGCAGACCATCGCGCAGTCAGGTGCGGGGCTGTCCGGCGCCTCGGCGCTGCACATGAATATCTTCGGCCTCAACCCGGTGGTGAAGTTCGGCACCGCGGAGCAGAAGGCCCGCATGCTGCCGCCGCTGGTCGCGGGCCGGGACAAGGCGTGCTTCGCCGTCACCGAGCCCAATGCGGGGCTCGATACACTCAACCTCAAGACGCGCGCCGAGCGTGCCGGGAACGGCTACGTGGTGTCGGGCCAGAAGATCTGGATCTCGACCGCGCAGGTCGCCACCAAGGTGCTGCTCTTGGCGCGCACCACGCCGGCCGACCAGGTTGCGAAGCGCACTGAAGGCCTGAGCCTGTTCTACACTGATCTCGACCGCCGCTACGTGGACGTGCGCGAGATCGACAAGATGGGGCGCAAGGCGGTCGACTCCAACGAGCTCTTCATCGACGGCCTGCCGGTGCCGCTCGATGATCGCATCGGCGAGGAAGGCGAGGGCTTCGCGCTCATCCTCCACGGCATGAACCCCGAGCGCATCCTCATCGGCGCCGAGGCGGTCGGGCTCGGCCGCGCCGCGCTCGCCAAGGCGGTCGGCTATGCCAACCAGCGTGAGGTGTTCGGCCGGCCGATCGGCCGCAACCAGGCGATCCAGCATCCGCTCGCGGCCTGCTGGATGGAGCTCGAGGCCGCAAGTCTGATGGCGTTCCGGGCCGCCGCGCTCTACGACGCCGGCGAGCCTTGCGGGGCGGAAGCCAATGCGGCGAAATATCTCGCCGCCGAGGCCGCCTTCAAGACCTGCGAGACCGCCATCATGAGCCATGGCGGCATGGGCTATGCCAAGGAGTTCCACGTGGAGCGCTACTTGCGCGAGTCCCTGATCACCCGCATCGCCCCGGTGACCCCGCACATGATCCTGAACTTCATCGCCGAAAAGGTGCTCGGCCTGCCGCGGTCGTATTGAGTTGACGAAGCGCCCCCGCGGCTGTTGGTATCACCTTGCCGGACATGTAGGAGGCTTTCGAATGCGACGCATATTTGCAACGGCCGCCGTGCTGCTGGTCTCGTTGGCGGCGCAGGCGCAAGCGCAGGACAGCTGGCCGCAGCGGGCCGTCACGCTGGTGGTGCCGTTCGGCGCCGGCGGCTCCGCCGACCTCACGGCGCGCATCATCGCCACCCACCTGCAGGCGAGGTTCGGCTCGCCGTTCGTGGTCGACAACAAAGGCGGCGCCGGCGGCAGCATCGGGACGGGCTTCGTCGCCAAGGCGCCGAACGACGGCTATACGCTGCTGGTCGGCACCGTGAGCTCGAACGCCATCAACGCGGCGCTCTACCCCAGGCTCGCCTACGATCTCGAGCGGGATTTTCAACCGGTGACCCTGCTGGTGCGCTTTCCCAACCTGCTGTTCGTCAATCCGAAAATTCCGGCGAAGACCGTGACCGGGCTGATCGACTATCTCAAGGCGCATCCCGGCAAGGTGAACTACGGCTCGTCCGGCATCGGCACCTCGTCGCATCTGTCGACGGTGATGTTCGCGCTCGCGACCGGAACCGAGATGACCCACATTCCGTTCCGCAGCACCGGCGAAGTGGTGAACAGCATGATCGGCGGCCATATCGATCTCGGGATCGACAGCATGACGACCACGTTGCCGCATGCGCAATCCGGCGCGGTGCGGGCGCTCGCCGTGACGACGCCGCAACGCAACGCGTCGGCGCCCGACCTGCCGACCATCGGGGAGACGCTGCCGGGCTACGAGGCGACCGCCTGGCAGGGCATATTTGCGCCCGCCGGCACACCGCGGCCGATCGTCGACCGCCTCGCCGCGGAGGTGAAGCGCATTCTCGAAATGCCCGAGGTGGCCGACTCGCTCAAGGCCGTCGGGGCCGAGCCGGCGCCGCTGCCGCCGGATGCGTTTGCGGCATTTGCCCGCGAGGAGCGCGCCAAGTGGAAAGAGGTGGTGCGGGTTTCGGGAGCGCGGGTCGATTGAGGCAGGCTCGCATCATATGAGCGCGAGCCACGCATGAGCGTTGAACGCAAGCGCCCGCTGAATTCCTTCGTCGGCAGCCCGATCGAACGTATCGAGGACCTCCGCTTCCTGCGCGGCAAGGGCCAGTACGTCGACGACATCAGCCCGCCCGGATTGCTGCATGCCGTCATCCTGCGCAGCTCGGTCGCCCATGGGCACATTCGCGGCATTGATCCCACCGCCGCCCTGGCGCGGCCGGGCGTGCGCGCCGTCATCACGGCGGCGGACATCGGCACCATCCCGACCATTCCGCTGCGGCAGGAGCAGCTCGCCGCCTTCAAGCCGTTCGAGCAGCCCGTGATCGCGACCGACAAGGTGCGCTATGTCGGCGAGCCGGTGGCCGTGGTGGTGGCCGACACCGCCGCCATTGCGGAGGACGCCGCGGAAACGATCGCGGTCGATATTGAGGCGCTGCCTGCGGTGGCGGATCGCGCAGCCGCCGAAAGCGGCAGCATCACGCTGTTTGCGAACACATCCAACCTCGCCAGCACGCTGACGGCCGTCAAGGGCGATGCCGACGCCGCGTTCCGGACCGCTGCCTATGTGCGCCGCGAGGAATTCAAGGTGCAGCGTCACACCGCGGTGCCGATGGAGCCGCGCGGCTTCGTCGCCGAATGGAGCGACGGCCGGCTCACCCTGTTCGGCGCCGCCAAGGTGCCGTTCCCCAATCGCCGCATCCTGGCGAAGCAGATGGGGCTCGCGGAAGCCGCCATCCGCATGGTCGAGAACGATGTCGGCGGCGGCTTCGGGGTGCGCGGCGAGTTCTATCCGGAAGATTTCCTGATCCCATTCGCGGCACGTTTCACCGGGCGGCCGGTGAAGTGGATCGAGGATCGCCGCGAGCATCTCATCGCCACCAACCATGCCCGCGACGTCGCCTGCCGGCTCGAGATCGCATGCGAGCGCGACGGCACCATCCTGGCGCTGCGCGGCCATGCCAAGGCGGATGTCGGCGCCTACATCCGCACCAACGGCGCGACCGGCGCTCGCAACACCGCGCAGATCCTCTCCGGGCCCTATCGGGTGCCGAACATCCACATCCAGGTGTCGCTCATCGTCACCAACAAGACGCCGGTCGGCACCTATCGGGGGCCCGGCCGTTTCGAGGCCGATTTCTTTCGCGAGCGCCTGTTCGACATGGCGGCGGGAGACCTCGCCATCGATCGCGCGGAATTCCGCCGCCGCAATCTCATCTCCGAATCCGAGATGCCGTATGCCCTCGCCAAGGTGTTGGAGCTCGACCTCGATACCGCGACCGACAGCGGCGACTACCGCACCACCTTCGAGCGGTGCCTGCGGGAGATCGGCTGGGCCGCCAAGGCGCCGCTGCAGGGCAAGCTCGTCGACGGCCGCTATCAGGGGCTCGCAATCGGTTGCTATTTCGAGGGCGGCGCTTCGGGCCCACGCGAGAACGTACGGCTCGTGCTGGAAGTCGACGGCACCGTGTCGGTCTACGTCGGCTCGTCGGCCAACGGACAAGGGCTGGAAACCGCCTTCGCCCAGATCGCGGCCGACGCGCTTGAAATCCCGATGGCCCGCATTCGCGGCGTCTTCCACGGCTCGACCGATCTGCTGCCGGAAGGCTTCGGCACCTACAGCTCGCGCTCCATCGTGATGGGCGGTTCCGCCATCGTGGCCGCCGCCGGAAAGTTGCGCGAGGCGATCCGGACGGCCGCGGCGCGCCGCCTCGGCTGCGACGCGAAGGAGGTCGAGATCGCCGAGGGCGCGGCGCGGGGGCCCGGCGGAAGGTCCGTTCCGCTCGGCGAACTCGCTGGTAAGGGAATTGCGGCTGACGGCACTTACGCGAGCCCGCATCGCACCTACAGCTACGGCGCCCACGCGGCCCATGTGGCGGTCGACCCGCGCACCGGCCGCGTGGGGGTGATCGACTACGTCGCGGTCGAGGACGTCGGCCGTATCATCAATCCCGCGATGCTGCACGGCCAGGCGGTCGGCGCCATCGTGCAGGGCCTCGGCGGCACGTTCCTGGAGCACCTGATCTATGACGACCAAGGGCAACTGCTCACCGGCTCGCTCGCCGACTACCTGATGCCGACCGCGAGCGATTTTCCGGTGGTGCGCGCGGTGGCGCTGGAGGAAAAGCCGGCGCCGCACAATCCGCTCGGCGCCAAGGGGGCCGGCGAAGGCGGCATCATCCCGGTCGGCGGCGTGATTGCGAACGCCGTCGCAGCGGCACTCCGCCCTCTCGGCGTCGAGCCGCGCGAATTGCCGCTGTCGCCCGCGCGGGTGTGGGAGATGATTGCGCGAGCGCGAGGCCTGTAGGGTGGGCAAAATCGCCTGCTGTGGCGGAGCAGCTTGCTTGGGGTCTCGGGCGATCTTGCCCACGCGGTAAACCCGCGAGATCGGACCGCGTGGGCATTGCGCCCCATGTCCGTGCAAGATTCGCACGACCGAGCGGGCGCAATGCCCACCCTACGCCCCGAGCTTCGTCTTCTGCGTCCCATCCGCGGCAAAATTCTCCGGCGCCAGCCAACGTTCGAACGCGGCATTGCGGGCCGGCCACTCGGCCTCCAGCATGGCGAACCAGGCGGTGTCGCGGCTGCGGCCCTTGATGATCATGTGGTCGCGGAAAATCCCCTCGAACGTGAAGCCGAAGCGCAGCGCGGCGCGGCGCGAGGCGGCGTTGAGGGCATCGCATTTCCATTCGTAGCGGCGGTACCGCAGCGTTTCGAACGCGTAGCGGGCGATGAGATACTGCGCCTCGGTCGCGAGCGGCGTGCGCTGCAGCGCCGGGCTGAGCAGGATGTTGCCGACCTCGACGACGCGCATGTCGGGCCGGATCGACATCAGGGTGGCGAGGCCGACGGCACGGTCTGAGGGCGTGACGATGGCGTAGTAGTACGGATCGGCCAGCGCGACGCGGGACGCGAGCCAATCGGAAAATGCCGCTTCGTCCGCAAACGGGCCGTAAGCCATGTAGGTCCAGATCTTGTCGTGGCCGCGCACCGCGTCCCATAGGCTCGCGCGGTGACGCTCGGGATCGAGGCGTTCGACTGCGCCGTAGCGGCCTGTCAGCGTGACCGCGTCGGGCCGGTCGGCTGGCTGCGCATCGACATGCGCGCCGACCGGCTGGCCGGTGCCCGGATGGGTATCGGGCATCAGCGGGCCCGCGCCTTGAGGTCGTCGCGGAAAAAGCCGTTGATGTCGGCCATCGGCACCGTGTCGGCGAAGGCGTCGAAGCGGCCCTCGCTCGCGATCTGCCGCGACGCCCGCATGAAGGCGCCCCAGGCGACGCGGGCGAGCGCGCTGCCGACGCTGACGCGACGCACGCCGAGCCCCGCAAGGTCGGCCACCGTGAGCCCGGTCGCGGCCGACATCAGCACATTGACCGGCTTCGGGGCGACCGCCCTGACGATCTCGGCAATGTGCTCCGCCGAGCGGATGCCGGGCGCGTAGAGGCAATCGGCGCCTGCCGCCGCATAGGCCTTGAGGCGCGTCGTGGTCTCGCCGAGGTCGGGCCGGCCGACCAGGAAGCATTCGGCGCGCCCGACCAGCATGACGTCGGCGCCGGAGGCGTCGATCGCCTGCCGCGCCGCCCGCATGCGGGCGACCGCCATATCGAGGTCGTAGAGCGGCTTGCCCTTGTCGCCGGTCGCGTCCTCGATCGACAGGCCGGCGACGCCGGTCTCGACGCACATCCGCACGTTTTCCCCGACCTGCGCGGGCTCGTGCGCGTAGCCGGACTCATAGTCCGCATTGACCGGAAGCTCGGTCGCCTCGACGATCATGCGGATGTGAGCCAGCATGGTATCCCTCGTCACCGCCCAGTCGGTGTCCGGGAGCCCCATGCTGAATGCTACGCCCGAGCTGGTGGTCGCCAGCGCCTTGAAGCCGCAATGGCGCAGATAGCGGGAGGTGCCGATGTCCCACGGATTGGGAATGACGAAGCAGCCGCTGACGTGAAGCTTGCGGAATGCCGCACGCGCTTGCGAAATCGACATGGTGTCACCTGTTCCTGATTTCACTTGGCCTTGATTTCACTTGGCCTTGGCCGCCACCTTCGCGGACGTTTTCCATTCTTCGTATTCGCCGCGGACGAATTCCGCAGCCGCTTCCACGTTCGCCCGGATCCACCGCTTCTTGCGCTTGTCGAAGTCCGCCCGGATGGCGTCGCGACGATCGCGCACGCCGACATGGATCGCGGCGAGGTCGCGCCCCATCGCCCACAGCATGTCCGGGTGCAGGAGGGTGGTCTCGTCGATGCGGTCGCCGATTTCGAGCTTGCGATTGTTGGGGGAGAGCCGCCGCACCAGCACGTTGCCGGACGCCTTGTACCAGGGATCGGGTGAGCGGAATTTGCCCTGGGCGATGTCGTTGAGGCGGATGCGTTGCGTCCCGTTGCCGCCGGCCCGCGTCCATCCGGACGGAACCAGCGCCTTGGCTTCCCGCAACAGCGGCGCGCCGCGCCAGGTGGCGAATCCGATCCAGCGCGGCCGACCAAGGCTGCCGGTGCCGGCCGTACGCGGCCAGTAGGCGAGTTCGATCTCTTCGTCCGGCAGGGCTGCGTTGAGCGCCTTCACGAACCGCTTCGGCGGTGCGACGGGCTTGTTCTTCGCCTTGGCCTTCCTGGCGTTGGCCTTGGCCTCCTCGTGCTTTTCGCCGAGCTTGCGCCAGAACTCCGCGCGCTGCGCCTCCGACACCACGAATTTCGTGCGCATCCACATGTGCTGGCGGTCGAGCACGAAGGCATCGGGCGCTTCGAGCCCGCTTTCGTAGCCCTCGATGATGTGGCCGCAGACGATTTCGAGCGGCGGGCATTCGGGCGATTCCGCCAGCACCGCGCTGGTGGCGAGCCGCACCATATCGAGCACGTAGGGCATCTCGGCGACCTCGTCGAAGTCGTTGACGCCCCACACGATGCGGCCTTCGACGTCGCGCCAGGTGCCGAAATTCTCCAGGTGGATATCGCCGACCGCCAGCACCGGCGGCGCCTCGGCGAGATCGGGGCACACCTCGAGGATGGTCTCGGCCCAGCGCCAATAGGTGGCGCGCAAAAAACCGAACGGGCTGTCCGCCATCTTCTTGCGTTTGCGCGCGAGATCGCTCTCGACCAGATCGCCGCCGAGTTGCGCGCCCAGCCATTTCTCATAGGCCGCGTTGGCGCCCCGAATAGGCATGCTTGCTCTCCCGGTCAGCTCTTACAACAAAGCGCGCCATTGGGTGTCATCCGCGAAGCGCATATCACGCCTGCAAGTTCGCGTCAGCAAGCCACCCGCCCCCGTGCGCTTCGCCGTCCCGGATTTGCATTTCGCCGCACGATCGGTTGAAGTGCGGCGCCAAAGCCGGGTGCCAACCGGCGCAGACAAGCTCCGAGTGGTGGCCATTCGACGCCGCCGCGCGAGCCTACGGGGACGGAACATGCTACGCACCATTGCGGCCTTCGATCGGATCGGCGAGGAAAACGCATTCGCGGTCCTGGCGCGCGCCACGAACCTTGCAGCCCAAGGCCGCAACATCATCAATCTCGGCATCGGCCAACCGGACTTTCGCACGCCCGACCATATCGTCGAGGCGGCCGTGAAGGCGCTGCGCGACGGCCACCACGGCTACACGCCGGCGAACGGCATCGTGGCGGTCCGCGAGGCGGTAGCGGCCGACCTCGCCAAGCGGTTCGGCGTGAAGGTATCGCCGAACGCCGTGATGATCATGCCGGGAGGCAAGCCGACCATGTTCATGTCGATCCTGATGTTCGGCGAGCCGGGCGCCGACATCCTCTATCCGGACCCCGGATTCCCGATCTACCGTTCCATGATCGAATACACCGGCGCGCGTCCGATCCCGGTGCCGATCCGCGAGGAGAACGCGTTTGCGTTCTCGGCCGAGGAAACGTTGTCGCTGATCACGCCGCAGACGCGGCTCCTGATCCTCAACTCGCCCGCCAACCCGACCGGCGGCGTCACCCCCAAGGCCGAGGTCGACAAGCTCGTCGCCGGCCTGGAAAAATTCCCCGACGTCGCGGTGATGTCCGACGAGATCTACGACCACATGGTCTATGACGGCGAAAAGCACGTCTGCCTGTTGTCCTATCCGTCGATCCGCGACCGGCTGATCCTGCTCAA
>Ga0209415_10014909_pt1 | contig 12656 bp, 8 predicted proteins | sample PeaSoiSIISIP2007_FD_187696 | JGI IMG/M metagenome (GOLD analysis project Ga0209415, IMG submission 187696) | Peat soil microbial communities from Weissenstadt, Germany - SII-SIP-2007 (SPAdes) (version 2) | ecosystem: Environmental > Terrestrial > Soil > Wetlands > Peat | place: Germany...
TGGCAATGTCGTTGAAGAGCGCGGCCTGGGGCAGGCTGGGCCAGAATTGGTTCGCCGCCCAGAACAGAAAGGCCGCGGCGAGCAGAACTGCCTTGGCCAACTCCATGAGTGCGGGCCGCCGCGCCCACTGGTAAACCAGATAGGCCACCGCAATCCCCGCCAACGCAAGCGCAGCCAGGACCCGATGGCTCCTTGCTGGAAACAACTCCGGGGCGGCATCCTGGGCGAATAGCAACACGGCTGACCCAAGGGTGACGAGGCCGAGAGCCAGGGGAAGCAGCCTTCCTACCGAAACGTTGCTCACATCCCTATTCTTTTCCGGCCCGCGAAAGGAATCTATAAAGGCCTGTCGCGGCATCCCGCACTGTGGTTTCAGCGTCAATCGGTCGCGCACCGCCACGCCGCCCTCGCATCCCTCACGTTCCGATGCATTAGAATCCATAAGGAATTCACGCTTGCCGGTTTGCCCTCTCTGAAAGTTCTCACTGCGCGGCCTCGCCGATCGAGCCTTCAGATCGCACCCGGCCGCAATCGTTTCCGAAGACGGACCTTGCAAAGGAACGACCATGAAGTATGCAGGATTGCTGGTGATGCCGGCCGGATTCTTTCTCACGATTGCCGCGCTGGTGCTGTTTCCCGACGCGGCGCGCCGCACGGCGTTTGTGGTTTGCGGTTTTGCGGTGGTGTGCGTCGGCCTGGTGGTCGCGGTGCGCGGGCACATTCCGGCGCGCGGAGCGCATCGCCCATGACCGCGATCCCCATCCCTGCGCCGGAGATGAACAGCGCCGAAACCGCGCTGGCTCTGGCGCTCCTGCTGCTCGCGCCGCTGGCCATTGCCGGCATTGCCCTCATCAATACCGGCCTGGGACGGTCGCGCTCCGCGGCGCAGGCTTTGCTGGGCAATCTGGCGCTGGCCGCTATCGCCATGATCGTCTTTGCGCTGGTGGGCGCATCGTTTGTCGGCGGATGGCCCGGCGGCTGGGAGCTGGCGATCCACACCGGCGGCACGGCGTGGAATCTGTTGCACGCCGGGCCTCTCCTGCTTGGCGGGCTTGCCGCCGCCGCTCCGCGGGCTCAACTCGCAGTGCTCTTTCAGTTTCTCTCGGTGGCTTTTGTGGCCATCATTCCCTGGGGCTCCGGCGCGGACCGTTTGCGGCTGGCCGCCGGCTGCACCGTCGCGGCGCTGTTGGCCGCCATAGTCTTTCCTCTTGCCGCGCACTGGGTTTGGGGCGGTGGATGCCTGGCGGCGCTTGGCGCGAACTTCTCGCTCGGCGCGGGATTCATAGACGCGGGCGGAGCCGGCGCCGTGCATCTGCTAGGCGGGGTTTGCGCGCTGGCCGTGGTGTGGATCTCCGGGCCGCGCCGTGGAAAATTCCCCAAGGAAGGCCTCTCCACCGCGATGCCCGGCCACAACGCCTCTTATGTTCTCTTCGGCTGCATGGTGGCGCTGGTCGGCTGGCTGGCTTGGAACATCGCGGGCGCGCTCCTTTGGCTGCCTGCGCCGCTCGCCGCGCTGCCCATCACGGCGATCAACACGCTACTCTCCGCTTCGGGCGCGCTCGTGGCAACGTTCGTGGTCACGCGCCTGCGCTTTGGCAAGCCTGACGCCAGCTTGTGCGCCAACGGCTGGCTGGCCGGCCTGGTCGCCTCTAGCGCCTGCGCGGCTATCGTTTCGCCTGGCGCGTCGCTCTTCATCGGCGCCGTGGCCGGCGTCTTTACGCCGTTGCTCGTGGAGCTGTTCGAGCTAGCGCTCTCCGTCGACGATCCCTCCGGCGCCGTCACCGTGCACGGCGCCGCGGGGCTTTGGGGCTTGCTCGCCGCCGGTATGTTTGCGCCGCAACCGGGTCAGTTCGTCGCGCAGCTTGTGGGCATTGCGGCGCTGCTCGGCCTCATGCTCCCGCTGGTTTATCTGCTCTTCTCCATCCTGAATCGCGTGGTTCCCTTCCGCGTCGATCCCGATGGCGAGCGCATCGGCATGGACCTGCACGAGTTGGGCGGCGGCGCCTATCCCGAGTTCGTGATTCACCGCGACGAATCGTACCGGTAAGCCGTGCCCCGAACGTAACATTCCCTCCATCCTGCACATGTCCTATGCTTTACGATGAACTAACTTTCAGGATGGGCGTCCTATGGGACTTGGCTTTCTAACCGGCTTGTTTTACCCCTGGGGAATCCTGCTGCAGGTTGCGGCGGCGATCCACTTCTTCCGCCGCCGCCCCAATACCTATTGGATTTACATCATCATTTTTCTGGGGCCTCTCGGTGCGTTGATCTACATCTTTGCCGAGGTCTTGCCCGACTTCGGCCTCTTGCAGCAATCGTTTAAGGGATTTCCCCGCCGCAAGCGCATCAAGCAGCTCGAACTGGCGATTCGCGACAACCCTTCGGCCGGCAACTACGAGGAGCTCGCCGACCTGTTCATGGACGAGGGCAAGCTCGCGGCGGCGCGGGCCGCTTACGACAAGGCCATCGCCGCCCGTTCCAATACGCTGGATTGCTTCTACCGGCGCGGCACCTGCGCGCTCTTGATGGGCGATGCCGCCGGCGCGCTGCCCGATCTGGAAATGGTGATCGAGAAAGATCCCGGCCACGACTTCAATCGCGCGGCTGGCCTGCTGGCCCACGCCTACGCCAAGACCGGACAACCCGCCAAGGCTGACGCTCTCTTCCGCCAGGCCGTCGAGCGCTCCACGCTCTCGGAGACGTACCTGAACTACGCGGACTACCTCGCCTCGCAAGGCCGTGGCGCCGAAGCCCGCCAGTTTGCGCAGAAGGTGCTCGACAAGAAACCCACCATGCCGAGCTATCTGCGGCGCCGCGAGCGGCCGTGGTTCCGCCGCGCCGGCTCCATTATGAAGCGCGTCCCGGCATAGAGCGAAGCCTCAGCCTACGGCAACGCGCGCGGCCGGCGAGGCGAAACGGCAGCGGTTGCGTCCCGCCTTCATCGCTTCATCGAGCGCTGCCTCCACGTCGAGAATCACATCCACAGCCGACACGTGCCGCGTCTCGCCCGTCACCAGAACGCCGACGCTCATGGTCACGGAGAGAGGGCCGTGCGAGGTAAGAATGGGCGACGAGGCGACCGCGCGGCGCAATTGCTCGGCGCGCGCCATGGCAGCCGCGGCATCGGAGCAGCCGGGCAGCACCACCAGAAACTCTTCGCCTCCATAGCGCCCCACCAGGTCGTAGGCCCTCACGGACTTGACCAGGCGGCGGCCCACCTCCCGCAGAACCTCGTCGCCCACCAGGTGGCCATGCACTTCATTGATCGATCCAAAGCGATCCAGGTCGGCGAGCACTACGGCGTTCGATCCATGCTCGCGGGCGCAGCGCGCCAACTCCAGTTCAAGCTGCTCGAGGATCGCATCGCGGTTCATCAGCGAGGTGAGCGCATCGTGGGTATTCTGAAACGCCAACTGCTCGCTGGTCCACTTCAGCTCGGCCTCGAGGGCCTTGATCTCGGTAAGATCCCGGCCAATCCCGATCAGGCCGACGGTTTTGCCTGCGGGGTCGACGAGCGGCACCCGCGTTTTGGATATGTGCCGCATCTGACCCGGCCTTCCGGGGACCAATTCCTCTTTGCCAACCTGCGCCTGGCACGACTGGAGAACGCTGCGCTCGTTCGAGAACAAGGCCTGCGCAATTTCTCTAGGAAAGAAATCGAAGTCGGTTTTGCCCAGAAGATCGGCGTCGCTGGCCGCGCCCGCATTTCTCACTGCGGCGCGGTTGGCCATCAAAAAACGGCTTTGCGCGTCCTTCACGTAAACAATCTCGGGAAGATTGGCAACCACGGCCCGCAGCATCGCCAACTCTCCGGGCACCACCTCGGAGTCCTGCCCGCGCTTCCACCACCGCGCAAACAGCCTCCGCATCCAGGGGGTTCGCGCAGGAAGCAGAACGGCGGCGATCAAAACCAGGCTGACCAGCAGTGCGGTTAGCAGCTGGGCCGCGCTGGCGAGGACGCCCGCCGCGGCGGTCTCGATCGCCCGCCCCGAACCAGCCGCGCCGAGATACAGCAGGTCGAGTTGGACCATCTGAATCATCTCGCTCCAGACGCAGAACGAATCTGCCTTCGCAAGAGGGCTGCGAGAACTGTATCGGTGGCAGGCGCGAGAAACTTGAATCGGGCGGGCCGCGAAACCGTCAGGACCAGCCAGCTGTGCCCTTTCCAGTAGTTCGAAAGCGCCCACCACACGCGATTTCCCCTTGTTCCTAAAATGGGCTACAATTCCATTCCCGGAAGTTGCGTGTTTCGTTTCGCGTTCTGCGGTGGATTCTTGGGCCGTTCCCATTGGAAGATTCTCACGATAGGGAGCGCCGGATTCGCCTCCGCAGCGCCCCTCGAATCCAATGTTCGAACGAGCACGCAATCGGCGACAACTGGCCCGCGGCATAGCGCTCACTCTCTTGCTGCAAGCCGCCTCCGCCACGCCGGCGCAGCAGCCGTCCCCGAGTCCACCAGCCGTTGCGGCGGCACAGAAGCCGCACCAACCGCCGCGAGTCCTCGATGCGGAGCGGTTCCTCGCCTTGCGCGGAGGCTCTTCCGGTCATCGGCTCACGCCGCGGGCGTTGGGGCTCACGCCGCGGGCGTTGGCCTTGCGTACCCGCGCTCAGGCCGGCACTCTCCCCGCCGCTGCGCCAAACGCATCGCCCTCGATTTCGGGCTCGCCCTCTTTGGGTTCGTCTTCCGGCGTCACCTGGCAGCCGCTCGGCCCGGCGACGGTGCAAACGCCGGACTTCGGTCTTGTCACCGGCCGCATTGCCGCGCTCGCCCTCGATCCCTCCGACGCGGCGGGAAACCACCTCTATGTGGGCACAACGGGAGGAGGTGTCTGGAAGGCAAGCAATGCCGATGCCTCGGCCGCGTCCTCCGTCGTCTTCACTCCGCTCACCGATAACGTTGCGGCGCTCGCCGGAGCCATAGGCGCCTCCATCAGCATTGGCGCGCTCACCGTGCAGCCGGGCACGGGAGTGGTCCTGGCCGGCACCGGCGACCCCAACGACGCCCTGGATTCGTACTATGGCGCGGGCATTCTTCGCTCCACCGACGGCGGCGCCACATGGAGCCTGATCGCGGCGACCGACGACCTGCAGAAGGGACTGAGCGGCCGGAACGCGAGCTTCATCGGCAACGGCTTCGCCGGGTTTGCCTGGAGCACGGCGAATGCGACGGTTGTGGTGGCCGCGGTGTCGCAAGCAGAAGAGGGCGCGCTGGTGAACGCCGCCCTGAACAACAGCTACCTGGGTCTTTATTACTCCACCGACAGCGGCGCCACCTGGGATATGGCCACCATTAGCGACGGCGCAGGCGAGGTGGTGCAAGGTCCGGGGAACCAGATCGTCTCTGGCGGCGGAAATGCCGCGACGGCGGTGGTGTGGAATCCGGTCCGGCAGCTCTTCGTGGCCGCGGTGCGATCCCACGGCTACTATCAATCGCCGGACGGCGTGACCTGGACGCGCATCGCGTCGCAGCCTAGCGCCGGACTGAGCGCGCAGATGTGCCCCGCCAACCCCGGCCAGCCTGGCCTCATCACCTGTCCCATCGATCGCGGAGCGCTGGCGGTCAATCCCATCTCCGGCGACACCTTCGCCTGGACCGTGGACCTGAACGACCAGGACCAGGGGATTTGGCAGGATCAGTGCGCAATCAGCCAGGGCCTCTGCACCAACACGTCCATCGCCTTCGGCAGGCAGTGGAACACGGCGCAGCTCGAAAACACCCCTCCCACTCCGTCCTGCCTTCTGCAGGGACCGGCCACGATCTGCGACGGCGTGTACAACCTCGCCCTGGCCTCAGTGCCTTCGCAGCAGGACACGTTGCTGATGGCGGGCGACAACGACCTGTGGAAGTGCAGCCTGGCCATGGGCTGCGTGTGGCGCAATACGACGAATTCCGCTACCTGCATGAGTGCGCAGGTTGGCCCGTTCCAGCACGCGATTGCCTGGAACGCGTCGAATCCTCTGGAGATTTTCCTGGGCAACGACAGCGGCCTCTGGCGCTCGGTGGACGCGATCGGCGAGAGCGGGCCTGCATGTTCCGCCTCCGACGCAAGCCACTTTCAGAACCTGAATGGCAGCCTGGGTTCGCTGGCTGAGCCGCAGAGCCTTTCGCCGATCTTCGATTCACCCTACGCGCTGATGGCCGGCCTGGGGGTGAATGGCTTTACCGGGATCAAGGAGACGCCGGCAACATTCAGCGCCAGCTCGCCCTGGCCGCAAATTTTCTCCGGCAATGGCGGGCCCTTGGCGATCGATGCCAAGAACGCCAATGCCTGGTACGTGAACGACCAGGCCGGCGTAGCCATCTACTCCTGCTCGCAAACCGCTCAGTGCACGCCGGCTGATTTCGGCTCCAGCCCCGTGGTCACCGATGCCGACGTGGGCGGCGATGGCTATGCGATGTCCTCGCCGGCGCCGTTTCTGGTCGATCCCATCGATTCATCGCAACTGCTGGTTGGAACCTGCCGCCTGTGGCGTGCCTCGGCCAGCGGCTCGGGAGCGGCCAACGCCATTAGCCCCGTTCTCGATACCATCAACCCACTCACCGGCAGCGGCGCCACCGGGCCATGCAACGGCGACACGCTGGTCCGCTCGATGGCCGCGATGGATCTGGGAAACGGGACCGAGGCGGTCTATCTCGGCGGTTATGGCGCGTGCCCGGCCAGCTCCACCTGCAATGGCGGCAATGCGCCGGGCCATGTTTGGACCGCGATCTTCGACCCCGCATCGGGCGCGATGCCCGTCTGGACCGATCTGACGCGGGACAAGGTGCTCGACAGCACGTATCTCTTCAACAACTTCGGCTTTGGAATTTCCAGCCTGACCATCGACGCGCACGACGCGACGGGCAACACCGCCTATGCCACCATCGAGGGAATGCCCAGCGAGTATGAGCCAGTGAGCGTTGTCTACCGCTTGACGACGGCGAACGGCGTTACCGCATGGACCGACATGACGGCGAATCTGCCGCCCGCGCCGGCCAATAGCCTGGCCGTCGATCCGCAGGCGGCGAACACGGTGTACCTTGCTACCGACGCGGGAGTGTTTTTTACCGAGAACGTTGCCAACTGCGGACAGAATCAAGCCAACTGCTGGTCGGTCTTCGGCTCGGGATTGCCAGGCGCACCGGCTGTTGCGCTGAGCGCCTCGCCGGCATCGGCCTCGCAGCAAGTCCTGGTGGCGGCCACCTACGGCCGCGGCATCTGGCAAACGGCGTTGTGGAGCTCGCAAACGGCGATCACCAGCGCCACGGCGGCGCCAGCCAACGTCGCCTTCACACAGACGCCTGCGATCGGCGTCGCCAGCCAGCCGGTTCAGGTGGTGCTCACCGATACCGGCAATTTGCCGCTCTCGGTCACCTCCATCGTCATGGCGGGCGCCGATGCGAGCGATTTCAGCGAGACCGACAATTGCCAGATTCCGCCCGCATCGGCGCCGGTGGCCGCGGGCGGCGCGTGCACCATCAATGTCATCTTTACGCCGCAGACGGCAAACATCGAACGCAGCGCAACCATGACGATCTATGCCAATGTCTACGGCGGCCAGATCACGGTGGACCTGACAGGAACCGGCGTCATTGCCAGCGGCGCCGTCACCATCGGCCCCAATCCCGTGACCTTCGGTTCTGTCGAAGTGGAAACCATCGGTCCGGTCCAGGGTGGAACCGTCATGCCCGTATCGGTCACCTTCAACGGCACGGCGGCGGCGTTTCCCATCTCCGGCGTGACGATCACGCCTCCGTTCCAGATCGCAAGCAACGGATGCAGCGCCGTAAGCGCCGGCCCCGATTCCTGCGCGGTGCAATTGGAGTTCGCGCCCATGCAGGCCGGCGCGGCCAGCGGCCTGCTCACCTTTACCGATCCAGCCGGCACGCAAACCGTGCAACTGACCGGAACCGGCCTGGCCGCGCCCACCGACATTCTCAATCCCACGTCGCTTGCGTTTGCGCCCACCACTATCGGGCAGTCCAGTTCGTTGACGTTCACCATCACCAATCTGGGCGATCTGCCGCTCACCGATCTTGTGCTCACGCCTTCCAGCGCGCAGTTCCAGGTGTCGAACCCGTGCGGCGGGGAGGTGGCGGCACAGCATCCGGGGATTTGCACGATCACTGTGCAATTCGTTCCCACGCAAACGGGCAGCATTACGGGAACGCTCACTGTGACCGATTACACAACCAAGACCGATACGCAAACTATCTCTCTCAGCGGCACGGGGCAGCAACTTGCGGGCGGTCTCGGTATCAGCCCGTCGCAACTGAATTTCTCCGCGCCGGCCGTGGGCCAAAGCAGCGCCGCGCAAACCGTCACCATAACTAATTCGTCCGGTTCCGCCATCAGCCGGGTTTCGCTGGCGACTACCGGCCCCTTCAGCGTCACGCAGAACACGTGTTCCGGCGCTCTGGCGGCGGGCAGCACCTGCACGGCCTCGGTGGTCTTTCAGCCCACCGCTACCGGTGCATCGAACGGAGCGCTGACGGCGGCTTCCCCCTCCATTGCCACGCCCGCAATCGCTACGCTCAACGGCGTTGTGTTTGACTTCTCGGTCGGTTTTTCCGGCCCATCCAGCCAAACGGTGGCCGCCGGCCAGCAGGCCAACTACACACTGGCGATTTGCGGCGCCGGCAGCTGCGCGCAAAATCCCGATCTTGCGGTCGGGGGTTCATTCACCGTTGCTTGCGGCACGCTGCCCAAGAATGCACTCTGCCTTTTCAACCCAAGCAGCCAATCGCTCGACGCGGGCGTTCAAGGCAATGTGCTGGTGCAGATCTCGACCGGCGGCAGCACGAACGCGCAGATCGCGCCTGGCTGGCCATGGAACCGGGCCGGACGCGCCGCACCGCTCGCTTGCGGGCTAATTCTGCTGCCGCTCGCTCTGCGCCGCCGGCGAAGGATGCTTCTGCTGGCGGTGCTCGCGGCGATTCTTGCGGCGGGCGTGACGAGCTGCACCAGCTCCAGTGGAGGCGGCGGCTCGGGCGGCAACGGCAACGGCTCGACTACGCCTCCCGGCACCTATGCCGTTCCGGTCACCGTTACTTCCACCGGCGTCTCGCACGCGATCAGCCTGTCGCTCACGGTGGATTAGAGCGGTTCCAGAGTGAACGTACCTTTTTCTGGCCCCGTTCAAGGCGGCTTTTTCTCGAGGAAAAAGCCACGTAGCTACCGCGGCTCCGGGATACAGCAACTCTGGAACCGCTGTAGCGTGCGCCGCGGGATGGAGTTAGGACTTGATGGGAACTTTCCAACTCCGAGGGCAGATATACTTGAGCTTCGGGAATCCGCCGCAGCGCGGTGCGATGAAGCGTCGTAGAGCAGAGGCCGGAAGGAACGAATGACCGCAACGGTATCCGTTGAAGACGTGGAGCGCGTGGCAGAGCTGGCGCACCTGCAGCTCACTGCGGAGGAGACCGCAGGCATGCTGCGCGATCTGAACGCGATCCTCGGCCACGTGGCCGAGTTGAATGAGCTGGACACGGCGAATGTGGTTCCTCTCGCGCAGGTGAGCGAGCTGGGCGAGGCCGGGGCTTCGGCGCCGCGGCCCGACGCGCTGGCTCCGTCGCTGCCGCGCCCGGTTGTGATGCGGGAAGCGCCCGAGACCGATGGCGCGTTCTTCAAGGTGCCGAAGGTGATTGAGAGATAGGGGGCCAGGAACTAGGGACTAGGCATTAGGCATTAGGCATTAGGGACTAGAGGGACTAGGGACTAGGGACTAGAGGGGAAGAGTGCTTGCTGAGTGAAGCGAAAGCAGCCGAGACCTACGTCGAGACGCCGAAGACGCTCGCCGTCCTGCGCGCCGATCTAGCCGAGGGGCGCGTCAAGGCCGCCGACCTCGCGCGAGAGTACTACGAGCGCATCGCGAAGAAGAATCCGCATCTCAACGTCTACCTGAGCCTGACCAAAGAGCGGGCGGCGGCCCAGGCCGAGCGTGTCGACATGATGGCGGCCAAAGGCGATCCGCTCCCCGTCCTCGCCGGTGTTCCCGTCGCCGTCAAAGACGTGTTGGTGACCAAGGGCGCGGTTTCCACCGCAGGCTCGAAGATTCTCGCGGGCTATCATCCGCCCTACGACGCGACGGTCGTCGCCCGGCTCGAAGCCGCGGGCGCGGTGATTTTGGGCAAACTCAACTGCGACGAATTTGCCATGGGCTCCTCGACGGAGAACTCCGCTTATGGACCGGTGCGCAATCCCGTCGATCCCGAGCGCGTGCCCGGCGGCTCCAGCGGCGGCTCGGCGGCTGCGGTGGCGGCCAACATGGCCGTGGCGACACTGGGCTCGGACACGGGCGGCTCCATTCGCCAGCCGGCGAGCTTCTGCGGCGTGGTCGGCGTGCTGCCCACCTATGGCCGCGTCTCGCGCTACGGGCTCATCGCGTTTGCCTCATCGCTCGACCGCGTCGGCCCATTCGCCGCCAATGTTCGCGATGCGGCCACGTTGCTCGGCGTCATCGCCGGCCACGATGCGAACGACGCCACCAGCTCTCCCGCGCCGGTCGAAGACTACGCCGCCGAGTGCGATAGGCCCGTCAAAGAACCGGGAAAGGCGGGCCTGCGCATCGGCGTGCCGGACGAATACTTCGCCGAAGGGCTCGACGCCGAAGTGCGCGCCGCCATCGAGAAGGGTATCGTCGCGCTCGAAACTGCCGGATGCAGCGTGAAACGAGTCTCGCTGCCGCACACCAGATACGCCGTGCCCACCTACTATCTCGTCGCCACCGCCGAGGCCAGCGCCAATCTCGCCCGCTTCGACGGCGTGCGCTACGGCTATCGCTCGCCGCACTCGGAAACGCTCTCGGCAATGTATTCGCACTCGCGCGACGAGGGCTTCGGCGCCGAGGTCAAGCGCCGCATCATGCTCGGTACTTACGCGCTCTCCGCCGGCTACTACGACGCCTACTACTTGAAAGCGCAGCAGGTGCGGCGTCTCTTGGCCGAAGAATTTCTCCGCGCCTTTGCCGAGGTCGATGCCATCGTGACGCCGACCGCGCCCACGCCGGCCTTCAAGCTCGGCGAAAAAACCGGCGATCCGCTGGCCATGTATCTCGCCGATATCTACACGGTGACGGCGAGCCTGGCGGGAATCTGCGGAGTGACCGTGCCCTGCGGCAAGACGAGCGCGGGGCTTCCGGTGGGCATGCAGGTGCTCGCACGTCATTTGGGCGAGAGCACGGCGTTTCGCGTGGCGCGGGCGGTAGAGGCGGCGAGAATCTAGGAGCGAGTGCAATGCGCAAGTCCGCGGTTCAGGCAACTCTGGCAATTGGTTTCCTCGCTGCTCTTGGTTGTCCCGCCCACGCCAAAACCCACACCGTGGTCTTGGGCGCGGCGCGCAAAGTGCCTTACTCGAAGGCTGGCGATCCGGCGGGCGCTGCGCCCGGCGAGAGCGAGCTGAAGATTCGCGCGCTTCTCATCGACGGCGCGGTGAAGGAATGGACCACCGGCGAATCCCACGACATCACCGATCGCAGTTTTGCCGTGCGGCGCGTTATTCATCTCAACGACGCGCTGCCCACCGACAAGCCCGAGTCCGCAAAGGAGCACTGGGTATGGCAGCGTGGTCCGTGGCTCCTCGTCGACCGCGCCAGCGGCCGCATCACGGCGCTCAAGCTGCCCGACTACGACCCGGGCGTGAGCCAGGTGAGCTGGTTCCGCGATTACGCAGCCTACTGCGGAGTGACTGCAAGCGGCAAAAGCCTGTATGCCGTGGTGGCGCAGGTGGCGGCGCGAAAGCCGGTACTGGCCAAGAAACTCGCGGCCTCCGACGCGGCGAATTCGCCCGCGCCCGCCTGCACCGCGCCCGACTGGCAGCGAGAACCCCTGCGCGTCACCTTCCACCCAACGGGGACTGATGCGGTCAGCTACGACGTTGTTCCCGGCTCGGCGGTGCTGGTGGAAGATACCGGCGACGAGGCCGAAACGCCCGCGGAAGCGCCAGCGAAGTAGCGCGTTAGCCAATAGCCAGTAAGCCAACAATCGGGTGCCCCCAGTCCCTTGCGCTTGGAGACCGGGGGAAGGAAGACAGCAAACACGAGGCTGTTCCTTACCTTCCGCAGGGCACAATAGAGACAGATGGAATCCTTCGACGAACTTCTGCGTCAGGCTGAGACCGCGCATGGGCATCTTTGCGCGGGCCAGATCCTCGGCGTGCGCCTGGCCCTGCTGGGCCTGTTGCGCCTGGGGATCGCCGATCCGCGCGGCGCCGGCCGCAAGCGACTCGTCACTTACGTCGAAATCGACCGCTGCGCGACGGACGCCATTGCGCTCGTCACCGGCTGCCGCTTGGGCAAGCGCGCGCTCAAGTTTCGCGACTGGGGCAAGATGGCCGCTACATTCGTCGACCTTGCCACCGGCCGCGCCATCCGCATCGCCGCCCGCGAGGATTCGCGCGAGCTGGCCGCGCGGCTCTACCCGCATCTGAGAACAAAATCCGCGCAGCAGATGCAGGCTTATCGCGAGCTGCCCGATGCCGATCTCTTTCGCGAGCAGTGGGTGCGCGTCGAGGTCGGCCCCGCCGATCTGCCCGGCTACAAAGCAGAGCGCGTAGCCTGCGCGCGCTGTGGCGAGGGCGTCAACTTCGGGCGCTTCGAAGCAATCGACGGCGTGCGGCTCTGCCTCTCCTGCGCCCATCCCGAGCTGCGCTACTGGCAGCCGTGCGAGTTGCGGG
>Ga0209415_10014911_pt1 | contig 12656 bp, 13 predicted proteins | sample PeaSoiSIISIP2007_FD_187696 | JGI IMG/M metagenome (GOLD analysis project Ga0209415, IMG submission 187696) | Peat soil microbial communities from Weissenstadt, Germany - SII-SIP-2007 (SPAdes) (version 2) | ecosystem: Environmental > Terrestrial > Soil > Wetlands > Peat | place: Germany...
TGATCAAGGTTCACACAGGGACAACGCGAAGTAGCTGGCGCTGGCCCGCCTGCGCCGGGATCCCGGTTTCAGGTAGCTCAGCGTCCGTTCGCGCTTCGATTTTCTGACGGTGCCCTCGGCTCACGTGCAGCGGCCATCTATCACCCATCCCGCCCGTCGGAAGTGGGGCGACGACAATACCCTGCGGCAAGCCGTACACAGTGAACAACGATGCCGCTACCGGCATTCACTCCAGCGAATACTGCTCCATATTGAGTGTTTTTTGCCGCGGACCTTCCTAGGACCAGATTAGCGGTAGATTTCCGGTAGACGTCGATGTCGAATCCGGCCGGCGTTTTCCTGCAGAAATATGTGGATCTTGGGCTTCACAGCTGGTAACTCGCTGTCTCTACCCATGAACCATCGCCTGAACTGCGAATAGATTTTGATAGAAACGGCAGGACCGTCGACAAACCACTGATTCACAGTGATCAATGATCCGTCGACGATCCGTGCAGTGGGTTACGCGCTAGCGCCGTGCATGAATTTCTCGGCGCGGCGGCGCATCTCGTCAGGGGGAATATCCTCGATGTGCGTTGCAACGGTCCATGTGTGCCCGAACGGATCTTGCAATGTCCCTGATCGATCTCCGTAAAATTGGTCTTTGACGGGTTGTAACTCCTTTGCTCCGCTTGCGACCGCTCGTTTGAAAACCTCGTCCACCCGCTCGACGTATACCATCAGGCTCACACCGGCTCCGCCCAGCGATTGTGGGCTGCGGTAGCCCATTTCAGGATGTTCGTCTGCGAGCATGATTGCCGAATCGCCAATCCGGATTTCAGCGTGGCCGATCTTGCCATTGGGGCTTGGCATGCGCATCAGTTCGGTGGCACCGAAGGCACGTTTGTAGAAATCGATAGCGTCGGCAGCTCCTTTGATAATGAGATAAGGAGTGACCGAGTGATAACCGTCTGGAATGGACTTGGTCGCCATGATTTTCCCTCCTCATTTAGGGGTTGATTGGGTGAACGCACTGCCATTCTAGAACTCGCATATGACAATGCAAAGCGACGTGAGCCCGATAACAATGAGCCGTCGCAACGAGGCCCGTGCTCAAATTCGTGGCGCACTGCGTATCGTGCCAGTCCGGATCGCTGTCGGTGAGGACGCCGAAGTTGGAACCGCCGATGACCTCCAAGTGGTTCGTCAGACTCGGGTGAGCGATCGCGAAGTAATGCGTCGCGAGCTGGCACGTCAAGACCCCTATGTCGACGCGATGAGCCATAATTATGAAGTGATCCAAGCGCTCGCTCCAGGGAGCCTCTCATGCCAATCGGCCATCGTGAATTCGTGAAGCTGGGCGGCGTCGCGGCGCTCGCGAGGGGCGTACCGGCGCTTATGCGCACCGCGTTCGCACAGACTGAGCCGGCAGAGAGATCCGACTCCACGCTGCGCATCGCTCGCAGCCTCGTCGAACTTGCGCCAGACCACATCGTCTCGACGCTCACCTACAACGATCAGTTCCCGGGACCGTTGCTGCGTTTCAGGGAAGGTCAACGGGTTGTGGCGGATGTTCACAACGACACTGACACACCCGAGCAGCTGCACATGGATTTTGGATTCATGGCGCCCTTCGACTGCGCATGAGTTCTTCTGAATCCGAGCTGCATTCGGCGGGCCTGACCAAGCCACCCGGCACGGTTGCCGAGGTGGCACGCGTGTTTCTGAGGCTGGGACTATCCTCGTTCGGCGGGCCGATTGCGCACCTCGGTTACTTCCACCGGGAATTCGTCGTGCGACGCCGATGGCTGGACGAGACGGGATATGCGCAACTTCTCGCCCCCTGCCAGTTTCTGCCGGGTCCAGCGAGTACTCAGTTCGGATTTTGCGTTGGCCTCACGCGTGCCGGATGGGTCGGAGCGATCGCCGCCTTTCTGGTCTTTACCATTCCGTCCGCCTTGTTGCTGTTTGCTTTCGCGACCTTCAGTTCGGCGCTGACCGGGCTCTACGGAAACGCAGCTCTGCATGGACTCAAATTGATGGCTGTAGCTGTGGTCGCTCAAGGTGTCCTCGCCATGGGACGCACGCTTACGCCGGATTGGCCACGCCTTCTGGTGGCCGTTGCCTCATTCGTCTGGATGCTGGCCGTGCCCGCCGCCGGGTCACAACTCGCCGTCATCGCGTTCGGAGCGATCCTCGGGCCGCTCGCCTGCCGTTCGGTCGAGCCGAAACCGGGGGCGACGCTCCCGATTCACTATGGGCGACGGACCGGCATGGCACTGCTCGTGCTCTGCGGCATCTTGCTCCTCGGTACCTGGCTCATCCCAACAGAGGGATCGCCGCTGCTGTTGCGGGCAGCGGCAGCGCTTTATCGAGCGGGTGCGTTGGTATTCGGCGGCGGTCACGTGGTCCTGCCGCTCCTGAAGGAGGCCGTCGTTGCGCCGGGCTGGTTGAGTGACAGCGACTTTCTGACTGGCTACGGCGCCGCGCAGGCTGTCCCGGGACCCATGTTTTCGATCGCCGCGTTCATCGGTGCGCGGCTCAATCATGGTCAGGGTGGTACGCTTGGTGCGGTCGTCAGCCTGGTCGCCATCTTCCTACCCGGCCTCCTGATGATTTCTGGTGTACTGCCGTTCTGGAACTGGCTGGCCGCCAACGCGCATGTAGCCCGATCGATGGCGGGGATCAACGCCGCGGTCGTAGGGCTCCTCGCGGCGGCACTATACGATCCGCTCTGGACCGGCGCCGTTCTCTCACCAATCGACTTCGCAATTGCCCTCGCAGGCTTCCTCGCGCTACTCGCCCGGGCACCCGCTCTTGCGGTCCTAGCGGCGTGCATCGCCGCGCGACTTGCGGGAGCGGCGCTCGGCTGGTGAGCGGCATTGCGGACGTCGTGGCGATCGGTTCCCGCCGCGCAAAATCCCTCTTCACGAATCGATGCGGTCCCGTATACAGGCTGGTTTTTGGCAGCTTGGGATTCGTTGGTCACAACCTCGCCATCACCCTGCTGCCGCTACCGCTGCGACGTCCGACCGCCCTTCGCCTTGGAACCGTGATAGCGAAGCGCTTCGACAAGCAGGGTAAACGCGGGCGTGGACTGTCGACGGCTCGGATAGTAGAGGTGATAGCCGGGGAACGGCGCGCACCAGTCGGCCAGCACGCGGACGAGACGACCTGTTTCGACGTCGGCCTGGATCAGGTCGTCCGGAACGAACGCAATCCCGAGCCCGGCCCTTGCCGCCTGGATACTCAACGGCAGCTCGTTGAACGCCATTTGTCCTTCGACCCGTACCTTCACCTCGCGACCTCCCTTCTCGAACTCCCACGCGTAAAACCCTCCTGAAGTAGGCAGCCGCAAGTTGATGCACTGGTGGTCCGCGAGATCCTGAGGCACACGCGGCGGTCGCTGCCTAGCGAAGTACGACGGAGCAGCAACGGCGGCCATGCGCATGTCGGGACCTATTCGCACCGCCACCATGTCCTTGGCGACCTGCTCGCCGAGCCGAACACCTGCATCGTAGTGCCCGGCGACAACGTCAGTCAGGCCGTAGTCAACCGTCACCTCGACCTTGATGTCGGGGTAATCGGGCAGCAATCGCTCCAGTGCCGGCATCAGGATCGTCTCGGCCGCATGTTCGGCGGTCGTAATGCGGATCGAGCCTGCGGGCTTTTCGCGCAGCTCGCTCAACGAGGCGAGTTCGGCGTCGATCCCCTCGAACGCCGGGCTGAGCGTGCGGAGCAGCCGCTCGCCGGCGTCCGTCGGCGCGACGCTCCGGGTCGTGCGGGCGAGTAAGCGAAGCCCCAAGTGCGACTCGAGCCGCCGGATGGTGTGACTCAGCGACGACTGAGTGATCCCAAGCTTCGCGGCTGCGCGCGTGAAGCTGCGCTCCTGCGCGACGGCGACGAAGGCCGCGAGATCGGCGAGCTGCTCACGCTGCATTCATGCACCCCATTCATAGGTCCATTCGCATTCTAGCGGCTAGTCGGGAGAACCGCGACGGCTTATTGTTCCAGTCATCGGCGGTCAGGCCGAAATGGCGGAAACCCAGGGGATTCGGCACCTACAGCGTGAGGAGGAGTTATGCAGAAGCGGAAATTGGGAAAAAGCACTCTAGAGGTGTCAGCGCTTGGCCTCGGCTGCATGGGCATGAGCTATGGCTACGGGCCGCCGGGCGACAAGCAGAAAATGATCGAGCTCATCCGCGCGGCCGTCGCGCTGGGTGTTACGTTTTTCGACACCGCGGAGGTCTACGGCCCGTTCACGAACGAAGAACTCGTGGGCGAGGCACTTGCACCGTTCCGCGGGCAGGTCGTGATCGCCACGAAGTTCGGCCTCAAGATTGTCGACGGTAAACAGGCCGGTCTCGACAGCCGACCCGAACACATCAAGGAAGTCGCGGAGGCCTCGTTGAAGCGTCTCAAGGTCGAGACAATCGACCTGTTCTACCAGCACCGTGTCGACCCCGAAGTGCCGATCGAGGATGTTGCGGGCGCCGTGAAGGATCTGATCCGAGCAGGCAAGGTCAAGCACTTCGGCCTGTCCGAGGCGGGAGTGCAGACAATTCGTCGCGCTCACGCTGTTCAACCCGTGAGCGCGCTCCAGAGCGAGTACTCCCTGTTTTGGAGGAACCCTGAGGCCGACGTGTTACGGGTCCTCGAGGAACTCGGCATTGGCTTGGTCCCGTTTAGCCCGCTCGGCAAGGGCTTCCTGACCGGGAAGATCGACGAGAACACAACATTCGACAGCACGGACTTCCGGAACATCGTCCCGCGCTTCACGCCCGAGGCCCGTAAGGCCAATAGGGCCCTCGTCGATGTGCTCGCCGCGGTTGCTGCGCGCAAGAAAACAACCTCCGCGCAGCTGGCGCTCGCCTGGCTGCTGGCCCAGAGGCCGTGGATCGTTCCGATCCCGGGCACCACGAAGCTGCATCGTCTCGAGGAGAACCTTGGCGCGGTGGCGCTTGATCTGACTCCGGAGGATCTACGCGAGATCGACAGTGCCGCGTCCAAGATCAAGCTACAGGGCGATCGCTACCCCGAGCACCTGAATCGCATGGTAGGCCGGTGAGCCCGGGGGAAATCATGACTGACAAACCCATTGCCGCGCACAGCCCTTATGCCGATATCGCTCCAGCGCTGGCGGACTACACCGATCGCGTGCTGTTCGGAGACGTGTGGGAGCGACCGGGACTCTCGCCGAGAGATCGGAGCCTCATTACGGTGGCGACCCTGGTCGCGCTCTACCGGACAAACGAGCTGCCGTTCCACCTGAAGAAGGCTCTCGACAACGGCGTCACGCGCGAGGAGTTGATCGAGCTGATTACGCAGCTCGCGTTCTATTCAGGCTGGCCGACGGCGAACACAGCCGTGACGATCGCGAGGCGAGTATTCGAGGAAAACGCAGTTTAAGCGTGCCTTCAACAAACAACTGCCGACGGATGCCGTGGCGGATGCGACCGGCGCGGACTCGACCAGCGCGCGAGCGCGCGCAGAAACAATGCCGCTACAAGAATCAACGCGCCGAACCAATAGCGCGGGGCGCTGAGCGCAAATGTCACCAATACGATGAGGAAAGTCAGCCAGATGTAATACGCCCCTACGGTGTGGAGGATCTTCCACGACCGAGCACCCAACCAGTTCACCGATCGATCGAAGGACGTTGCCGCCATGGCGACGATGAACGCGTACGCGAGGCCTCCAATGGCGAGTGACAACGTATCGTTGTCTTCCCAGAACTGTCGGGGCTGGGCGAGTGCAAAACCCACGATTGCCACGAGATGTATGGCGTGGGAGGTGGCGAATGAAAGGCCCAGGTATCGTCGGTTGCTCAGCTGCCAGCGCGACCAGGCACCCGGCCACAGTTTCCAGAGTGCGGACGCCGTGAATGCCATCAGGAAGAAGAGCAGCGAAGTTCGCGCCGTTGCGCGAAGAATCGCGTGCAGGCCGTGAATGTTGGGCCGATACAGCAGGATTCCCGCCGCCATCAACACCAGTGCTGCTGCAGTCGATGCAAGCAGCGGCCAGCCGTTCGCCAGTTTCCGGCCCACTATCATATATGTCTCACCCGAGGCGGCGCCCCCTGCGGCCAATCATCCGGATTCATTCACTCCAGCGCAAACTGCTCTATTTGAGTGGTTTTCGCCGCGGACTTTCCTAGGCCCGGATCACCGGTAGATTCCGGTAGACGTTGACGCCGAACCAACGGTAGACCACGCGTCAGTTCGATCAAAGGGAAGTCCGGGCTCAACGCGTTGCCGTCAGTCGCGGCCCGACAGTTTCGGGCGGTTCAATTGTGTCGCATCTCCCAGGGCTAGCCGAAGCCGCCCCGTACCAAAATTGCCAATACCCGGTGCATGCGCACGGTGGCCTGTCGATTTTCGGTCGATGTCCAAGTCGGGCGGGATCACGGGTCCTCGCCTCAGCGACCCCGCCGCGCCGCCTCGATCGCTGCGATGTCTATCTTTTTCATCGCCATCATCGCTTCGAACGCCCGATTGGCGGCTGCAGGATCGCGGTCGGAGAGCGCGGCAGTCAGGGCGCGCGGGGTGATCTGCCAAGACACGCCCCACCTGTCCTTACACCAACCGCACTGGCCTTCCTGGCCACCATTCTGCACGATCGCTTTCCAAAAACGGTCGGTCTCGGCCTGGTCGTCGGTCGCGATCTGAAACGAGAACGCCTCGTTGTGTTTGATCTCCGGCCCGCCATTAAGCCCGACACAAGGGATTCCAATAACAGCGAACTCCACTGTCAGAACGTCGCCCTGCTTGCCGTTGGGATAGTCGCCCGGCGCGCGCAGGACAGCGCCCACGGTGCTGGCGGGAAAGGTCTCCGCATAGAAGCGAGCAGCGTCTAAAGCTGCACCGTCGTACCAGAGAAAGACCGTGTTCGTGGCGGCCATTGTTGTTTTCCTACGACCCTACGGTCGAGGTGTATAAATCAGATACTGCAGGCCTGTGGGCGTTGCGCGTGAGTGCTGCAGGTCCAGTTGTCGGGCGGCGCCCGGATGTTCAAGCAATCGACGTCCATGGCCCGCTATCGCTGGAGATTGGATAAAACGCAGTTCGTCCAACAAGCCCGCCAGCAGCAATGATTGCACCAAACTGATGCTGCCATGCACACCGATAGTCTTGCCTGGCTGCGTTTTGAGTCTAGCGATGCCACCCGCAAGATCCCCACCAAGTAGAATCGAATGTTGCCATTCCAAGTTGCTTAACGTGCTGCTGACGACAACCTTCGGGTGATTATTGATAAAGGACGCGAACGGTTCAATCTTCGACTCCGGCCAATATTGTGACCATTCCTGATACATCTTCCGGCCAAGCAGAATGGTGTCCTGGTCCGCGATGGTCTCGCGAATCAGCTCGCTAATGTCGTCGAATACATTCGGCCGCACGAACGTATTAGGAGATTCGACGACACCGTCGAGCGAAATGAAAAGGAATGACGTCAGTTTTCGCATATTGGTGCCCCTTCGCTTTCTACGAGCGTTTCAGCCAGTTCGACGATTCCTGTCGAAATTCGCCTGGATGCCGGCTGGCCATAACTCACGCCCGCCTCTACCGAATCTCTACCGCCCAAAATTGTAGCGCCAGCAAGCGATTGTTTCTATGAGTGTTTCCGGCTTACCCTGGGATTATTGAGAATAGTATCCGGCGAATCGACCAAGATGAATCCCCCGGTCTTCTTGCTCATTCACTTGCAACGCGGACACGGGCTCTACGAAGATCACCTGGCAGGCCAGAGCGCGGGCGCACCCGTAAAATACACCCCGTCGAGCCGTCTCGGTGGTGGCCGTCGGGTGGGCGCAGCGGCGCGCAAGGTCGACGTGTCCCTACGAGGCCGAAGATTTCCCGAAGATTTCACACCGCCGAATACTATCCAGTGCAGAAAGCACTTCGCAGAAAGGTGGTTTATCCTTCCTATCCCTGGATACCGCGGCGCTGTTCCGGGCGCTCGGCGCCGGATGGTGGAACCGGCAGGGCAACGACCAGGAGAACCGGCAGTGAATGAGCTCACAACAAACCAGAGACGCCTCGCGAGGCGGCGGCTGATCATTGTCGTGGCCGTCGTGGGCGGGCTGCTTGCGCTGCTGGTGGGCTGGCACCTGCTCGCCGGGCACTTCATCGCTCAGTCAATGGCGCACAACTCGCAGCCGCCGCAGACCGTAACCACGACGGTGGTCGGATACTCGGACTGGCAGCCGGAGATCAGCGCGGTCGGGAGCGTGCGCGCCGTCAAGGGCGTCGACATCACGACCGAGGTGACGGGACTGGTACGCAGCGTCGACTTCCGCTCGGGAGAGGATGCCAAGCGCAACCAGGTGCTGGTGCACCTCAATGCCGATGCCGACATCGCCACGCTCCACTCGCTCGAGGCGGCCGCCGATCTCGCCGCCACCGTGTACGCGCGCGACAAGATCCAGTTCGAGGCTCAGGCGATCAGCCAGGCGCAGCTCGATGCGGACGCGGCTGACCTCAAGAACAAGCGGGCGCAGGCCGCCGCCCAGGCGGCGCTGGTGGAGAAAAAGACACTGCGGGCGCCGTTTGAGGGGCGGCTCGGAATCACGACCGTCAACCCGGGTCAGTACCTCAACACCGGGGACAAGGTCGTCACCCTGCAGGAGCTCGACCCCGTCTACGTCGATTTCCGCCTGCCGCAGGAGCAGCTGGCGCAGGTGCACCCGGGACTCGAGGTGCGCATGAGCCTCGATGCGTTCCCCGGCGAGAGCTTCCCGGGCAAGATCAATGCCGTCGATCCGCTGGTCGATTCATCGAGCCGCAACTTCCAGGCGGAAGCCACCGTCGCGAACCCCGCGCACAAGGTGCTGCCCGGCATGTTCGTGCGCGTCGTGGTGCTATCGGGCGCGCAGCAGCACTACCTGACGCTGCCGCAGACCTCGATCACCTTCAACCCCTACGGATCGACGGTGTTCCTCGTGCAGAAGGACGAGAAGGGCAAGCGCACGGCGCAACAGACCTTCGTTACCACGGGCCCGACTCGTGGCGATCAGATCGCCGTGCTCACCGGCATCAAGGAGGGCGATGAGGTGGTCACCAGCGGGCAGCTCAAGCTCAAGAACGGCACGCCGCTCGATATCAGCACCCTGGCGCAGCCCTCAGACGCTGCCTACCCCAAACCGCAGGAGAATTGAAGGGCGCCACCATGAAATTCACCGACCTGTTCATCGAGCGCCCGGTCCTCTCCGTCGTCGTCAGCCTGCTGATCCTGGTGTTGGGCGCACGCGCCGTATTCGAGCTGCCGGTCAGCCAGTATCCACAGACCGAGAACGCGGTGGTCACGGTCAGCACGACCTACTACGGCGCCGATGCGCAGACCATCGCCGGTTTCATCACCCAGCCGCTTGAGGCAGCGATCGCCCAGGCGCAGGGCATCGACTACCTGTCCTCCAACAGCGTCGCGGGCGTCTCGATCATCACCGCGACGCTGCGCCTGAACTACGACGCCAACCGCGCGATGACCGAGATCAATACCCAGGTCAATTCGGTCCGCAACCAGCTGCCGCCGGCGGCGCAGCAGCCGGTGATCACGGTGCAGATAGGGCAGCAGATCGATGCCATGTACCTGGGCTACTTCAGCGATACCATCCCGCCGAACAGCACCACCGACTATCTGCTGCGGGTGGTGAAGCCCAAGCTCGATTCCATCGATGGCGTGCAGACCGCCGAGATTCTCGGCGGCCGCACCTTCGCGCTGCGCGCCTGGCTCGACCCGCAGCGGATGGCCGCCCGCGGAGTCTCCGCCGACGATGTCTACGCGGCGCTCGGCTCCAACAACTACCTCGCCGGCGTCGGCCAGACCAAAGGGCAGATGGTGAGCGTCGACCTGAAGACGAACACCGACTTGGAGTCGCTCGATGAGTTCCGCCACCTGGTGATCAAGCGGCAGAACGGCGCGCTGGTGCGGCTCGAGGACGTCGCCAACGTGGTGCTGGGCGCCGAGAACTACGACTTCAACGTGGCTTTCAGTGGCCAGCGCTCGGTATTCATCGGCATCAAGGTGGCGCCGCGCGCCAACATACTCGACGTAGCCGCGCGGGTGCGCGCTGCGCTTCCCGATATCGCGGCGCAGCTGCCGACCGGGGTGACGCAGAAGCTCGCCTATGATGCGACGAAGTTCATCACGAGCTCCATCAAGGAAGTCATCAAGACTCTGGTCCAGGCGCTCGTCATCGTCACGGTAGTTATCTTCCTGTTCCTCGGCAGCCCGCGCGCGGTGGTGATACCGGTCGTGGCCATGCCGCTGTCCCTGATCGGCTCCTTCTTCCTCATGCAGGCGCTCGGCTACTCCATCAACCTGCTGACGTTGCTCGCGCTGGTGCTCGCGATTGGACTCGTGGTCGACGACGCCATCATCGTGGTCGAGAACGTCGACCGGCACCTGAAGGAAAGAGTGTCGCCGTTCAAGGCGGCGTTGCAGGCTGCGCGCGAGCTCGGCGGACCGATCATCGCCATGACCATCGTGCTGGTGGCGGCCTATGTGCCCATTGGTCTTCAGGGCGGGCTCACCGGCGCCCTATTCACTCAGTTCGCATTCACGCTGGCCGGGGCCGTGACCGTCTCGGCCGTCATCGCGCTGACCCTCTCGCCGATGATGTGCGCGAGGGTATTCCGCAGCGAGCAGGAGGAGAGCCGCTTCACGCACTTGCTCGACCGCACCTTCAACCGGCTGCGCGATGGCTATTCGCGCACGCTCTCGAGCTGGCTCACTACCTGGCCGGTGGTGATCGTGTTCGGCGCGCTCATCCTGCCCGGCGTCATCTATCTCTTCATGACCTCGAAGGCCGAGCTCGCGCCGCAGGAGGACCAGGGCATTGTTCTCGAGGCGACCAACGGTCCGCCGGATGCGACGCTCACCCAGATGCAAGCCTATTCGGATGCCGAGTTCGCGATCGCCAAGAAACATCCGGAATATCAGCAGATGTTCCAGCTGACCGGCTCGCCCACGGTGAACCAGGGCTTCGGCGGCGTGCTGTTCACGCCCTGGGAGGAGCGGCACCGCAGCGCCGCCGAGCTGCAGATGCTGCTGCAGAACGAGTGGAACAAGATCCCGGGCGCCCGCGTCGCGGCGTTCCAGTTCCCGGCGCTCCCCGGCTCGCAGGGATTTCCGATCCAGTTCGTCATCACCACCACCGAGCCGATCGAGAACCTGAACGAGGTCGCGACTGCGGTGCTGGACAAGGCGCGCTCGAGCGGCATGTTCTGGTTCATCGACGCGGATCTGAAGCTCGACAAGCCGCAGCAGACCGTGAACGTCGACCGAGACATGGTCAGCGATCTCGGTCTCACGCAGCAGAGCGTGGGTGGCGCACTGGCCGCGGCCCTGGGCGGCGGCTACGTGAATTACTTCTCGATCGCCGGCCGCTCCTACAAGGTCATCCCGCAGGTGCTGCAGGTCGATCGCCTGAATCCCGATCAGGTGCTCGACTACTACGTACACTCCGGCGACGGCACGTTGATCCCGGCGCGCACCATCGCGACCCTCAAGACCTCGACCGTGCCCGAGACCATCAGCCACTTCCAGCAGCTCAATGCCGCGACCATCGGCGGAGTCGCGGGGGTGGCCGAGGCGGACGCGCTCAAGTTCCTGCGCGACACGCTCCAACAGGTCGCGCCCGCGGGCTACAACGCCGACTACTCGGGCGAGTCCCGGCAGTACATGCTGGGCTCGGGCAGCTTCGTGTTCACGCTGCTGTTTGCGCTGGTGATCGTCTATCTCGCGCTCGCCGCGCAGTTCGAGAGCTTCCGCGATCCGGCCGTCATCCTGGTGTCGGTGCCGATGGCGCTGTTCGGCGCGCTGATCTTCATCAACCTCGGGGTGCTCGGTCTCACCCTCAACATTTACACGCAGGTGGGACTCGTCACGCTCCTCGGCCTCGTCAGCAAGCACGGCATCCTCATCGTGCAGTTCGCCAACGAGCTGCAGCGCAGCGGCCACGCCAAGGTGCGCGCCATCGAGGAGGCGGCGGCGGTGCGGTTGCGCCCGATCCTGATGACGACCGCGGCGATGTGCTTCGGTGTCATCCCCCTGGTGATCGCCTCGGGCGCGGGAGCCGCGGGCCGACGTAGCATGGGTGTGGTGCTCTTCACCGGGCTCGCCATCGGCACCCTGTTCACGCTGTTCGTCGTGCCGGCAATGTACGTGTTCATCGGCGCCGACCACGGGCACGAGGCGCGTGCCCGGGGTCACCAGGAAGGTGGCGCGCTCGAGCCGGCGCCGAGCATCAGAGAGGGACCGCGACCATGATCGACATACTCACCGCGCATTACGGCGCGCCAAACTGGGTCCGCAATCCGCGGATTGAGAATCTCCCTCGGGATCAGGCGGGCGATCCTGTAGTCGACAAAGTCAGCCTCACTGGCAAACTGACGTGCCCGTCGACTTAGGTGTCGGCAGCCGTTAGTGCCATTCGTACCCTCGGCGGGAACGAGCAAACCCTTGAGCATCCAACCATGCCCGCGCCTCAGCGAACGCCAGATGCACTTCGTGTTGACGACTCGTGGGGTAGTTAGGACCGGGCGGACCACCAATGCCACCGCAAAGCTCGGTCTCGAGGCTGTTGCCGTGGATCATTTCCTGCTTCCGCTGTTGCAGCAGGAACAGCATCTTTGCCGCCAACTCCTCAGGTGCCAGCGCCAAAAATGCCTCCACGTCGG